>ENA-ORSR01000265-ORSR01000265.1-human-gut-metagenome-genome-assembly--contig:-NODE-265-length-47749-cov-6.264058_pt1 | contig 47749 bp, 48 predicted proteins | sample MGYA00241901_ERZ509166 | MGnify/ENA primary metagenome ERZ509166 (study PRJEB26280, sample SAMEA2338860) | human gut metagenome | biome: human gut; feature: human-associated habitat; material: faeces... | reverse complement strand
CGCGCCGCCGCGCACGGCCGTGTCGTCGGCGATCACGCGGCCCACACGCGTCACTCCTTCTCGCGCACAGCGCAGATCACCTGGGTGCGCTCGTCGTTCCTTTTGGAGAGTACCTCGCGGCTCGGGTATCCAATGGCCTTTATCGTGCGCGCCAGGCTTTTCCCGTGCCCCGGGTAGCGATTGACCGCATCCCGCTTCGCCTCGTCGGAACACCTCGGCCTGCGATGCTCCCTTTCCAGGAGCTCATCGCCGTCGATCTGGTACTCCTTCCACCAGTTGTGGAGCGGGACGCGGCTGGGGTAGCCGAGCTTTGCTATGGTGTCAGCCGTGCTGCATCCGAACCTGGCGAACGTCACGATGACCTTTGCCCTTTGCTCTGCGCTGTACATCCGTATGATCCTCCCGGTTCTCTTTTGGTCTAGGATTTCCACCGCAGCCCCAAGGGGCTAGAAGGATAAATCAGGCAGGGCCATTGCAGCGCTACGTGTTGAGAACTTGGCCAGCAACGAGAAGTTTGTGAAACGTTTTGTGAAGCGTGGCAGGACGAAGCTACCTCTCGGCAAAGGTACCCCAACCGCCGGCAGGAACGTCGACACAGCTTTCGAGGTAACTCTTCATGATGTCTTCCAATGTGGGCACGCGTCCTTCGGCCAATATGCCCAAGGCATCCAGCACATCGAATACGGCGGCTGCGTCATCGACCCCGAGGAGGTCTTCGTTGCACAGGTCCAACCTCGCACCAAGCACAGTATACCCGTGCCGCACAGCGACCCTCGCAAGGGCATCGTCATCGGCAACCAGCGGGTGCCTTTGGATCTCGACAACCAGCCCATACTCTTCGCCGGGCTTTCTGGAATCAAGATCGAACGCGAGCCCGATCTCTTGGACGACGAGCCACGTTTCGGCATATAGCTTCCCTGCCTCGTCCAAGAATAGACTCGTCATGGCGGGCACGACATCCCCATACCCAAGAAACTTCCCGCAAAGAAGCGTTTTCGACAGGGAAGAAACCTTCGGATAGCGAGACAGCCACGCCCTGCCCTCTCGAGTTTTAAGCAAGGGGCAAACCTCTTCGGGATTTCCAAGCATTTCCGTAAGCATGTAGAACCTGGCACAGAAGGCGGCGGCGGTAATGTTAATCCGAATGCCGGGCGCGTAATGGCTCATCGGAGTCTCGAAGCCGGCGGCCCTTTCATACGCGCCTCTGCACTCGGCACGCATACCAAGCAAGGCGTAGCACAGGCTCATCTCGAGATAGGGATATCCGAGGGACGGTTGCTTGTTGAGCGTGGCGAGGCGCTCTTCGGCAATCGAGAGCTGCATTTTTGCCACCTCGGGTTTGTCGTACAGTGTCAGCCGGGCAAGCTGCCATCGACACTCGAGCGCCGCCATAACCTGCAAGCTTCCCTCAAGGAGGCCTATAGCCTCATCAGTGTACGACACGGCGCGCTCAACGTTCTCTCCCACCATTAAGGCTAGGGCAGCGCGTTCTCGCAGCACTTGGGAGCGCCGCAGAATCGCCTCGGGAGGAAGGCCATCCTCCATCACATCCAAATCATGCTCCGCGTCCCCATCCTTGAAATACCGCATTACGCTCTCAGCCAAAGTATTTAGGGAGCGGTCATCCACCGCCAAGCCCGAAAGCATCGCCCTCAGGTTCATATGGGCATAGTAACGTGCATCGGGGTCGCTCACGCACAAAAACCGATCGCATCCTTCGAAGAAATTGAGTACGGGGGCGGGGTCGAGCCCGTCGGCCCACGCGATTCTTCCCAAGCTCGCCATAGCGACGACGCGCTGTTGCTCGGAAAGGGAGGCATTGCTGAGGGTGCTTTCGACCTCGGCCAAATACAACTTGTTCCTGTCCTCGATGCTTGCCCCTATCTGCCTCATGAAAAGAAGCCGCAGATTGAAGAGCTGCCCAAAATCGTTGGGGCCAATCGGCGCAAGCGCCTTTTCGCATTCCTCAATCAACCCCCACCCTTCTTCAATGCCGCCATCAGGCAAGCCGATTTTCGTTTTATTCAATGTTGCATTCTCAAACAGTAGCAAGAGGAACGACTTATTCCGAACGCCCAGACGCTTGGCTTCACGATACGTCTTCTTGAACTCGTCGTCGGCGACTTTGAACTGACCGTTCACGATATAGCCAACCGCGCGGTTGTGCCAAAGCTGGACTTTGATGAAAGGGTCTGTCTTGTCGGATATCTCGGCCAAGGCGCTTTCGAGTTCCGCTTGCGACCCAGCACGATCGCAAGCGGAGTCCGCGATAATATGGAGGGCGAAATGCCTGAAAGCCGGTTCTAAGTTTTCGTCCTCAAGCATCCTTTTTGCAACGCCGTTGTTTCCCAAGTAGATGTTGCAGAAAATCCTGTCCTTGTCGAGGCAGGCGAGCTGCCTTCTGGACAGTCGATCACGGTCAACCGAGTTCATCAGCCTAAAGGCAGCTACGTAGTCGCAATCGGGAAGAGAGGGATCAGCCTTGCCCACTATGTCATCTAGCCGCTGCGCACACCAAAAATAGTTGGCGGGAAGAGCGAGCAGACACACCGCGAGAAAGACCGATGCCACACCCGTCAACCATAAAAGGCTAAGCCTAACCGATGCAAACAATGCGACGAACGCCAGTGCCACAACAAAGATATCAGCCTTGTAAAACCGCGCCAAAGCCTGCTTACACAACCACAGCAACGCCGGCGCGACGACAATCGAAACCGCCAGGATAGAAAGGGCCGGGTCAGGCCCCGTGATGATATCAATCGCAGCAAGGATATCTTGGAACCCCATAATCCTCCGCTAGACTCGAGTCCAATACTCGTTTGCTATTGTAGCTTGCATTCTATAGTGATCTTCCTTCATGTAGTTTCAAATAGAACACATGTTTTGGAAATTGTTTTTGCAATGACTGGGATATCCGCAACCCGCCGCCAGCATAAAACGCGCATTGTGAGAATTACCTGATCAGCCAGTTTGCAAATACTACCAGCGGACTGCATATGCCAGCTCGATTGCGAGCTACGAGGGCTTCGCGGCGTGCGCATGTTCACCGGCGACAAGGCCGTCGGCATGGTCGGCTCGCTCGCCGAGATGTTCCTTGGGGCCAAGTGCCGGCGCTGTGCAGCGCACTTCATCCGCATACAGTGGTCTACTGCCCCTGCGCCCTGTACATAGCCTCGGTTGTCTCGTGGGCGCCGGCCGCCGTCAGGGTGGCGCCGTGCTCATGGCACGCCGTCCAGACGGGCTCGCCCCCGAAAAGCCGTACGAAGGCGAAAAGTAAGGCGAGAAAATGGCCTTCCTGTTGCACCTGATTGGAATGGGTATGGGGCTGTGCACGCTCGTCGCCTACGCCTGCATCAAGGTAGGGGCTGAAAGCGAAGCGGTTGACGACGCGAGCTGATTAGTGATCGTCAAACTGTTCGGAACCGAACGAAAATAGAGAGGCCCTTTGCAAAAAGGACCTCTCTGCTGATGGCATTCTAGAGAACAGCCCTGGATTGCCCTAAGGCAACAGTAGTGAAATCTTTTCCTTGACCTTACTTGCCATGGCGTAAGACTTAGCAGCTTTGGATGTTCCGCCAAGGGCCAGATAAACATCCATCACCATGTCCGCAACAGTTTGAATAATTTCATCTGAAAGCTTGTCAAGGTCGAGATTCTCTATGTCACCAAATGTCAGGCTATCTTTATTGGACAACATGGAAGCAACGCCCATTATCACGTAAAATCTTATGTCGCTTATTTGGGAACCCTCTAAGTCTCTCTTAATTTGTGGAAACTTCAGGCAAACCTGTTTTCCGAGACTAGCGGCTCTGTAGTAAGCCTCAAGGTTGCCATCCTGCCCAAATATTTTCTTATATTGAACTTCGTCAGACAAAAGTGTCGACGGTCTTGCCCTTGCCTGATCCGGCCTGCCGAGAAGTATCGACATCATGCATTGCGCAAGAAAGGAGAGGGTTACGATCTCTTCTCTCTTCCTCCCCTGGTTTTTGTAATAGTTCTTCCGCCTTTCGTAATACAGTCCATTTCTTTTCATGTAGAGTTCTATCTGGATATGGATTTGGTCAGTAGCGCGAAGCGATGTCTTTTTCACCTGAGTTTGGTTGTTCGTCGCCAGTATCACTCTGTTTCTGGTCTCATCGCTTCCCGGCACAAGGATTTTTACCATCACATTTCTGGAATCTTCGGCGTCTTCTGTGCGAGACTCCATAAATTTATATATTTCATACGACGTTTGAAGTCCATTAACGATGCGAGGCTCTTCCATTTTCACTTCTGCTCCTGCTATTTGGTAGGCTTCAGAAGCCAGTATCGTTACCCCGTTGTTGAGCCACCAGAAATCGTCTTCGCTAGGATGCTCCAACGTTTCCCTGATTCCTTTGTTGACTGAAACATTTCCCTCGTAATCTCTGACGTTCGCCTCAAAAAGATAGCTACGGAGCTGTCCTTGGTCGTCAGTGAGGAAGCGGTAGTAATCCGACAAAGACACCAGGCCAAAGACATCCGTTCTCTGAGGAACTGATGCATAGGACCCCGAAAAACGCATAACAAGCCCACTCTCTGCGGGAGGCGACCAGATGCGCATCAATTCGTCTGCTCCAACTAAAACACACGAAGAACTAAATCGGCTTACGCCGACGATTTCGTCAATGGCAGCGGGAAGCTGCTCTTTCTGAATCTTAACGCCGTCCGATGGTGAATCCGCATTCGCGATGTACACGAACTTCATTCGGATTTCGTTTCCGGCCATCGCCGCCGCTTGAATCGCTTCTCTTATTCTTCCAAAAGTATCGATAACGCGATCAGAATATTTATCGTCGAAATCATTTAAGTTTTTATCGAATGTCAGAAGGTCATTGCAGGTGTCCTTCCACTTCAAGAACGCGTCTTCTTTGAATGATTTTGAAACCTTAGTCTGAAGAATAACAATTTCAACCCTTGATCCACGATTGATGTAGTTTTGAATCTGGACATCCTCACTCAAGAAATAATTGTTGGCGAAGATGTAAATAGCATCGCAGCCCCCGTCTCGCGACCCTCCAATGAGCCCTTCCGCTATCTCATCGTCGTCAAGGTCGTATGGAGCCATGTATCGAGAAGAAGCCAACAGTTCAAAGTAGTCCCCTTTAGAACTATATTCAGTCTGCTTAGAGAATTCGTCCGAAATGAATCCGTCTATCAGAATCTGGCTGTTGGTTGGCATTCTTCCTCCTAAAGATGAATAAGCTAATGAAATGATACGACTTTTATGATTTTAGTGTAAGCACCAAAACAACCGCGTCTTAACAGCCTGATAAGCTTTGGGCAAAATCGTCGCAACACTTTATTCAGCATGGGCTGCGGTGACGCAGGCAAACATAGAACGCAGGAACATGTGGGCAGATCGTGAGTAACCGTCTTTCTCCGTACCGCCCGCTACAGGCGGTACGGAGAAAGACGGTTACTCGATAGGTATCTATCGGAATGCGACGCTGCTATATCACTGCATAAACTGGTCGACTTTGGGAACGGTTGCGCTTTCAATAGCGGCACTTATTCAGATGACGGCAACTATAAAGTTCAGACAATCAAGAACGTGCGGGACGGCAACGTTGACTGTTCTGACGCCAATCGTATCGTGAACATTCCTGGCCGCATAAAATCGTATTGCAGACTCATGCTAGGAGATATCGTGCTTTCGCTCATGGGCAGTGTTGGTAGGGTCGGAATTGTTGCGGAACCTGACTGTTTACTTAATCATCGAGTTGCCGTGCTCGTTTCTGTCAGGAAAGACACGCTGACAGGATTTTTTTCTGGTTCTGGCAAACTGCCTTTAAGGAACATATGATTGGCATTGCACAGGGAACTGCCCAGTCTAACCTGAGCGCCTTGAAAAACTACAGTTGGAGATACCCCATAATTCCGGTGCCATTTCGGCACTTTGCGAGAACTTGATGCCTCTGTTCGATACCATTCTCGACAACAGGATTGAAATGCAAGCACTTTCCTCGCTTAGAGACGCTCTCCTGTCGATGCTAATGAGCGGGGAAAATCGCGATTGACGAGGTTGTACAATTTGAACATGGACAATAAGGGAACAACGACAAGTTACGAAGGCGTGCTGCCCTCCCATATGCCATTCGATATCTGGGAGGTATACGCCCGTCTCGTGCTTCAATTCCTTGATGAAGCAACGTATAGAAACCTGTCGCATAGGGACAAACCCGACCTTTGGGATGAACTCCATGACCTGGGAGTCGAGGTAACCCAAGCAATATCTCAAGAAACCCAGGAGGCGGACGCTTTGTATGCGAAGCTCCGCAAAACGGATGACGCAAAGCTTAAGGAACGGCTGACGGAACGAATCGAGCAGGTTGGTGCTGAGGTGTTTGATTGGGGCCTCTTCGGTCCCAGCGGCAAAGATTCTTTTGGCCTGGTTATAGAAGCTTACAAGGAAAAACTTGGTAAGCTAAACGGCGGCGGGTATAGGCCATTTGCGCACAATCACCTATTCATAAGGTCGGATGTGCTGGCCGATACGGTAATGCTCGAAGAGGCGCTTGCTGCCTTTCTTTCATTGAGTGCATATTCGGTCTCTTTCGAGCGCGTCATTGTCACGGTGCCAGGGCATAACTACGATTTCGATCTTGTATCTCAAATGTATAAAGCCATATCGTTCGGAAGTGATGATCAATTTAGGATCGCTGAACAAGCGAGGGCGCTTGTCTTAGGCGCGGAGATGAGTTAAGCCACCAAATAATCATTTACCGGGACGTAGGCCTACGCTTCAGAATTGTTTCCATCGAACCAGGAGGAAAGGAGCCCCCGATGGAAGCGCTGATTAATATGGTCCCAGCTCAGATGCAGCCGGTTCTAGACTATCTGCAGCTAAAGCAATTAAAAGCAGTGCTCGAAATCACTCTGCAAAGCCATGCCGAAAGCAGCGTGCCCAGCCGCTGTGACACTACGTCAAATTACTGGCTGGGATTCAACAGCTATCTAACGTTAAATCTCTGGTTTGGATCGGTGGCCAAATCGCTCTAAACCAGAGATTTTACAACTTCCAACCAGATTTTTTCATACTCCATAAAACTCCGCTAACCGAAAACGGTCGAAGTTACATTCAAACCATTTGGAGCAATTTGGATGTGTTCCGCTCTGTGTGCTGAAAACAATCTCGTATTCGGCAACGAGGAACGTTCTTCCAGTTTTGGAACGCGATGTCCAGATGGATCTGCAAGCGGAATATAAAACAAGCGGCGCTACTATTAGTAGCGCCGCTTGCATCATCAAAGAAGAATCGTTATCGATCGTCTCCGGGGTTTTTCGTTCAAAATTAGAGCATGTCGATTACGGCTCATCGAAGTCCATCCACTCTACAGGCTGCATTAGACCGTAATAATCGACGGGCGTTTTGAATCGAATCCTGCCCAAATGACCGTCGCTCCGCACCCAACTGCGTCCGTAGCGATCGGTGAAAGCCACCTCGCAGCCGAGGGCCTTATGCATCGAACAATCGAGATGCCCGACGCACCTCACGGTTTTGCCCGGAGCAACGGACGAGAGTAGAACTCTGCTGTTGCATCCCTCGACGTCCCTCCCGTCTTGAGGCCCGGCGCCTTGGACAAGTACGGCAGTGAGGATAACTTGGTAAACGATGTCGTTGCTATTGTTCATCACTTCTAGGCCGACCTGTGTCCCGAAATCAATCCTAATCCTGCCAATCGTGGTCGTCTCCCTCTCAGGCATCCTGACCACACGGGCACAGATGGCTGATGCCTGGCTCCGCGCGGCCGTCCGGCGGCCCCGTATCAGCGAGACAATCCACTGGACGAGAGTGAGCGCCAGAGCTAGGAGAGCAACAACCGTGCCGAAATCGATTTGACCGTTGAAACTAATTACAACGCCATCCGGAATCATTTGATCATCCCGTCCACCATCGCCGCCGCCTCAAGGAGAGGCTTCCAGTCGTCGGGCCCCACCTGGCGAACGGCTCGCTGCTTCCGTCGCACATCTCGCATTCTGACCGCAGGCATCTCGTGAAGCCCGGGGTAAATGAGCACGCGATAGAGCTCGTAAAACCCTATTTCAGACATATCATCGTCGGAGCGCACGATGACAGCTGGAAGGCGGGGAAGCCCAAGCCCAGAGCAAAGATCCTGAATTCGACCGAGAACCACGCGCAAATCTGGGACCCCCGCTTCGACCGCAAAGCCCTCGGCGAGCTCGTCGTGGACAAAGGGAAGTCTCTCGACTTTCGCCAAGCGAAGAGTCTCGCGGGCCACGTTCCCAAAGGTCAGTTTGAAGGGCGCACCGACAAAAGAGGTATCATCCTCCGCTGTACGAATCCCCTCGATGTTGTCACGCGCGAGCGTCATTCGCATCAACCCCTCCCGGCCAATCTCTCAAGATGGAGAAGCAATCTTCTCAAACCGCACAATTCAGAGCTTGCGATGGTTCTCAGCAAACCAGTTATCCAAGGTTTCCACACGATGCCTTAAGCGCTTCTCATACAGATTTGCGGGTACCCCGAGCAGATCAAGAAGAATAGCCCTGTACATCAATGAGAGCTTTTTGAGATAGAAAGCACTTTCGAGGCCATTGAGATATTCATCCTTGGGCTGATTGGCCTTAATATGCATAATCCTGACTCGACTGCACTTCAGCTTAGATAAGAACGCATCATAGGCTTTCTTTCCCATCTGCATTTCATAAGCAAAAGCTACCTTACCAAATTCCCCAATGACTGCATCGAGGCACTCTTTTAATGTAGGCTTATTCTTTGCGGCCAAATCAGGGAACAGTCCCCTTTCTTTGTTGCACATCTCAATCAAAGGCTCAGCGAGCTCGATGAGAAAAGCGCATCGAATGTCAATCGGCATCCCAGACCTCGACATAGCATACAGGTACATCTGATTTGTAATGTCGAGCTGCTCCACCAAGTAAAGCCATTTCCCAACCAAGTCGTCAGTCAAAACATCGCAATAGTCAACGAGTTTGTCGTTGGGAATATTCGACGAACGTAAGTCGGAATCGAAATAGCTTAATCGCCGAGCTAGAACCTGTCTGACCTCCGCCTCGCCGTCATCGCCATCCGGCGAGCCGTCGAACTCTGCCCTGACCAATGGAACAAAAGCCCCATCGAACAGCATCAGAAGTCTTTCAATTATAAACAACGGCGTTTGAATGTTCGTCCACGGAATCGGTTCGGCAGCAACAGTGGTTATCTCCCTGGTTCGACATTGCTTGACGACAACATCGTATGCAATGTGCCCGCATCTCATGTTGACGCAGATCTCATGCGGTCCGCCCAGAGCGAGACCGTCTTGCTCATAATACGCGGAAAGCGTTTTAAATCTGGGAATATGCTCTCCCATTGCCCCTCCTGCAAGCAATACCTTTGCACCGTTTATATCGAGCAGGAAACCCAAGAAGCAGTGGTGCGCTGAATATTAGTGCAAACCATCCTAACGAATGGTGGCCGAAGGCCATCCTGTCGGGCAGCAAATTCGGTCCGGATTGCCCGAATCGCCGCCTAAAACGCCTGCATCTTACCACCGCTACGCCGCCTTCGCGGGCAACACGACGAATTCCAGGAGCACCGACCTTTCGGCGCGAACGGCCTCCACGGGGCTGATCGGCGGCTCGGCCGCCGCCTCGCCATCCGTCTCGTCCAGGAGTCCCATAGTGGCGATGGCGCACCTGCAGGACCAGTCCCCCTCCAATCTGCAAGCCAAGTTTTTGAAAAAGACCCTATTTTGCACTTTGACACGCCGAGGTCGCCGCAGGAGAGTTGGGATAGATAAAAGGCCTGGCCTCGACTCATTCGAACCGAGGTCAGGCCAATTTTTGCCTATTTACAAAGTCCTGCTCATATTAAAGCAACTGGAGTTGAAAAAGGATAGCTTCATCCGATAGCGTACAGGTATGACCATGCCGGCTTCGACACTGTGCGTGGGAAGTCTCTACTGAAGCGCTTTTTTGACCGCCGGATAATCCCAATAGTATTTACCGTCCCTATAATACATCATGGCGACATGGTTTCCGTGGTACCTAACAGCCTCAGGACACTTCGACCTGTCGACCCGCGTGTTGTTATACAGCACCACGATATCGATATCGGCCTCCATGGCCTTATCGCACTCGTACTTGATGTAGCTGCGATAATCAACGCTATGCATGCGGGCACAGCTAGAAGTCCACGCGTTATAGCTTCCGCAATACCGACAGCTTCCCTTAGTCACGGTGTCCGTCGAACCCCCCACGATAAGCACGAAACGTTTGGAATGATCCATTCTCTCTTTCAGCGAGCTCTTTATGCTGCAGGGCAGGCTGGAATCGCGCGACTGCTGTAAATTGTGGGCATCCGTAAATGAAAGCCCCCAATAGTCGCTGTCGTTCCATTTGTGCAGCTGGTCCACAGCATCTCGGTCGCCATCCCAGTCAGCAGCGATGTAGGTCCTCGTCCTATAAACCATCTTTCTCTCCAATCCTATTTTCCCAAGCCTCAATATATCCGTTGACTTCGTATAGCCTCATTCGTGCAGCGGTCTTCTCCGTCAAGACGACCACGACGCCTTCTTTGAAATGTCGCTTCGAAGCCCTCAGGGTACAAAGCATGCAGCGAAGAAGGTCGTCCTCCGAGGGCTTCCCGCCGTCGAACCTGGTTATCCCCGACCCCAGCAGCGGTAGAACGACAGGTCTGCCGGCATACATCCTATCTAGCTCATCCCACATGTTGAGCAGGCATTCCTCATATTCGCCACGGCGAAGGCGTGCTCGGTTTAGTTTGTCCATATGCGTGAAGGCGAGCAGTGCGTACTCGTTGTAGTCCTTGATGGTGCCGAGAGGATAGCGAATCCTACCATCCCCAGCTTTGCAAGGCTCCAACAAGCTCGGCCCCAATTTTTCGACTGTACGCTTGAGGGTATTCCAATCAGCGTACCTCTTGATAAAAATGCCGTTGAGAGAATTCCTTGAAATAACCTTGTCATCGACCTGGATGTCGAAATACTCATCGAACGGGATGACCTTCACTCCGTCCGTAGCAAAAAGGTCGCCAACCACGATGTCGATGTCCATACCGTTAATCGCCAAATGGACCCCGCTCCTGCTGCGACGATATGTGACAACCGCCGCAAGAATGGCTATCAGAATAAAAAGAACAACGAAAACGAAGAGTCTAAACAGACACCCCGAACCCTTCGGCAGCAGATCAATGAGAGACACGCCCACAACCGCCATAATCGTCGAAATTGCACCGATGATTGCCATCGACCATTTGGCGGACTTTTTCACAAGCGACCAAGTAGCTATATAAGCAATTTGTTTTAGCAAACCACATCTTCCATGAAAGCACTTAAATATAGAACGTATGATAGCCGTTTCTCGCGCAGCTAGTTGAGGCTTTTAGCTCTCGCAGCCATTTCATTATCATACATTTGCATTCGCATCTCTGGTCACGAACTCATACGCCCCACACACGCTGCTCTACCGCCCAGGACACCCCCACGGTCCTCGCCAATGCAAACCAAGGTCAAGAGCCATCGCCGCCTCGTTTATCAATATAGCAGCTTACAATCGTAACGAACGCTTGTGCGATTATACTAGCAATGAAATGAGCACCTCCTCCAGCAACACCAAGGAAAAGAGAGCACACATGAAACGATTAGACGAAGAGCCCACATGCGAGATCGCCAGGGAATCACTAAAACACGACCAACTCGGTCGCCGCGAAATTGTCGCCCAATTTATCCATCTACTTTACAGCGTGAAGGGGCCCTATTCTATTTTCATAGACGCCCCTTGGGGAACAGGCAAAACCTTCTTCGTCAAACAAATCATCGAAACCTTGCGCTTCGGAAACCCGCACATCGACGCAAATGCCCCATCGGACACATCGATCTTCGACAGCAATCTCATGACCAAGATGAGTGAAGATCCTTTTCTGCCAATATACTTCAATGCCTGGGAAAACGACCATTTCAACGACCCGATTGCCCCACTATTGGCAACCATAGCAACCATGGCCGACAAGAAAAAGGTCAATCAGGAGAGAAGCGTTTCCGATATCGCAGCAGGGGCAATAGACTGCGCTTTGTCTTTAACGGGGCTGAATGCAGGAAAGCTCCTCGAGGCAATTAGCGGTAACGATTTCCTTAACGCGTTCAGAAAGAGGCAGGAGCTGAGGGCGAAAACCGAGGAACTCGTGTCAGCGCTTCTGCCGGAAGTCACCAAAAGGGCCGTGCTCTTCATAGACGAGCTCGACAGGTGTCGGCCGGAATTCGCTATGCAGCTACTCGAGCAAACAAAGTCTCTTTTCCTTCAGGATAACATCGTGGTCGTTTATTCAACGGACAGAACGCAACTTGCCTACTCACTCCAAGGAGTCTATGGCCAGAATTACGACTGCCGGCGATACCTTCAACGCTTCTACGACTACCGATTCGATTTGCCCCGAATCAATCCAAATACGTACCTCGAAGCGAAACAGGCCAACATCCATAGCGGATACTTTTTCACGGAAATATGCCAACGGTTTATTGAGCAAAACAACGGAAGCCTTCGCGATTTCAACCGGTTCATCGACAAGCTCAACCAAGGTGTCATCTACATACTGACCGCCTTCGACAGGGAAGGAGACTGGTCAATCTCGTTCTCAAAGAATGCACTTTTGCCGACCTTCCTAACAATGGCGGAATATGAGCCCGAACAATGGGAGCTGGTCAAAACCGGAAAACGCTTCGACCATGTATTTGAGTTCGCAAAAGAGAACGATAAATTCATGGAGTATCTAGACCGCATCATACTGGGAGAGTGCAAATACTTCGAGAAAGGCGGTGAGCCAACTGATGACATTCGAAATAGATACATCGAAGACTTATGCGCGGAAATCTTCCTCGACAGCGATGATGACCCGAGGCTCAAACGAAGCAGAGAGATGCTTAGTATATGTGGCTCGCTCGACAAGAAGACGCTACGAACTTTGATATTTCCCAAGAACGTTATCGGGAAATAGGCGATTAGAAGTGCTTCGCACGAATTATCTGAATTCCGACGCGTATCTCCGGGGCCTCTTTGATTTGCATATGAGGTCAGCCACCATGTGCTCGATGATGCGCTTGGCGTGCTCCTTAGCGTTCCTCGTGCAGGAAGCCGAGGGAGCGGCCGCGTTCTTCCCGTATGCCTTCGCGATCGAATCCTCGGGATCGACCATCCGATAGGAAGGAAGGCAGCATGATATTGGAGTAGAATGACGATTAGATTCTAGGCGATTACACCAACAATCGGGACACCACCGCAAGGCGCCCGCGGTCATGAAAAATGGCGTCGCAACGAACGAATGGCATGCACAGCGCCTCCATGGCCTGCCCTAAACAAGAGAGGCTCCAGCCACCGCGTGGTGGCTGGGGCCTCTTATCGCCCTAAGGAAGTTCGCTAGTCGCGCTTGAAAAGGTCGCGCGTGTACACCTTGTCCGCCACGTCCGCGAGCTCGTCGCGCCAGCGGTTGGCGACGATCACGTCGCAGCCGGCCTTGAAGGCCTCCAGGTCGTGGGTCACCTCGGAGCCGAAGAACTCCGGCGCGTCCAGCGTGGGCTCGTAGACCATCACGGGCACGCCCTTGGCCTTCACGCGCTTCATGACGCCCTGGATGGAGCTCGCGCGGAAGTTGTCGGAGTTGGACTTCATCGTCAGGCGGTAAACGCCCACGACCGGCTTCTCCTTGCCCTCGTAGACGCGGTCCCACACCATCTGCAGCACCCGTCGGCCACGAAGTCCTTGCGGGTGCGATTGGGCTGTTTCAAAAATGAGACTTGCCGCTCTAGTTGAATCTGAACCCAAATAGACCGCTATCATCGCCTTTATCAGTCAAAATGGTTGAAATGGGATAATCTGCCCTATCAAATCCGATTCGCTCGGCCGCCTCAAGTCTGTCTGTATTCAACAACACGATGTACTGAACCCCATACACATCAGAAAGCCTAGCGCCTATATTCAAGCACGAGCACAATTGCCTATCGTCCATGGCATCGAATAAATGGCTATCGTGAATTAGAAAACTTGGTATATATCCCCCTTCGCTACCGATGATGACGCACGCTAGATCAAAAGCAAAGATAGAAACCTCTTTAATTCCTTTTGAGTCGTCACCATCAATCTTCGGCTCAACCTTCAATACGCCTTTATTGGTTACCTCAAAAAGCAGTCGAGCCTTTCGATCGGAATATATTTCTTCGCAGATGGAAACGAACAGACCGGTGACTTCGTTAATAACATCATCATTATCTTTAAGCTCAGTTTTAACCGATTCAATCGCATCAAGCCTCATGCGCTTCAAAGATGAATCCATATCTTCTAGGCGTTCATAATCTTCTATTCTTAATTCAAGCTTGGCAATCTGTGCATCCAGATCAGTTAGGTCTTCCTGCGCCTTTGTGTAAGCTTCAAGAGCCATAGAACTACTCAATAATTCGAGTATCTCCGCTCTTTTCTCGTCAAGCTTCTGAACATGTTTATCGTTTTCACGAAGTTCCTCTTGCACGTTATGCAGCTCTTCTTCAAGGAAAAGCTTACGATTTCTAGTAACCGATTTATGAAACTCCATTACATCCTGAAATGATTTCAAAACGCAATTCGGTAATACTGCACCGGTCTCTTTATATAGCCGCTCAATTCGCGATGATAGGAGAGCGTTGTCTAATGTCGTAAGGTCCTGTTTGGTGGCGACTTCCAGAGCGTTTAGGCGTGATCTTAGTGAAATGCCGGTATCGTTGAGCTGGGCAATCTCTTGACTAAGTTTATCTGCCCGTGATTGATGCTCTAAGTAGTGTTCATCGATTTGAAAAGAAGCTAGCCTATTTGCGAGCCTATCACGACGTTGCTCAAGTGAGGCCAGATCGGATTTGCATTCTGCCTTATTAGGGCCAAGGCCTCCGATGATGCCGTCTTTCACTGCTTTATTTAAAGCCTTTTTATTAGACTCGAAGGAAGATGCAGCAGCGGCTTTTTCTAGCGCATCCTCGGATATGCCTAAATAATAACCAATGCGCGCGCCAGATACCTGAAGACTTTCAGAGGGGTGTATCTTAATGGGGTCAGAAAAGTCTTCTCTGATTAAATGACTGTAGACTTGAGCAACGGTTGGCTTAACATGTTTGTTGTTGAACCCAAATAGTTCTATTCCGATCTGGTTTTGATACGACTTGGTGTCGTAAGTGGAGTTGTTGCAAATTATCTCATTGCTTCCTAGTGCACGTTTAACCTCAATGGATTTATTGCCAACGAGGAACTTGGCATAAAATTCGCCTTCAGTATATTCTTTTAAAGTATTAATCCATGGCGTAGATTTGCCGCCCAGTAGATATCTTAGCAGCCTAATAATACTTGTCTTACCGGCGCCATTTCGACTATCGGTAGCGCCAGAGCCTTCAGTTTTATCTGCAAGTATTAGATTGAACCCGCTATGAAATTCCAGTCTCTTGAATCGGGGGTCATCAGACCCTAGGCAATCAAGATGCACGGTGCTTCACCAGTCTTCCCCTGTCGTCAAGATTAATTGCTCCGATTGTAAATAGAAAATCGAGAGTCAGAACAAACCAGTCAAAGTTGACGGGCCTTTCAAGCCCCAACTGTTTTCTAAGATTTAAATAGCGAGACCATAAGTTGGAAACACTTAGAGGACTATCCAATAAATCCAAAAGATCACTGCCGACGGCAAGAATACTCCTGTCTGGCGTGATACCCTTTGTTGGGAGAATCAAGACTCCTCCTCTGGAACGCTTTCGAATATGTCGCAAGTGTCGAAAAAGTAAGCCGCGAGAGCGTAAGCGGCATTGGCTCTCCCACTGTCCAAACTGAAATCAGAGCCTGCGATTGCAATGTATATTCTGCTCATTATTTCCGAAGGCCTATCAGTTTCAGTCTTTGCATTTAAATATATTCGATTAAAGGTATTGGCTATCTCGTCTCGCAGCTCAGGGTTAGGTTGACTATTGAACCAGTTGTCAATTCTCGGCGACGAAATACGCCCCTCGTTAAGCTCGCATATATTTGCCCATGAAAGCTGGTTATACGACATTTTCTCATCAGAGACGGGTTTAAGTTCCGCAGGCGTACAGTCCAGAATTGGAAAATCATGGAGCTCTTTGATTAGGTCAACAATTTCCTCCAATTCGGCTGATTGGGCATGAGGAACTCCTGGAAACAATGTATCGAGAGATCCCTGGTCCAAGCGCGAAACGTGTTCGTGCCAGAACATGTCTGAGTCGCTGATGGCCCTCACGCGAATCGGTCTATCGGAACCGACCTCGTGATCTCGTTGGAAGTCCAAAAGAACTTGTGTAGGTTGAGGACCAAAAGACGCGTTGGTGATAAATTGCCATTCTTCAAATGAAGGCCACACGTCAAGAGCGCGTTCAAAGTCATGTATTAGTTTATCCTTTGTTTTTTGGTCTTGCCCAGATTGAGCTCTTTGCCCGTAACAGGCGAATAGAATTCGACCTGAGTTCGCAAGACCATCGCAGCCTCCGTCGCCGCTTTGCCCCATCGGTGAAGGATTTAGGAAATCATCATATTCGCGGCGTAGGACTGAAGTTATGTATTCCTCAAACTTTTCTCCTGAATAGCGTGTATAGCGGGAGTCATGTTTTGCTTTATACCAAGATTTCCACGCTGGGTCTAACAAATAGGATGACAAGATTGTCCACCTTCCCAACGCAATAACACTTCTGAGAGCTGTCTTAACCTAACGATTATTATATGCTCATAACAATTTTACTTACTCAAAGTAGAGTGAAATAAGCAGTTATCAGTTATGTTTAAATCCGTATCCTTTTGCTAAGCGGACTTATCTATTTAAACTCCTCGTACCTCGTCATGCGATAGTTTGATATAGCAAGCTCGTGGCAAAATTTGTCAATAGCGTATTCTTTATCCTCGTTGGACTTGTACTCGCAAAAGACCCATTTGGCATCGCGGTAGCGTGGAGCCAGAACGTCGCGGTAGTACGGCTTATCGACTTTGTCGAACGAGTTGCCCATGATAATTACGGCATTAATGTTGGCTAGGGTGTCTAAGAAATGGTTAAGGGCGTCGTAGTTGCCCCCTATGTTCTTCCATGTATCTGTACAGCGATTGCATGCGACAGTTACACCCTGCTGAATAGTTGCACCGTAAAAATCATCCATTCCATATTTGTCTTCAAGCATCTTCTGAAGCTCGAAAGGATTATTGTCGGGAGAGCCAAATTGAAGAAGCTCGTTTTTATCCAAGACGCAACCATGGATATGGAGGATCCTGTCTGGACGAACACCGTAGACACACTCCAGCGTTGGAGTGTAATTAAAGGTAATGAACGAAGCTGTGTCTGGTAAATCAAGTACAGGCTTTACATTAGACACATCGATAGACTCTACCCATTCCCGAAAGTGATCCCTGGTGAGCTTCTTCAGGTATTCAAGACGCATGTGCAACTCAATCCAGAAATCATCCCATCCTGGATTGTCTTCGGTTAAATCAGGACGCGTATGCTCGAGCGTTTCATAGCAAAGGTCGTCCCATCCAATGCCGAGTGATTCTTCAAGTGAGCACCATCGAGGATCGTCTTCCTTGGCGGAACCGCGCGTGCAGTCAAGGCTATTCTCAAAATCGGAGCATTCCACCGCATAGTCAAACGAATCAAAGTCTGTAACCACTTAATTAATTCACACCGGCCTTTAAGCGCACTAACGGCGCCGGGCTCTCAATGAACTCGACGCCGCTTGACTCTATTCAAGCTGTCAAATTGTGCCAGATGAGTCTTAATGTCCGTTAAGGTTACCTAGCATTTGCCTTTTTGTCGATTGCACGTCTGCGGTTCTCTTGATACCAGCGCTTGCCACGGTTCCCAAAAGTCGCGCCTATATAATTACGAGCAATCGCGCTCGCATGATTCTGGGCCTGTTCGCGTTTATATAGGTCTTTCTCCAGATTAACTAGCGTTTTATAGCTAGGCTGTGTCCTATTAGCCTTTGAAACCGAAGCGCACGTATTTTGCAAATTGACACGAGCTTCATGGAGGGCGTTTGCGATTTCGACCGACATACGGTACGCTGCCAAGCATTGTTCAAAAGACTTTCCACTCAAGCAGGAGGGGTCATTGATTGCAACGGACTTCTGCAAAGCAGAGGCTTTAGCTTTAAGTTCATTTGCGGAACCAGAATTACGATAAGAAAAATGAGTGCCAAAATCAACAAATTGTTGGCTATTAGAAACAACTCTATCAAAGTAGAGCCTGTCAGAAGGATTGAGATCGGCCCTGAGGCTCTGATCCGATACGCTGTAATTTGGAACCACGTTAATCACAGGATTAACAGTCGTACTACAGCTATTCCCAGTCGAGCTAGAGCATGAGCTCGACTCACTTCTCTCTATTTGCTTTTCATCAGAGGAGCCTATAAAATGATGCAAGCATAGTAAGATTCCAATGGCAGCGACACACCAATGCCAGTTTTCTCTTACAAAGCCTACGAACTCCATAAACCATGAAGCGTCCATCTTAACCACCTTACAACGATAAATCGTCATACCCGCCTTGTGGTCCCCCAGCAAGATGTACATGCATTCGAGTATGCTCTATTGAATTGTTTGCTTACTCCGATCGCTCTTTGCTTGAAGCTTCTATGGACCTCGTATTACCATGATGCTCCTTTCGATTCCCCGGTCAATTATTTTGAAGTCATTTTAGAGGAATAGAAAGGCGGCAAGCTGTATGCAGCGACGGATGGCGCCATACGGGCGCAGACGGTTTTACATTTGCTCAAGTTTGAGCATCAAGACCCTAGCATTCTCTGGAATATCAGTTAATAGAATCAAAGCATTTCCAGAGGTATCAGCAAGAATAGGGACGGTATCAGGCAAATCATAGAAACGAATCGTTTGAATCCCAGTAGAAAAGGCAAACGGAAGCCGAGCGCTTATTTCATTCGTAAAACTATCTAAAGCAGTCTTTAGCAAATCAATAAGAAGCTCATTGCCGGACTCCTCGTCAAGGGTGTCGACAACCTCACTAATTTGCTCCTTAGAAAATGCAAAACAATTGGCAAGTACTGTACACAGCCCATCAACAGCTTGATCCTTAGTAGCACGTGATGCATCGGAGAGAACGGAGTCGAACAATTCAATCAATCGCTTTGAAGCAAACTCGTTGATGGATCGCTTATAAGAGCATCTATCGTTCAAATATCCGCGCGGGATATCATGCCTTTTAGCAATATCTAATACCTCGCCGGACAAGGTTCTCATCCCAAAGGATTTGACCAACAAGTCACTAAGGAAATCGGTCGCAAGATAATAATTCATGACAGCTGATACAGGGTTTAGTCGTCAGACTTCTCTTGCACTTCGTGTGCTTTCTTGTTTTTCAGCAACACTAAATAACGCTCGAGGTCAGAAAGAGGGCCACGATATTTTTCAAACCTACGAGAATCATAAAAATAGGTAACGAACTGGTTGTTGTCATCCAAAAAGCCCACTCGTAAATCAAGGGGCTCGTGGAAGTACTGGCTTCCAGCATTCTGCGATTCATCAAAAATCGGGTACTGTAATTTTTCAATCACAATGGCAGGCTGTCTGTAGTTTGGCAGCGTACGATTACGCATACCAGGTTTCCAAGACACAACGTCCCCTGTGGATAGCGATTCATTCGAAATATACGTCTCGTAGGACCTCTTCAGTACCTGTATGGCAGAGTCATCGTCTTTGGTCATATCCAAAGAGTTGATAAACTTCTTCACATCACTAGATTCCAAATTATGCGTCAACAAATCCATAAACGGAATGTCCTGAATAGGATTATCGTTCATGCTTTACCCCACTAAAATGTTTCTGTCGGAAATTTGCTTATTAACAAAGTTGCTGTCGCGGTTATATGTGCTTTCATTATTTACTGCTGAATCTGTATCTACATAAGCGTTGCAAAGATCGACTTTACATTTAGCAATGGAGCAAATCTCAGCATATTTGGCAATGGTGCTCTGCGCATCTTTATTAAGATCAAGAAGTTTTGCCGCGCGTAAAAAGCTGGAAGTACTTACAAATAAGGTTTCAATTATCTGTTTTGATAACTCGTTAGTAGGAATTCGCAGACACTTTGAAACCGTACTTAGTAGAGCGGATTTGAACTCGTCATTCATTAACGGCGAATACCAATCGTTCTTGCTGTTTGATTCATCAAGCTCCACATTCAGAAGTGAAACAGAATCGCGGATAATCACAATCGTTTTGATTACATCTGGATCGGAAAAGATATGAGAGCCGTCATTGGAATGATAGTAGTCATTTAGCTGCGAAAGAGCTTTTGCACTCATTTTGAATTTGGGTGCTGAATGTACAGCCGCATAGGCCGCAAGCACCGACAAAAGCGTGCATACGCCCGTCAATAATGAAATTAAGAACTCTAGTGCGTTCAATTTATATCGCCATTCTCGCTGCGATCGAGGCTCCGCACATCTCGAATCAACGATTTCAAATCATCGGCACTAATTATGTACCCGTCATCACTCGCTTTATCTTCCACATCTACATCCGACCCATAGCTTATGTCGCTGCCGGCACAAGACATGGCTGCCAAATATACTGAGACGGATAGTGTGACCAGTGAATTAATGAAAGGAGACATGCTAGCCTGATCCTTAAGATAGGACGATTCAAAAAGTATCTGGTTGACTGCCAGCCCGCAAGACAACAAAAGCGAAAGCATTAATAAAAGAATTCCAACGCCCCATTTAATACCCGAGTGAATTTCTGAACAATTGCCATGAATTAGCTCAACACAAAGAAGTGAAGCAGAAGAAAAGCTGAAAGCCGCCTTGCTCAGATCGCTCAATAAATACTCGCAGAAAGACTGAAGCCCAGAGATTTGAAGCAATATGCCACAGGCTATTGTCGGAAGAAGAATGCCTACCAGATTCCAGATGAAGGCAATACTGAATTCAACAAGAAACTGATGACGCTGTCGTAAGCCTTTAACAGAGTTCACGAAATTGCTAATCAATGTTTCAATCAGAGTAGTCACCAAAATCCAGCGATTGTCTAAGATAGATGAATGCCAAATGAAGCCAGAATCTAACGGGAAAAGAATGCAAACAAGATGTTAAATCCTAAATTTGGAGCTTCTTCAAGCGACGTTTAATAGCGCCAAGTTTACCGCGAACGCGTTGTCGTAGAGACTGGCGGAATTTCCACTTAGCCATAAGGTCCGGGATGGAAGATCCGGAGGCCACGTCATTCAAGAACTCGTCCCGCATCGGATGTGGGGACACTGAGCGAATAAGGCTAGGATTACCGGCAACGACCTCGTCCAGCGTCGCCGAACCGTTCAAAGTGATCCTCGAAATAGCCTTGAAAGCGCGCTCGCCCTTCTTGCTATTACATAGGACTGCCGAGACGCCCTTGGAACAGTCGACCTCGGGATGGATATTCTGAAAACCCCAGAAATCACCAAGTGTGATATCGGCTCCGCTCAAGCGTTTTGCGGGACACGCGAGACACGACGAACGTAGGCTCGCATTGGCCAGGAACGCTTTCATATACCAATCTTCACCGAACACTCGAGACTCAGTATCCCCGGTGTTGTCTTTCTCCGCTGCGTGCTTGTACGCAGCGGAGTAAGACAACCATCCGGTTGTCTTACTCCGCATATTGACGTCACACACGTCAGACCCGAAGGCCTCGCCTCGGTAGTCGATCCATCGTAACCAGAGCTCGGGAGAGGGAACACCATGACAAATGACGTCGACGGACAGAAAAAGGTCACTCTCACCGAGCTTCCCGAGATATCCTCTCATGCCTGCGACCTGGCAGGCGGTGCCGGCGAAGAGGACGCGTCGACCGGAACGGATTGCATTTCGAACCCCTCTGTACACCTCTTTCCCGATAGAGCTCTGCACGTATTTGGAACGCATGACGGCATCGAGACCGGTTTCGTTGCCGACGAGCACATGGCGGACCGTGCGGCACCCCTCATCGAAGGCCGCGCCGCAGACTACACCGCCTTCCGAAAGCACCTTGCGAGCAAGGAGCCCGAAAATACCGCCAGATGAGGACCGATCCAGAAGCTCTGATGAGTCGGACTTCGCCCATGAGACTGATTTCAGCTGGTCGACAGATCGCTCCCCTATCGCAGGACAGGCTTGCTCGCAAGCACCGCAGTCGATGCAAATTTCGGCATTCACAATAGGACGTGAAAAGCCGAGATTGTCTCGCTCCATGGAAATGCACCCTATAGGGCAGGCGGCGGAGCAGGCACCGCAGCCGCAGCAGGCGTCAGCGAGCGTACAAATTGCAGTTTTAGGCATTGATGACCCCTAACGGATGAATGGAACTCTGGCGGTAATCCCCGCCTTCTCATTTGAATCAAGCACGAACAGCCACATAGCAATCGCGAATAGCACGGTATACACGGCGCCCCATGCGAGGAACAGTAACCAGCTCGTGACGGGAAGAAAAAAGCTTAGCCCTTTGCAGACGACAAGGACCAGCGCGGACGTCAGCGCTACAGGAAGGTTTCGTTTCCAGAAGTAGATCATGTCAAGCCCGATGCGGTTTTGGTAGTACCAGTTCATAAAGAGACCGTTGCCCAACACGATGCTCGCAATGTAGGCAATCGCAGGAGCCCAGTAACCCAGATAAGGAGAAGCAATCCAAGTGAAGACAACGTTCAACACCGCCATAAAGAGATAGACGACGCTACGCGCCTTATGCCTATTTTTCGCGCGCTGGATTTCGATGCCCGTATTCTGGCATAGCGGTACTCCAAGGGGTAGCGCCATCGCACAAATCAGATAATAGGCATCTAGGAAGCCCTCGCCCGCCCACTTAGTGATAAAAAATCGTCCAAGCAAAGAAAACCCGCAGTATATCCAGCAGAATAGAAACATCTGGTAACGACCAACGCGCGTCATGAGGCAGGTAAGCTCCGCGTTGTCATCCGAGGTTGCCACAATGCGATTGATCTTCGGCACGAAAACGTTTGACATCACAGTTGAAAGCGAAACGAACACACTTCTAACCTGCAAGCCGACGGCGAAGACCGACACAGTAATTGCGCTTGTCAAGACGCCCAGCAGTATGTTAGGGACGCTCTGGTTTACGAGCTCGCAAACCTGGTTGCCGAAAATCCAAGCACTAAAGGCTGCAACAGAGCAGAATAAATCCCTATCAAACCTCCGTACATCGAAGCGCATACCGAGCTTCACGATGGCGAAACGAGCATTAAGAACGAGCAGCGTCACGTTTACCGCAAGCTGAGCCAGAGCGACTCCAACAGCCCCCATCCCAAGGCAAAGTAATAAATACGCCACACCGGGCGTCGCTAAGGACGTGAACATTTGGCGTGACTGTTGGAAGCGAAACTGCTCATGCGCAATTATGTAGGCATCGAAAATAGTAGAGAAGAGGGTACACGCCACGCTGAATGCCATGATCGCCATGAGCTCGCCTGCAAGCCCAACCTGAGCGGTCGTGAAGCTACCCGAGAAGAATGTCTCAACATTAGAGGCGAACATAAGCCCAAGAGTAAGAGCGGCGGCGCAAATAACAACATACAGGATGAGGTACATGCCATTAAGCGAGCAAATGTCCCGCTCGGTTCCCCTAGCCTTCTTCTGCGTATAAAAACGGATATAAGCGTCCGAGAAACCGAATGTAAGTAATGAAAGTGAGAACACAAACGAGTTAGAAGTCTGGAAAACACCATAATCTGCCTGGCCTACGAACGCGAGGAGCATTGGTGTGTAAACCAAATTAACTATATTTTTAATAATGATATTCAAATAGCCTAGTAAAGCTCCTAGACGTCTTTCATTCCCCACAGCAAATAACACCCCAAGAAACACAAACGATTGAAATTAAGTGAATTAAATAAACACGGTACTTCCCGTGTAAAAAGAAAATATCGCTAGCATAGAAATGAACATCGGTGAATCGTATAGTGGATTTCCGCAAAAGGAGTAAAGAATGAAGAACGCTACAATTCCAGCGGAAGCAAGCACTAAGCTCCTTGTACCAGCCGAGTAACTATCCAGATGAATTGAAGTTTCAAAAGCACCCTTTATTAAAATAAAAAAAGGAATTATAGCAAGTGAGAAACCGAATAACCCAGTTTCAGCTAATAGCTGAAGGAGCACACAGTGTGCAGCAACAGATACAACAGGTGTACCGCCATCAATCCAACTAAATTTATAGGAAGCCCAACCTTGACCAAATATGGGTTTATTTGTCCATTGATCTAAAGCGTGCTGCCAGAGATAGGTTCTACCAGATAGCAGTTCATCCGCATTTCCAGACGTTTCGGAAAAGCGGTCAAACACAAGGCTTAGCTGAGGAAAATAGATAGAAGAAATACCGAAAGCAATCAAAATCAATAAAACAATAAGACAAAATTTTACAAACTTGCTGATACCCTTAGTCCGATTAGCCAAATAAAACATTAACGTAAAGGCAGCAATGGAAAACATTAGGTGAGCTCTCTTGGTGGTAAGCAGCAATGCAATAGCGCTAATGCCGCAAAGCAAACAGCCTATTTTTGAATGCCTAGAGCCGGAAAATGCAACGCCCGAACTTAAAATAAAGCATAGGCTCGTATACATTCCATTCCAACTATAACTTCCCGACAGTGCGGACCTGTAGTCTCTTGCAGTAGGATATTGTGAAAGTAATGAATTTTGAATAATTTGTCTTCCAAAATCAGGGAATAGATAAAAAGAAATAGTTGCAAGACAATGAATCAGGCACATGACTAGGAAAACGATGAAGAAGGGCTTGACCCACCTCGTATCGCCGGAAGCCAAGGCAAATGCTAGTGCACCAAAAACAAATAGATAATAGTCTGAATCTACAACACCATTCAGCAACGTTCCTAGAACCGATAGACAGACGATTGGAATAAATGATAACGATCTAAGTGCTATTTGACTTGGCTTGCAATGCAGCAGTAATAGCAACAAAGAGCCAATAAAAAATAAAGGCAGGCCAATAATAGTTGGCAATAAGTGTTTAAAGCAGGGCTGCAAAAGTAGTAGAACAGAAACAAAGTAGTCAGTGTTATGCCTCACGGCATTATTAATCCTAGACATCCAATGCCTTCCTAAGGTATTGGATAAATTCAATACGTTTTGATTCCAACAACCCAACCGTTATGTTTCTTTGGTCATTAGATGTTTCTGGAATAGCGCCGTACCCCTCTACATTCCCAACTTGATAGGTCTTAAGAAGGGTCGCAATACGTGAATAAGTTGAAAGTTTTTCCGAACGATGGAAAACCCTAAAGGATGTGCCGAAAAGAGTAGAAAAGACTGATGCATGGAACGAATCTGTTAAAACAAGATTGGCCTTATCGATAAGACCAATGAAATCTTGGGGACCACACGCATAATAAATTGAATTATTATCAAGTAAATCAATGACTTGATAACTGTTATCGTCGATTCCGTATATGTAATCCGAAAGATTTCCGGACCAACCACCCAAGAAGTAAACTAAAACATATTTCTGTTGGGGAACAAATGAATAGTCAGCGACCTCACGCCACTTATGATCTGAAATAGCTAGGGTTGGATCAATGAGCACTTTCGGTCTTTTTCCAACGAGAAATTCCACAAGAGCAGCGCCCTCCTCTTCTCTCACGGAAATAGATTTATAGCTAGATAAAGCCAGCCTGTATTCATCAATGCAGGATTCAGGTAATTCGGATACCCCGAAACTTGGAGCAACGGCGATTTTTTGACCACACTCCGCAAATTCAAGTAATTTTGTATGTTTGAATAAGTCGGCGTTAGGATTCCAAACTTGATCGCTTCCAACACAGAAATAAGAATACTTTTTTGATAAATGCCTAATTTGGTAAGGGAAAATCACATATTTGATTTTTTGACCAGAAACAAACTCTCTAAATCTATTATCCCTTTTTTTAGTATTACTAGACTTAAAACAAGCCCTAAAAAACGTCCTTATTTGAGCTGCTAAAAAACTTAATCCTAGCTTTCGATATAAAACAATAGTTTCGGGGTAGAAGCCCAATTCTGAAAGAGCGCAGTCTAAAGCATATCCTTGCAAACGATTTCCATAGTTATAGAGACCGAACAAAGAAATAATACCGATTTTATTCATCTTATTTTTATTATGCATTATCAAATACCTCCATTATTTTATTACAGGACAGCGAACTATCAGAAAACCTATCCCAGGCAAACTCTTGGCCTGCTTTAGCTATCTTCCTTGATTTTTCAAAATGGTCTATTGCGTCAATCAAAAGTGAAGCTAATTCGTCAACCGTGTTAAACAGAAGACCATTGCCATTGTTAAGCAATTCAGCTGTTCCTGAAGTATTTCTACCGACTACCAAAGAGCCCGACAACAAACCTTCAACTGTTACTCGACCAAAGGACTCGGACATAGAGCAATTTAAACAAATATCCGAGTCTTCTAACACGGCATAAGGTTCGTCAACTTGACCAAGGAATTTCACATAGTTGCTGATATTATTAACCTTAATAAAAGAGGTTAACTGGTCAAAATAGTCGCCATCCTTTATATCTCCAGCAATTAATAGGGTGAGTTCATAGCCTCTAGCAAGCACTATGGAAATTGCTCGAACAGCATCATACTGTCCTTTAGCTGGAAAAATACTTCCAATCAGAGCAACGTTCGGAATAGCTTTTCTAAAAATATTCCGATCCCGATAATCAGGGACTGGAATGGAATCATAAACGATAATTGGATTAATAATTCTTTTACAGCTATGTAAAGTGTCAGCGGCAGACTTTGAAACAGCAATAACTGAATTTGCTGTACTAATTAAACTGCGCTGAACTTTAGGAAAATAAAGCGTCCTTCCGCTTTCCCAATTTAGTAATTCTCGAATATGCCAAATTAGCGGAATATTTAATATCTTTGACGCGAAACAGCCCGTACCCACTGCAGATGTATTTATGTGAATAGCACATGGTTTTACAGTAAGTAAAAATAGGAACAAGCGAATCTCAGCAGCTACATTAATAAACAGTTTAATAAGCAGTTTGATGAGTAGTTTAAGTATTCCATCTGAAGTAGACTTAGACCAAGGCTTAAACTTAATTACCTTCACTGGAACGTTTAATTCAACAACAGCTTTTGCAAACTCACCATCATAAGGAACAATAAGAGCACAGCGATAATCACTGGCACATTCTTCTTTAATGAGCTCATAGAGGCACAATTCAGCACCTCCTAAAAAATCACCGGACCCACTAATATGTACAACTTTCAGTGATCTATTCAAAATGAGCACCATGCACCTTTGTATTAATAGCCTCAAATATTTGAGTGAAAACCACAATCGATCACGGCAATTATTTGGCCGATTTTTCTCGTACCAGATTTCCATGCTTTTGATTTGATTAAGTTAGTGAAATTCTGAACCGGAGACCCTTTGCATGCATTTGCACAATACTTCACAATGCCGCGTTGATTGTCTGACAGAAGTTCATTGAACACTTCTTCAAAGTATTCTGCTTGTTTGGAGATAGCGGCTTGACGGTATTTAAATGTACTGATCTTTTTGGCCCAGCACAATAATGAGAATCTAATTGCTCCAACATCATTAGCAGAATGTTGACGATATAACGACGTAGATTTGTCAACATAATCAATAGCACCAAATGCTGAGCAAATGATACAAAGCCACCAATCATGCATAATAATATTTTCGTTTGTTCCACCAATCCGAGCAAGGTCCGTAGCAGCTTTGTTAATCATCATCGTACAGCCGGCACCCACTGATTGTGCAAGCATATGAGAAAAACTAGTTCGTAGTGGGTTAATATTTGAATAGCTGGTAAAGCTATCATCAATAATATTTAAATCTGAATCCACTACTGTCATATCTGTAAATACTAAACAGGGAACATTACTTTCATGACTTTTTTCAATTGATTGAATACGATCAAGAGAGATTTCTATTTTATTGGGAAGCCAGACATCATCTTGATCACAAAACATCACATATGGAGACTTGGCTTGACTTAATAAATAAAGAAAGTTAGATTTTGCGGAACCAAAACGTGTGCCCTTAGAAACAATTCGAATCCTAGCATCTTGTTCAGAGAACTGGCTAACAATATCAAGAGTATTGTCCGAGGAGCAATCGTCAGATATCAAGAGCTCCCAGTTCTCATATGATTGTGCTTGAAGTGACTTAATTTGTTCGCAAATATAATTCTGGCCGTTATAAGTTGCCATTAAAATATCAACATCCGCCATTATTTAACCTTTCACAGTAAATTACCCATGACGAGATGCTCCCCCAGCTCCTCCTCCCAGTCGGGCATGTGGAAGCCGACCGACTCGAGCCTGGACAGGTCGAGCGCGGAGTGGACCGGGCGCGGGGCGATGGGGCCGGCGGCATTTGCGTAGTAGTCGGCGGTGCTGACCGGCACGACCCTGTCGCCGTTGCCGTTGGCGGACTCGAAGACGGCGCGGGCGATGTCGGCCCAGGACTTGACGGCGCCGGAGCCCGTGCAGTTATAGGTGCCGTAGGGGGCGCGCGTGCCCAGCACGTGGAAGACGGCCTCGGCCACGTCGCGCGTGAAGGTCAGGCGGCCCAGCTGGTCGTCGACCACGGTGACCTTGTCCAGCTTGTCGTCCGGGTCGGCGACGCGGTCGGACAGGCCCTTCATGGTCTTGACGAAGTTGTGCCCCTCGCCGATGACCCAGGAGCTGCGCATGATGTAGTGGCGCGGGCACCCGGCCACGGCGATGTCGCCGGCGGCCTTGGTCTGGCCGTAGACGGAAAGCGGGGAGAAGGGCTCCTCCTCCGTGTGGACCTCGGCCATGCCGTCGAAGACGTAGTCGGAGGAAACGTGGACCAGCGTGATCCCGTGCCCGGCGCAGGTGCGGGCGAGAAGCGCCGGGCCGGTGGCGTTGGCCTTCCAGGCGGCCACGCGGCCCTCGGGGGTCTCGGCCCTATCGACCGCCGTGTAGGCGCCGCAGTTGATGACGGTGCCGTAGAGCGACCAGTCGTACTGCGCGTAGGCGTCCGGGTCGGACATGTCGAAGGTGTCGATGTCGCAGAAGTCGAAGTCCTTGGCGACGCCGCGCTCCTCGGCCAGCGCGCGCACAGCATGGCCCAGCTGGCCGTTGCAGCCGGTGACGAGGGTGCGCTTCGGCGCCATGGGGACGACGTCGGCGAGCATCGGGTGGTTGAGGTCGGCCTCGGAGACGGTGGCCTCATCGAGCGGGATCGGCCACTCGATGGCGAGCTCGGGGTCGGCGAGGTTCACGAACGTGTAGGTCCTCTTCAGCTCGAGCGACCAGTGGGCGTCCACCAGGTAGGTGTAGGCGGTGCCGTCCTCGAGCGCCTGGAAGGAGTTGCCCACGCCGCGCGGGACGTAGATGGCCTTTGAGGGGTCCAGGGTGCAGGTGTAGACCTTGCCGTAGGTGGCGCTGCCCTCGCGCAGGTCCACCCAGGCGCCGAAGACCGAGCCGCGGGCCACGGAGATGAACTTGTCCCAGGGCTCGGCGTGGATGCCGCGGGTGACGCCGCGGCTGTCGTTGTAGGAGATGTTGTTCTGGACGACCTTGAGGTCGGGGATGCCCAGGGCGGTCATCTTGGCGCGCTGCCAGTTCTCCTTGAACCAGCCGCGCGAGTCGCCGTGGACGGCGAGGTCGACGACCTTCAGGCCCTCGATGCCGGTCTCGGTGACGGCGAGGGCCTTCTCGAATGCGATGTCTGCCATTTATCTCTCCCCTCCTACTGGCCCTGCGCCCTGTAGCGGGCCTCGGTGGCCTCCTTGGCGGGGCGCCACCAGGACTCGTTCTCGACGTACCAGTCGATGGTGACCTTGAGCCCCTCGGCGAAGTCGGTGTGGGCCGGCCTCCAGCCGAGCTCGCGCTGGAGCTTGGTGCTGTCGATGGCGTAGCGGCGGTCGTGGCCGGGGCGGTCGGCGACCCAGTCGAAGTCCTCGGGGTCCTTTCCCATCGCCTCGAGGATCATGCGCAGGACGGTGATGTTGTTCTTCTCGCCATTAGCTCCGATGAGGTAGGTCTCCCCCATGCGGCCCTTCGTGAGGATGTCCCAGACGGCCGAGCTGTGGTCCTCGGTGTGGATCCAGTCGCGGACGTTCTCGCCGCGTCCGTAGAGCTTGGGGCGGACGCCGTCGATGATGTTGGTTATCTGCCTGGGGATGAACTTCTCCACGTGCTGGTAGGGGCCGTAGTTGTTGGAGCAGTTGGAGATGGTGGCGCGAACGCCGAAGGTGCGGTGCCAGGCGCGCACCAGGTGGTCGGAGGCCGCCTTGGTGGAGCTGTACGGGGAGCTGGGACGGTAGGGCGTCTCCTCGGTGAAGCGCGCGGGGTCGTCCAGCGCGAGGTCGCCGTAGACCTCGTCGGTGGAGACGTGGTGGTAGCGGACGCCGTACTTCCTCACGGCCTCCAGCAGGCGGAAGGTGCCCTCGACGTTGGTGCGCAGGAACGGCTCCGGATCGGCGATGGAGTTGTCGTTGTGGCTCTCTGCGGCGTAGTGCACGATCGCGTCGTGGCCGGGCACGAGCTCGTCCAGAAGGGCACTGTCGCAGATGTCGCCCACCACGAGCTCCACGCGGTCGGCGGGCAGGCCCGCGATGTTCTCGCGGTTGCCCGCGTAGGTGAGCTTGTCGAGCACCGTGACGTGGACCTCGGGGTGGTTCTTCACCACGTAGTGCACGAAGTTGGACCCGATGAAGCCGCAACCCCCGGTGACGAAGATGTTAGCGGGTTCGAAGTGCATAAAGACTGGAGTCATCCTACTTGAGAGCGAACTCTTCAACGAGAGAATTTACCCGTCGCCTCAGCTCCGCGATCTTCACCGTATTGGAAAACTCCTGATAAAGCAGAAGACCAATCACGTACAGGAAGACAAAATTGGAAGGGCTTTCAAATCCAAGAGAACCAGAGAGCCAGAATGCAAACCGAGGAAATGCGGCAAAAACAACAAAACTCAGAGCAAAGAATAGCCAGAAGACAGAATCCAGAACCTGAATCTGGGCCCTACGAAGCTTCCCGACAATCACGAACAAAATTGCGAAGGCCCCTAGAATGAGCACAACTCTCAAGACACCAGACATTCAATCACCTAAACCACTGAACGAAGAGGATGGATACGCACGCACGAAGCATGTAAGAGATGGACTTTGAGAGATTGAGGTAACTTTCCCCTGCCTGACGTTCGCGCATTTCAACCTGAACTTCGCTTACTCTTGCGCCCTTCTTAATTAAAAGCGAAATGCTCTCGGGCTCAGGGTTGAGGGAGTCATCCTGAGCAAACCGCTTAATCATTTCCTTGCTAAACAACCTCATACCCGAGGTTGGATCGGCAACGCGCACTCCCGTGGTCAGCTTGATCATGACCGTAATGAGGCGAGAACCGATCATGCGAGCAGATACTTCCTTGCATTTCTCGACAAAGCGAGAGCCGATTACGATGTCGGCGTTCTCCGATTCCGCACATTCAAGCATTTGGGGGATGAACTCCGGGCAGTGCTGCCCGTCTGCATCAAACTGAATGGCGTAGTCGTAGCCGTTTCGAAGAGCGTATTTCATTCCGGTTTGAAACCCCACGGTGAGGCCAGAATTCACCGGTAGGGAGACATGTCGATAGCCGCGCTGCAGACAGATACGCTCAGTTCCGTCTTTGGAGCCGTCGTTGACCACCAGGTACTCGATGTCCGGAAGCGTTGCCATGAGCTCGTCTACAGTCGATTCGATTGACTCTTCTTCATTGTAAGCCGGAATAATAACCAGCAGACGTTTGTCGTTCAAAACTACCAATCTTTCGTACGCTATACCTAGAAGAGAATACCCCAACGGTTGCACATGGGAAGCTCCCGCTATCAGGCAATAGATAATCAACAATAACTTAGCTGTCCAACCCGTCGACACGAGAAGCTGCGGATGCTAACCCATACCTCGCACGTAGCTAAGACAAAACCAAGTTGGATAGTGAGCGTCTCTATCCAAACGATTGCGTACTACAATGTGTCCGCCGCCCTTCCCCAAATCCTCCTTGGCCGGCAAGAAGAATCCATGAGCGCAAGCAACTAGACGCCCCCGCACAAGACACGCCGTGCATCTTCACCCCGGCATACAACAGGGCATATTGTCTCAACGACCTCTTCGAGAGCCTTGCGCTTCAGACATCCAAATGATTCATTTGGCTCATTGTCGACGACGGCTTCCGATGGCGCCCGCGAACTAGTGCAAGGGTTCACAGGGGTTGCCGGCTTTCCGATACGCTACATCAATCAAGAAAACCCCGGGAAGCGGGCAGTTCACAACATCGGGGTGAAAAAGTGGACATGGCACGCATCTATCGAAGCAATGTGCTGAAGCAATATCCATTTGTCCTAAAGCCGGGAGAGCACTTCGTTGCCGAAACGTTCGTTTACCATCAAATCAATCAGCAATACACGCTTGCGACGCTTAACAAGATGGTAACCGTGCGGCACTATCTTGAAGACGGGTATTCAAAGAACATCCGCGCGGTAACAAGGGCCAATCCAAAGGGATATCGAAAACTGAAAAGAATGTCCATCAGCTATTCCGACACGCCGAAAGCGTACGTCGAGAACACGATTTTGTACATGGTCGGATGCATACTTTGCGGCGAGACGGTGCAAGGCATCAAAGGCGCACCCAGTAAACTCATGGCACTTATCGTCCTGCCCATTGCGGGACTCCTGGTTGCGGCGGAGTTCAGAGACGGGAAAGACACCCGCGTTCAGCAAGCAAAAGAGAAGCGCTAGGAACTTCTCCTCCTCGCCTTCAAGGTAATGACGATGCCCACGATGGAGAGAACCGATGCAACCACACTCGTTAAAATCGAGTTGGCGGTTGGACCGTTCATGTTAAAAGCGCTCTGCATGGGGGCAAGCGCGGCGAGCATCAACAAGAAAACAATCGCGCTGTTTAAAAGCGAGAGTCGGTAGCCCTTGAACGCGATAAGAAGATCGCCCATAAAATTCGAAAGACCGAGGAGGACCGCTGAAATCGCCATCGGCGTCACCAGATACAAATACTGGGCAATCGACTCGCCGTACATGATGCGAATAACGGGAGGCCCGACGATGGCCATTCCCGCTACGCCCACGACGCCGATAACAAGGACACCGACCGCAGACATTGAGAACAGCTTCTTGAGAGAATGAGGTCCGACACCTTGGAACGCCTCGGAGAAGTACCCGATAAGCGGTGCGTACACAAAGGAGATGCCCGACTGGACAATTGCGACAGGGGACGCGATGGAAGAATACGCACCCAATGCAGCCGCGCCCATTTCGGAGGACAGAAACTGGCGTGGAAGGGACGGCACCGCGGCGACGATAAGGCCGCTCGCCACGATGGGAAGACAGCTCTTCCCAAGATCGACAACCATTTTGCGGCTCACCTCACATTTGAGATCAACCAAGCTCCTTGTACGAGGCAAGTCGAGGAATAGGCCGATTACAAGCGTGGCAACCGCCATCAGAAATAGAGTCAGCATGAGATTCCCCGTTGCCGAGAATACGCATGCGAACATTGCAAGGGAGACCAGCCCCTGCAATGCCACGGATTGGCCGACGAAATCCATTCTATGGTTCACCTGGTCGGTCGTATGAAGACAGCTAATCACAAGACTCGAGGTCTTCCAGAACGTGAACGCGCACACCACGGGAAAACACCCCGCCGCGCCCGTGGCCAACGAATACAAAATGATTGCGGCGAACGCTCCGGCACACGTTATCAAACGAAAAGAAAGGTACTCGCCGGGCGAATACTTACGCTCGACATCCGACAACTGGTATAGATCCGAACGAAAAACGGCAACCGGCACGAAGATGGCGTATATCGAGAATGCGAGTGAGTACGCGCCGGCATCATCGAAGTTTGTCGAGAGACGAACGATTAGGATGGACACGAGCCACTGGGCGGCCAGTCCGATAACCGACCCTACGGTGTTCCACAGCATGTTGCCGCCAATGGAGAGACCTTTGCTCTTGTCTTTCATGCGCCTCCTGCTCGGTGTCCGCAAATGTGTCGAAGCATTCGTCATACCAAGTTGAAACGATAGACCTCTTGGCCTTCATCAACAAGAAACCAGCAAAGATCACATAGTAATCCAATGTTAAAGCGTGCGACCGCGGACACGAATCTATCCGCGGTCCTTTCTAGTTGCTTGCTAGATAAGCGAAACGCCGCCATTCCAGCCTCCAGCTTATCAGCCGTCCCAATCGGTCCAGTACGTCAAATCTTCAATCCACACTGAACCATGACGAAAGCTCGCAACCTTACCGTTGCCAATGTAGATGCCACCGTGGCCGAAGTCGTTCCACCACACGCCAAGCTCATCGTTCCCATGAGAGTCTGGCCAACTCCTCGTATACACCGTCGCGCCTACGGGAATGCCAGCCTTAGACTTCGACACACCCTATTTAAGCCATGCCTCGTAAGCCATCCTGAGCGATGCGCCGGACGCTCCAGCACGGGAGCACACCGTCGCGGCCAATGCCTGACACCAACCCAATCTCAACCCGTACATATCCCTACGGGGCGCCCTCGGCCGCCACCTTTTTGCCCATCCAACTCGAAGGAACCAGAGCTCTGCCAGTAGCCGCGTCTAACTCAATCTACCACCTTCCCCGAAAACAGCCGTCACATCAGATGGGATTGACCCGCCGTATTGTTCGAGCAAATCTCCCGAACCATCGACTCGGCCCCGTTCAACGGAAGATGGCTGATCAAGAGGCGGATTGGTTGCAAATGTATTTCCGGGAAACAAAGACAGGCATGTGGCGACAGCAAATCCAACAAAGGCACTATTCATGGGTTAAAATCCAACCATTCGTAGCATCCATGGAAGCAATCTCATTTTGTCGAGAATACTCATTTAAACTATCGAATTACGAGAGATTTTCCGCCTCATCACCAAGGGGGAAGCATGATTCGAAGAACTTCCGCACGGGCGACCATTGCAGTCGCCTCGGCGCTTCTATTCGCGACACCACTTGTCTCCGAAGTCCAGGCTGGTTGGGCAGACGACAGTTCCATTACCCCGACCACCGTCACAGCCGTCGAGACCGACAACTCCCAAAGCTCACCGAGTGCCGAAGCGACCGCTCCGATTGTTACCGTACAGAGCTAATCGGCCAGCGACACGCCTTTGGAAAACGAGACCGAGCCCGAAGTTTCACCCGGATGGAACATCAACGCTTCGGGAGAACGCTACCTTGCGGGCGCGGACGGAAAACCAGTCCAATCCAGCTGGTACCAAGATTCAGACTCTGCCTGGTACATGATAGGCAGCGAAGGAGTCCCACAAAAGGGCTGGCTCCTATGGGATGGATCTTGGTTTTGGCTGCACCCCACGGATAACGGCAGCATGGCAACAGGGCTAATTGAGGTTGATGGTGCACGCTACGCTTTGCGCGAGACGGGCCGCATGGCGACAGGCTGAATTCGGCTCGACGGCTCTTGGTATCTTGCAAATACCTCAGGCGCGCTCAAAACCGGATGGGCGTTTGTCGAGGGTGCATGGTACTGGCTCGACCCTGCAACGGCAAAAATGGCCACGGGCGTTATCGAAGACGGCGGTCATCGCTACCTTCTCCAGCCCTCCGGAGCCATGGCCACGCGCTGGGCGACCGACCCCGCAACGGGCAGGCGTGCCCTTGCAAACGGCTCTGGCGCCCTAGCATACGGCCGGCAGTGAGATGATTCGAGCTGGTACTACATGGAGCCCTCCACGGGACTCGCAGCGACCGGTTGGCTTTCCGAAGGTGGACCCCGATACCACCTTGATGTTCCCTCTGGTCGCATGTGCACCGGCCGGGTTTTTGCAGGCGGAGCATGGTATTACCTTTCGAGCTCGGGAACTAGAGTAACGGGTTGGCTGTTCAATAGCTGCTGGTACTACCTCCATGGTGACGGCATCATGGCAAGCGACGAATGGGTCGGTGCACCGAGCGATTGCTACTTCCTCACGAGCTCGGGAGCCATGGCGACGTCCCAGGCGATCTCCGACTCCGACGGCATGCACTACGTCGATACGTACGGACACCCCGTTTCCGGATGGCAGAACACGCCGAACGGCCGCTTCCACTTTGATCCCAACAATGCCGACAAGCACTACCCCGCACTCACTGGCCTCAACACCATCAACGACAAAGACTACTACATTGATCCCGAACGTGGTGTCATCACCCAACAGTGGGTCAACTGGAAAGATGGCTTTAAGCGCTACGCCTCAGACACGGGAGAGCCGGGGTCGCTCCTGCTTAAAGACGGCATTCTTTACAGCTAGACAGACATTCTCGCGTCCGGCCTTGTCGCTTTGGGCTCGGCGTCCTTCTACGCAACCCCTGGCACGAGGGCAATGGCGTTTGGAGCCACGCTGTGCGAAAACGGCATCACGCGCTACTTTGATACCACCACGGGCATGATGCGCACCGGCTGGGTCTTGGTTAACAACGCGTGGCGCTGGATCAACGCCGATGGCACGTCGGCGAACGGTTGGCTCAACGTTGGAGGCGTCTGGTACCTTTTGGGCGAAGACGGCGTCATGAAGACCGGGTGGCAAACGGATGGTGAAGTCCAGTACTACCTCGACGCCAGCGGCGCCATGCACACCGGTTGGCTGAATTAAAATGACACCTGGTACTGGTTCAATTCGAGCGGCGCGATGAAGACGGGTTGGGTCTACAACGCCGGCCGGTGGTATTAGCTTAACGAACAAGGCAAGATGCACACCGGATGACTTCAACTCGGTAATGACTGGTTCTACCTTGCTCCCGGAAGCGGCGAGATGTACACCGGTCTGCACCATATCGACGGCGTCGCATATCTATTCGACAGCAACGGCTATTGGCGCAGCCTCAACGTCAAGTACTGGAAAATGTTCAATCGCGCGCAGGGGTATTACAGCTCGACGAATAGGCTCATTCTTGTAGACACGGACGCTTGTACTGTCGCCGTATACAACGGTTCACGCGGCAGCTGGGCGCCCGTTAACGAGTGGATCTGCTCGCCCGGTGCCCCTTGGACCCCTACCGCGACTGGTGAGTTCACCGTTACCGGAAAGGGATACTCGTTCGGCAACGGCTATACGTGTTACTACTACACGCAGTTCTACGGCGACTACCTTTTCCACTCCGTCCTTTACAACCAGGGAACGTTCAACATCCAGAATGGACGTTTGGGTCAGAAGCTCTCTCACGGATGCGTACGCATAGCAATCCAGGATGCCAAATGGGTCTACGACAACATCCCCTATGCGCCAAGGTCGTTACGTACCAAGAGCCGATAGACCACCTCAGTCAATCCAAAAAACCAAAGGCGGCCGCGCTCCGATTTCGGTACGCGGTCGCCTTTTCAATAACCTAAACGAACGGATTAGTAATATTGGTTCATTAAGCTAACGACGGAGCTTCCATACCCCCTTGCGCTAGCCCAGCAACTGTGTCGCGCTCTTGAAATTTAAATAAAAGGACGAGCAGCGCCGATTACACTTCCTCGTGCGCCGATAGGATGAATTCCGACACCCTGATGAGGCCAAGAATCAATCATCATTCCGTTGCCGAGCGCAATTGCAATATGTCCACGATAATAAATAACATCGCCGCGTTGGATTGAACTCGTACTCACAGGCATAAAGATGTTGCTGCGATACCAATTCATGGAATTGTAGGTTTGATTCGGATCCCATCGATGGTTGTAGGGATTGTAGACACCCATATCCATGCCAGTGGCATAAAGGCACTGCAGGACAAAGCCCGAGCAATCTACAGCGCCGCCAGGAGCAGTGGACCACGGCTCGATATATTGAGTACCAATGTATTCATAAGCACGTTGGATGAAGGCTTCTACGCAATCCTCACGTGTAGCTTCGACAGAAATGCGAGAAGGGGTCACATAGGTAAAGTATCCGGTGCAATAGCTGGGCAGCTGAACAGTCCAGGAGCTCACCTGAGGATACTGTGGAGGATTTTGCCAGCCAACCTTGTCGCACTGGCCATCGCTCCAGAACATTCGACGAACGCCATCAATAGTTCTGGCGCCAGTCGCCATAGCCCCGCTGCCGTCTAGCCAATACCACTTACCCGAGTCTTTAAGCCAACCAACGTGCATGCCGCCATTCGGATCGAGGTAATACCATGTTCCATTCAGGCATTTCCAGCCAGTTGCCATTTTTCCGTCAGCGTTTAGGTAGTACCAAGAACCGCCGGTAAACAGCCATCCGGTTTTCATCACGCCGGAATCGGCATCGAGCCAGTACCAATCGCCGTCGGCCTGCAGCCAGCCACAGTGGATGACGCCCGATCCGGGCTCGGCATAGCACTTTCGGTTTGCGACATCGACCCAGCCGGACGCGATCTGCCAGCCATCGGCCCCGGCCGTTTTAAGGGTGGTTCCGCCCTCGCGAATCACATCCCTGCAAAGGTATCCGTTATCGTCGGCATACCTCTCTTCGCCGTCCTCGACGGCGACCCAACTCGAAACCACGAGCCTACCGCTCTGGTCTGCAAAACAATCGTTGCCTCCCACCTCAAATAGGCCCGTCTTCATAAGATGATTAGATGCGTCCAGGTAATACCAGCTCGCATCTTCCCTATACCAACCAGAAGCAAGCGCGCCAGATTGAGAGGCAAAATACCAGCCGCCCTCTGACTGCGCCCAGCCAACGGCCATGGCCCCATCGGGTTTTAGATAATAAGCCGCGTCGCCGAGGTCCAAATAGCCGACGGACATTATCCCATCGGAGGCCGGGTCGAGGTAATACCAGGCGCCGTCTACGAGCTTCCAGCCAGCGCACGCAATGCCATCGGAGCAGTAATACCAGTCAGCTCCGTCTTTGCACCATCCGTTTGCGAGACCGTAGTCGCCAAAAATATAGGTATCCCCATCGATATCGCGACGCCCCTTGGACATGGCGAGCGTCTGCGGGTCAAGATAATAGCGTGCCCCGCCGATCGTCTGCCATGACGAAGCGAGTGCACCCGACGAACAAGCCCAGTACCAGCACCCGTCAACGAGAATCCAGCCCGTTTTCATTGCGCCCGACGAGTTCGTGAAATACCACGTGTCGTTATCGTTCACCCACCCGGTGCGCATGTTACCAGTTTGGGAATCGAGATAATACCACGAACGTCCGACAAACACCCAACCAGAGGCCACAACGCCATTCGAATAGGAGTAGTGCCACGCACCATCGACGATATACCAGCCCGTATACATATAGCCCGCTGAATCGAAGCTGTATAGGGTGCCATCGACCTCGAGCGTGCAATTCGTCGGATAGCCGCCATCGTTATAGGCGTACCACCATCCGGTAGCATTGTGCCGCCACGATCCGGGAAGCGCGATCCGGTTGCCTGCGCTTCTCACGATATCGAACGACATGCGCGCCTCAAAGCCGGCATAATTGCCCAAGCCCTCAATGAGCACAGAAGCCTCACCGGGAATGACGTTGTTTTCATACAAAACGGCGTAGTCAAGGCCCTCAGCAAGCGCCCGCTCCCCATCGCGCACCGTAACCTGCGGGGCAATTGCAGCACCGGTATATTCAATCGAAGTGCTCTCCAATTCGCACTGTACTTGGTCAAAAGACGGCTGCGCCTCTTCCGAATCTTTTCCTCCAGCCTGCGCCCCACTCACTTCCGCAACGGCAAGCACCGCTTCATCGCCAGCCTGCTCTGCACCGGCAAGCGATCCAACGGGAGCAACGAAAGAGTCTTGCGCCCATGCCGCACCCGGAAGCAACGCAAGCGACACTGTCGCCGCAAGGGCCAGAGAGCGCATCACCCTACTCATTTTTTTCATGATTCAACCCTTCTTTATCGCATGAGGATTACCCAAGAAGGGCCATCGCTCACAAATCCAGAGATGCTGTTGCCCATGCCTCCGAAAGAATGCCAGAAACGATTCTCGTAAGGAGTGTCGCCCCAGAAAAACCCGATGTGGCAGTCTGTCGAATATGGATTAAACGGGTAGAAAAACACCAAATCGCCCTTGCGAGCCTTGCCGCTCGCAAGCAATTCCGAAACGCTGTTGAACTGCAGTACCGTGGCTCCGCTGTCGATGGCATATCCATACCAACGGTATGCATTGCAGAAGCTTCCGCGGCCCGGGCCTCCCGGCCATGGCGAATTCGATTGGTTATTCGCGATCTTCGACAAATCACCGCCGGCCTTCGCATAGGCATGCGACACAAAGCCGCCGCAATTCATTCCGGTAAACCCATCGCTTCTCGGCTCACCGTTGGGATATGTGCAGTTCACAGGGTTTAACGATGTGTTATATCGCGTGCCAAGGTAATAGGAATCGTTCTCGTGGGAAATGAGCTGTTCGAGCAAACGCTGCCTGCTTACGCCCAAGACCGAGCCGGACGCATCGACCCACACGCCCGAAGCGTTAAACCACGAGCGGGTTCCGTCGCAATCGTACCAACCGGAAGACGCCATGCGTCCCGTTGCCTCATCGAGCCAGTACCATGCAGAGCCATAATGCAACCAACCCGTTTGCATGGCGCCGTTCGAACCAAGGTAATACCAGGACGAACCGTCCCTATACCAGCCTGTTTGCATTGCGTAATCGGAATCAAAAAAGTAATACGAATCGCCTATGCACGTCCATCCCGTTTGCAGCGCGCCATCGGGATTCGCGTAAAACGTCCTGCCGTCGACAGAGAAAAATCCAGGAAGATCCTGCTCCCACGAATCACCGCGTACGGTGCTTTGCGTCCCGCTCTGCACCACAGGCACACCCGAAGCATTTTTACCCGCAACGAAAATCACGGCACCGTTCGATTTGAGCAGCGCCAGCCCCTCGCCATAAGGCGCCCATCCAGACATTTGAATTGCGCCATTGCCCAGGGCGTAATAGTGGTCTCCATACGCCTCGAATTCCCCGGTCACCATCGCGCGGGTTTCAAGGTCGAGCCAATACCACGATGAACCATCCCAATACCAGCCCGCATCCAGTGCACCCGACCCGGCGGCATGGTACCAGGCGCCATCAGATTGAACCCAACCGGTACGCATGGCACCCGACGCGTCCGTGGTGTAGAGGTTCGAGCCATCGTCCACCACGCCCGTCGCCATAGCTTTCGTTGAGGGGTCAAGCCAATACCACGCGCCCCTTGCATACAGCCACCCACTCTGGAGCTCGCCAGACGAATCGGCATAATACCAGGAACCGCGGTCGTATGCCCAACCGAAAACCATAGCGCCCGATAAGTTGAAGCAATATGAGTTCGAACCACACTGCGTAGCACCCGTGACCATAACGCCAGTCTCTGGGTCGAGCCAGTACCAATTCGAGCCGTCAAGCAACCAGCATCGCTCCATTGCGCCCGATGCGTTGAAGAAGCGCCAGCCGTCATCGCACGCAACCCAGCCGGTCCTCATGGCGCCATAGGGAATGGAGGCATCGTCGCCGGCGTTCAGAAGGTAACATCCGCCCCCGCACTCCATAAGGCCCACAGCCATAAGGCCCTCATTATCGAACCAATACCAAAAGCCCCCTATGTACAGCCACCCTTTGACCGGAGCCGAGTTTTGGTAGTAGGACCATTGATTAGAAGCCGCGTCATATTCCCAGCCATTTTCCGAATGCACCACCTCGGACGATATCGAGGCGTCAGCAGGTAACTCTGCCGCGGGTTCAGCGCCCGCATTCGAAGAACTTTCACCCGATGCATATGCCGCCGGAGCCAGCCCAAACATCAAAACCAATGCCATGGCACCCGCCCAAATGAGAGCAGAAGACGCCTTCTCTAAATACGAAGCGCGAATTGCATTCACCGACAAAACCTTTCAATCTTACAAACGTTTTGAAAAACAAATCGACGGGGACCTCCAGAAAAAGAGGGACGAAATACCTCGCTTAGGAAATCCATTTTCCATCAGGCCCAATGCGATACCCGTCAATCGCTGCATTCGTCGCCATAACGCCGTTAGACAAGAAGTAGTAATCGCCCATCCAGCAATTCGATTTCATAACGCCCGATCCGTCAAAGAAATACCAGAAGCCATCTTCATTCAGCCAGCCAGTAACCATAGCGCCCGATCCACCCAGGTAATACCACGAGCCCTCGCTCTGTTTCCAGCCCGTAAGCATAGAGCCTGAACCATCGAAGCAATACCACGAGCCCGCGATGGAACGCCATCCCGTCGCCATAGAGCCATCAGGGCCAAACCAATACCAAGACGAGCCATCATCGTACCAGCCCGTCCGCATAGACCCGCTGCTCTGAAAGAAATACCGGCAGCTATCAATTTCGCGCCAACCAGTCGCCATTGTGCCGTCGGAATCGAGCCAATACCACGAAGCGCCGCTATCGCACCATCCCGTTTGCATCGCGCCCGATTTGTCAAAGAAATACCATTGACCGCAGATTTCGCGCCAACAAGTCGCCATCTCGCCGTATTCGTCAATCCAATACCAAGAACCGCCCGTATGAAGCCAATGGTAGTCATAGCTCGAGAAATCAGCGTTGAACCATGTCCAGCCGCTTTCGGTTCGAACCCATCCCGAAGCAAGAACGGGCACGCCATCGCGATAGAGGTGATACGTTCCACCGCCCCATTCTCCGCTGTACAAACGCGGAATGTAATACTCGCCATTGGTCGTAACGCCGGCAGACGATAAGGAAACTTCGAAGGCCTCAGAGCCGTCGTTAGTGACATCGGCGCTCGAATAATATCGCGAGCCAATCTCCCAAAGCGCGCGCACGAGCTCCTCTCGCATAGTCGAATATCGCCCCGTTTGAAAAACGAATTTCGGCGAAAGAGCCTTTATATAGCCAATCGAATTTGAGTTGTCGAAGCCATGGTGCCCCAGTTTGAGAAAATCAACGTGCCCGAGTTCAGATGCAAGAGCATCCTCGGTTCCGCATAGGTTGTTAATATCGCCCGAGAGAAACGCCGTGGCGCCACCGGCCGTCACTCTTACGCCCAAAGAAATACAATTCGCATCTACGAATGCGCCAAGCACATCGGACCCGTTGTTATTCATGATGTCGATTTGGGCAGAGCCGAGCATGAAGTGGGGGTTGCCCACATTCGAACCGGCCTCAGGGGCAATGGGGGCGCCCTCGTCAAACACCTGGATAAACGAGGCGCCATACTCCCCTTGCGCCTCCTGCGCAGCGGAAACGAGCAGGTCATAAACGTATTGGTTATCCCAAAGCGCAGCTGGATTGGTAATCATGGAATCGTCGTAAATCGGCGTGTATATTCGCGCCGGCTTGAAAGCCGATATGATCTGCCCCGCCGAGCCAATATGGTCGCTATGCGGATGCGTGCCGATATAGAAATCAAAGTTTTCGCTGTTCACGCCCATGCTTTTCATGAAAGCAATAACTTGGTCTTCGACGCCCTGGCCAACAACCGTGCCCGACCGAACAGGATAACGCGAATCGGTGCCGTCTGGCGAATCGCTGCTTTCGCCAGAATCGACCATTCCAAAATGCCCATCGCTTTCGATAAGGATCGCATCCATGTATTCGAACGGCAGGATATACACATTGGCATTGCCGCTCGTCTCGACAGGCTCCGCCAAAGCGACATTCGGGCAAAATAGAGCGCTGACGCACAACAACCCGAAGAGCGTTATCACTCGCTTCGAAATCGAAATATCCATTGAGCCTTTTCCTTCAACAATGGCCTTCCGCATGCCCAAACGGCAGCTCCATCATTGTCGGCGCCCTCCGAAATATAAGACATGGTCAAGTTTTCTAATTGTATGTCACAACTTTCGTACCATAGGGAATGTTGTCATAAATCCATTTTGCATTCTGAATTTCCAGACGCACACAGCCGGCCGACGACGGAACGCCCATGGTCGGATCCATGATTCGATTGCTGTTGACGTAATACGGCGAAGAATGGAACAGATAGTCGCCGTAGAACTGCGTGTAGTAATAGCAGGTGTAACCATGGCCAAACGAGTAGCCTTTGCCATACACCTCATACTCGCCGATTACCGTCGGCGTTCCAGCCCTACCCGTCGAACATACATAGCGCCTGTTCAAATCCCAATTACCCTGCGAGCCATAGTAAATGCTCGTGATGCAACGGGACGTGTCGACTAAAATGAGCCAGTTCGTTCGGCTCGAATAGCTTTGGGCCTTCGCATTCGCTGAGTCGGAAATCCAAACGCCATTCGACCTAAAGCAATACCAAGAGCCATTAATCCACCGCCAACCCGTAGCCATGGCGCCATTGCCATCAAACCAATACCACGCGCCGCCCGAAGAGAACCAACCGGTTTCCATGCGGCCAGACGCGTTCGCGTAATACCACGTACCATTCACATAGATCCAACCGGTCTGCATGGCGCAACTGCTCTCGCTGAAGTAGTACCAAGAGCCGCCATCGTAGAGCCAGCCAGTTTCCATGCGGCCAGAGGAGCTTGCGTAATACCACGCGCCCCCAACGGAAATCCAACCGATTTCCATGCGGCCAGAATCGTTCGCATAGTACCAGGAACCATCGACATCGATCCAGCCAGTCTGCAGGGCACCACTATCGCCGAAATAGTACCAGGAGCCATTGTCGTCCAACCATCCTGCATGCGCGCAGCCGTTTTCGTCGAAGTAATACCACGCACCATCAAACTGCTTCCAGCCCGACGAAGGCGCATGGGTTTCGGGGTCGACATAGAACATACAACCGCCCAGCTTCACGAAACCGGAAGCGGGCTCAAGCACGCCATCGGCATTCGGAACATACAGCACGCCGTTGTCGAGCTTGCCGCAAAAGTCGCCATCGACGCCCGCAAAGACCGTCGTTCCATCCTCGGCAGTCAACCATTGGCGCACGGCTATTTCGCCAGAGTCATTTGCGAAGTAGTTCAACCCATCGACCGAGAAATAGCCCGTAGCCAACTTGAAGCCGCATGCGGGGTCGAGATAGTAGAGGCCCCCGTTTGCAGAAAGCCAGCCGAAATGGAACGCGCCCGAAGCATCAGCGTAATACCAATCGCTACCATCGCGAACCCAACCCGTGGACATGGCGCCGGAAGCGTCAAAATAGTACGTTGAAGAGCCTATTTGCATGAAGCCGGTTGCCATTTTTCCGTCATTGGAAGCGTCGAGCCAATACCATGCGCCGCCTATGTATTGCCAGCCATTAAGAGCCGCACCCGAAGCGTCAGCGTAAAACCAGGAGCCGCCATCGAGAATCCAGCCCGTGGACATGGCACCCTGGAAGTCACCACCCTGCTCCAGATAATAGCGCGAACCCGAAAGTTCTATCCAGCCCGTGGCCATTTTGCAGCCCGACGAGGAATCGAACCAGTACCAATGGCCATTGATGTATTCCCATCCCGAGACGAGCGCTCCATCGCGCACGAAATACCAGTCAGAGCCAACGGCATTCCACCCCTCGACATACAAGGGCTGTTCTCCCTGCTCACCAGAACCGCCCTGGGTTGCTTCGCCCGCCGCCGACTCGCCAGAAGGTTCGGGCTGCAATGCACCGACCGGCTCTTGCGAAAGCGTGGCAGCAGAAACGGCCGGAGACGCCCCTTCCTCAAACAAATCGGCAGAATTCGCAAAATCAACTGCTTTCTGCTCGAACGCATCGGAAACCTGGACGCCACATGCATCGGTATCAATCGCGAACGCCGCGCTTGGCACAGCAACAGCAAACGCTGCCGCAGCAAAGAGCATAATGGCATGGAACTTCTTCATAATAAAGCTCGTTTCTGAATAGGCCTTAGCTTAGACGATTATACCAAGAGAGGCACCAAGCCACCTTGGTGCCTCTTCTGTTCGCGGCCATGTTTGCCATGCTGTGCTCTCCCAACAGTATTTCGCATTTGACGCAATGCGTCCAACACATAGAATTGCTTTTAGACAGCTTCATATCGACTCCGGTGTTCAAACTTCGACTATCTAATTACAATATGAACATATGTTCATTGTTCGTCTTTTCTTTCGTGATTTGAACATAAAAGCAGGCTGTACAATGTCGATGCGTCAAATCACGATGCGCAGCATGTTTTTAGTATTGAAGGTAATGATGTTTGTTAATGACTCACCCCTTACCCAGCAGAAAGCCCTCGAGCTCCTGCAACAAACCGAGCTCGAGATTCTCAAAGCGGCATCAGAGGTATTTGCCGAACACGGCATCCGCTGGTTTCTCGATGGAGGCACACTGCTCGGCGCAGCCCGGCATCAAGGTTTCATTCCCTGGGATGACGATATCGACATCGGAATGCTACGCGAGGATTACGATAAGCTGCTCGCGCTTCCTTCCAGCGCGTTTCCCTATGGCATTTCACTCCACACCACAAAGAACACCCCGGGCTACAGCGCCATGTTCGCCAAGCTGTATATGGATGGAACCGCGTTTGAAACCCAGGAGACCCGCGAGGCGGGTTGCTCACAGGCGATCTTCGTAGACATCTTCCCCTACGATGCGCTGGCTACCGACGAGGCGGTTGCCAAGAGACAACGGTGCTCGGCGAAGCTCTGGCAATCCATCTCGTATCTACGGAGTTCGGGGGCGACCGTCGTCCCCCACAAAGGCGCACTCGGCTCTATTGAGAAAGCCGGTTGCCGGCTTGCTCACCATCTTGTTAAGGCGATGTTCCCCAGGCAGGAGTCCGTCGACGAGCGATTCGAGCGAGCAATCTCGTTACCCAGCATCATCCCGAGCAATTCCGTCCTCCCCTTTGCATGGCCCAACATTGACGGCTACCACGTAGAGGAAATCTTCCCCACAGCTACGTTGCCTTTCGATAGCGCTGAATTCCCGGTTCCCAAGCTTTGGGATGAATACCTCACGCGCATGTATGGAGACTGGCGAGCCATTCCAAAAGTGGAGGACAGAAAAACGCATCTTCCGCTTTACCTTAAATTCAAGAATGGCATGTCCTGGGGCGACGGGGAGTAAACGTGTCGGGAAAGAACTACGCGATTTTCTCCGCCCAATACCCGCCCCATATGGGTGGCGTTGAGGTATTTACGCAAAGTCTCGCACGCGAACTATCTGCCCGCGGCAACCATGTGACCGTGGTGGCAAATGACACCGAGGATGTTGGTGCAGGCAAAACGGATGAAGACGGCGTCGAGGTATTCCGCATGCCCTGCTGGCCACTTATGAATGGACGTATGCCCCTTCCCAAGCACAGCAGAGCAACCCGAGCGCTCCGTCGCGAGCTGTTCAGCCGCAAATGGGACGGAGTGCTCGTCAACACGCGGTTCTACCTCCACTCTCTTCTGGGCATGAAGCTCGCCATGAACAGTAGATTGGTCCCCGTTGTGCTCGACCATGGATCGGCGCACCTTTCTGTCACGAGTCCCATGGTAGACGCTGCAATCCACTGCTACGAGCACGCCATTACGGCTTACGGGAAACTACAATACGCCCCCGCTTACTACGGCATTTCCAAAATGAGCAGCACGTGGCTCGAGCATTTTGGCATTACCAGCTCTGGCGAGATCAACAACTCTATTGACGCCGATGCCTATGTTGGACGAGCGTCTAGCAGGAACTTCCGGGCCGAACTTGGGCTTGAAAACCGCTTTGTTATCGCATTCACGGGGCGACTGATTCCCGAAAAGGGCATTGACGCGATTATCGAGGCAAGCTCCGACCCTCGCCTACAGGAGCGGGAAGTCGTGTTCTTGCTTGCGGGCGATGGACCCTTGATGCCCAAAGCAAAAGATGCCGAGGGAGACTATCTCCATGCACTCGGACGCCTTGAATCAACCGATGTGGCGTCGTTGCTTCTGCAATCCGAC
>ENA-ORSR01000264-ORSR01000264.1-human-gut-metagenome-genome-assembly--contig:-NODE-264-length-47755-cov-5.137233_pt1 | contig 47755 bp, 29 predicted proteins | sample MGYA00241901_ERZ509166 | MGnify/ENA primary metagenome ERZ509166 (study PRJEB26280, sample SAMEA2338860) | human gut metagenome | biome: human gut; feature: human-associated habitat; material: faeces... | reverse complement strand
CTACCTCTGCCTGATAGGAATACATCTGCTTAATGTCTTAACTAAATGACATTGCTTAATAAAGCATCCTTTTTATTGCGTTCTTATCCATATTATCTTTTGTCACCCATGTATATCCACTGTCGATCACCGCTTCATTGCCAAGCCCCAACACATCTCTTACCGCTGCAACAACAGTCGCATATCCCATTCCATACGGATTCTGTACAATCAGCCCATTCACCTTTCCTTCTTTTAACAGCTTCATCTGATCGTTTCCACCATCAAATCCAACCACACTCAGATCATCCCGATCCACCTCAGTCAACACATCTGTCACCAGTTTTGTCGCGCTCAGATTCATCGCACAAATCCCTTTCAAATTCGGATGCTGCTCTAAAATATATTTTATAACATCTTCCTGTGTCAGTGATTCCGCCTGAATCTCTTCTTCTCCTTCTGCTTTAGCTGCATTCTTTTCTTCTGCAATTGCCTTTGCCTTCTCCTCTAACTGATCCATGTAATACACATCTACGATCTGCACATTCGGATACGATGCTGCAATCTCATCCCGAAACCCTTTTTCTCTTTCCTGTGTATTCATAGCCTGAGAATCCGGCATGATCAATGCCACTTCCCCATTTTCATCCATAATAGAAGCAAGTTTTGACGCTGCCGTCTTTGTAGCCTCTTGGTTGTTCGTAGAACATGTCGCTACCACTCCCTGGTACTCACTTCCCGAATCAAATGCAACAATCGGAATATCATTTTCTGCCGCAAGATCAAATTGTACCTCGCATGCTGTCGCATCTACTACTGAAATTCCAACCGCAACCGGGTATCTGGCAAGCTCTTCATCCAAAATATTAACCTGTTCATCCACATCGTCGCTCTCGCTTGGCCCACTGTAATTCAGACGTACTTTGTCATCCCCTTTATAACCAAGCATAGAATTGATGTCCGCAACTGCTCTTTCCGCTCCCTCTTTCACTTCATTCCAATAACTGTCATTGCTGTTTCTTCCTATAATAGAAATATATGATCCCGGTTCTAAATTCAGATTCTCAACATTGGAATATGCAATTGGGCGGAGCACATCAAGTTTACTCTGATTCTCATTCTCTTCCTTCCCGGTCTTATCCACTGTTGTCTGCTGCTCTTCCCCGTCGTTTATTGTTGTTTTTGAGCACGCAGTTCCCATTAAAGTAATACAAAGAATCCCTGCGATTATTTTCCATCTTTTCTTCATATTTATAGTTCTCCTAAGTCAATTCTTAATTTTATCCTTTATCACTATACACCAAAATCTTCAAAAATGGGATAAATTATTTCTTAAATTTTTCTGCATAACCCAATATTTTGATAAATTTTTATCAAAAATTGTATACTGTATCCGTTTTTGTACAATATATGCCTTGCGTTAAATTATTATCTAATGTTATAATAAGCTCGATTGAAATACTATTCATTTTTTATTTAATAAATTATATCTAACAGGAGGATTTTACCAATGGAAAAAAATTGGAATTCTAATTGGGACGGGTTCAAACCAGGACGTTGGAACCGTACATCTGTAAATGTCCGCAACTTTATTCAGGAGAACTACACTCCATATGAAGGAGATGACTCTTTCTTAGCAGGACCTACAGAAGCTACTACAAAACTTTGGGCTCAGGTTATGGACCTTTCTAAACAAGAGCGTGAAGCTGGCGGAGTATTAGATATGGATACAAAGATCGTATCTACTATTACTTCTCACGGACCGGGATACTTAGACAAAGACTTAGAGCAGATCGTTGGTTTCCAGACAGATAAACCTTTCAAACGTTCTCTTCAGCCATTTGGTGGTATCCGTATGGCTCAGAATGCATGCCATGAAAATGGATACGAAGTAGATCCTGAAGTTGTAAAAATCTTTACTGAATATAGAAAGACACATAATCAGGGTGTATTTGATGCTTACACACCAGAGATGAGATTAGCCAGAAAATCAGCTATCATCACAGGTCTTCCGGATGCTTACGGACGTGGACGTATCATCGGTGACTACCGTCGTGTTGCATTATACGGAACAGACTGGTTGATCGAAGACAAAAAACAACAGCTTGCTACTTCTTTAGTAAGAATGACTGGTGAAAATATCCGTCTTCGTGAAGAATTATCAGAACAGATCCGTGCACTTGGAGATTTAGCAAAATTAGGTCAGATCTACGGATATGACATTTCTAAACCAGCTGCTAACGCAAAAGAAGCTATCCAGTGGTTATACTTTGGATACCTTGCAGCTGTTAAAGAGCAAAACGGTGCTGCAATGAGTCTTGGACGTACTTCTACATTCCTTGATATCTATATCCAGCGTGACTTAGACAGAGGATTGATCACAGAAGAACAGGCTCAGGAATACATTGACCACTTCATCATGAAGTTACGTCTTGTTAAATTTGCTCGTACACCAGAGTACAATGCATTATTCTCAGGTGACCCAACATGGGTAACAGAGTCTATCGGTGGTGTTGGTGTTGATGGACGTCCGCTTGTTACAAAGACATCTTTCCGTTACCTTCACACATTAGATAACTTAGGTACAGCTCCAGAACCAAACTTAACAGTACTTTGGTCAACACGTTTACCAAAAGCATTCAAAGAATACTGTGCTAAGATGTCAATTAAATCATCTTCTATCCAATATGAAAATGATGATTTAATGCGTCAGACTCACGGAGATGACTACGCAATTGCTTGCTGTGTATCTTCTATGAAAGTTGGTAAAGAGATGCAGTTCTTCGGAGCTCGTGCAAACCTTGCAAAATGTTTATTATACGCAATCAACGGTGGTGTTGACGAGAAACTGAAAGTTCAAGTTGGACCAAAATACCGTCCGGTTGAAGGCGATGTGCTTAATTACGATGATGTAATGGAAAAATTCGATGACATGATGGAATGGTTAGCAGGACTTTATGTAAATACATTGAACATCATCCACTACATGCATGACAAATACAGCTACGAAAAACTTCAGATGGCTCTTCATGACAGAGAAGTAAAACGTTACTTCGCAACAGGTATTGCAGGACTTTCTGTTGTAGCTGACTCATTAAGCGCTATCAAATACGCAAAAGTAACACCAGTAAGAGATGAAGACGGACTAGTTGTAGACTACAAAGTAGAAGGTGAATTCCCTAAATACGGTAACAACGACGATCGTGTTGACGAAATCGCAGTTGAAATCGTTCGTTCATTCATGGACAAAGTAAGAAAACACCATACATACCGCCAAGGTGTGCCAACAACTTCTATCTTAACAATTACTTCTAACGTAGTATATGGTAAGAAAACTGGTAATACACCAGATGGTAGAAAAATGGGAGAGCCTTTAGCTCCAGGTGCTAACCCAATGCACGGACGTGATACTCACGGTGCTTTAGCATCACTTGCTTCTGTTGCTAAGATTCCATTCAGACACGCACAAGACGGTATTTCAAATACATTCTCAATCATTCCGGGTGCTCTTGGAAAAGAAGACCAGGTATTCGCTGGAGACTTAGATCTTGACAGAATCGAAGAATGCGGAAACCAGGCTTGCAATATTCCAAACATCATGGAAAGCATCGACAACGAATAAGATCGAAGGAGGAATTTAAGATGGCAGTAAATCAACAACAAGTAGATAACTTAGTAAACATGTTAGATGGATACGTAGAACAAGGTGGACACCACTTAAACGTTAACGTATTTACAAGAGAGACTTTATTAGACGCTCAAAAACATCCTGAAAACTACCCACAATTAACTGTTCGTGTTTCAGGATACGCTGTAAACTTTATCAAATTGACAAAAGAACAGCAAGATGATGTTATCTCTCGTACATTCCACGAAGGTATGTAATCAATAAAGTTTAATAACAGTTTTTCCAATTCGAGTTTTATAGTCGAACTGGTTACAAATTGACACATTAATACTAAGCGGACAAGTTCATGTTTACGGGAGCTTGTCCCTTTTTATACTAATAAAACGGACTAACGTGTATGCACAAACACTATTACAAAAGGAGGCTTTTTTATGACAAAAGGTTATATTCATTCTATTGAAAGCTGTGGTACCGTAGACGGGCCTGGAATACGTTATGTAATCTTTTTACAAGGTTGTCCTATGAGATGTCTCTATTGCCACAATCCAGACACTTGGGAACCAAATATCGGAACTCAGATGACTGTGGACGAAGTCTTAGAAGGCTTTTACAACAATATGCCTTTCTATCATAACGGAGGAGTAACTGTCACTGGCGGAGAACCGATGATGCAAATTGATTTTCTTATTGAACTTTTTACAAAGCTTCACAACGACGGAATTCATACTTGTATCGACTCTTCCGGAATCATGTTTCAGCCTAATAATGAAACATTTATGCAAAAATTAAATACACTGCTTAATGTAACAGATTTAATTATGTTGGATATCAAACATATTAATCCTGAAAAACACAAAGAACTGACTGGACATTCTAATGAGCGTATTCTTGCATTTGCCAAATATCTTGATCAAAAACAAATCCCAATTTGGGTACGCCATGTTGTTGTTCCTGGAATTACATTATATAAAGAATATTTAGAAGAATTAGGACATTTTCTTGGCACACTGAACAATGTCCATGCACTGGACGTGCTTCCGTATCATTCCATGGGAAAAGTAAAATATGAAAATCTTAATATGGATTATCCTTTAAAAGATACACCGGAAGCAACTAAGGAAGAGGCAGCAGCGGCAAAAAATATCATTTTGTCCGCCTATAAATGTACTAAATTGAAAGCATAAAATTGCTTGTATATTTGGTCTGTTTGTATTAAAATAAATGAAAGGGTAGATATATTTCATATCTATCAAATGTACAAAAAGGAGGATACATACTATGGCACACGTAATTAGTGATGAATGCGTAAGCTGTGGAGCTTGCGAAGCTGAATGTCCTGTAGGAGCTATTTCTCAGGGTGCTGACCACTACGAAATCGATAAAGATGCATGTGTTGACTGTGGCGCTTGTGCAGCACAATGCCCAACAGGAGCAATCTCTGCTGAATAATAAATAATCGAAAAGTGATCACAAATCAAAAGTGTCGCAGATTTTTAGTCTGTGGCACTTTTTATATTACACTCATGCCTGAATAAGTTTTTTAAGAATTCCTCTGTATATAAAATACTATATGATTTTTAGCCTCGAATATTTGACTTGATTTAGATTTGTAACAGACTGGCAGATAAAAATAATCTGCCATAAAAGACCTGTTCTATGATTGTTTCACTGTGGCAAAAACACGATCTGCTTCCCCATAAAACTGCTCTAAAGATTCCGCTTCCATCGCTTTCTCATAAAGACTGTCCAAGACTTCTGAATCCGCCTCTTCTTCAATCTGCTTCCGCAGAGAATCTGATAAACTTCCGAGTTTGCCCAACAATCTCACAATGGTTTCTTTCTGCATTTCTTGCATTTCTTGCTTTCCTTCATTTCTTCCAACAGCTCTTTCTTCGCTCAGCATCTCTTGAAAAACCATAAATCTTTCCCCCATTTCCCGGTTGACTTTAATCTTTTCAATCGTTTTTTGAAGTTGTCTTACAAATGGATCTTCCGACTCTTCTTTGCTCTCCTTCAAGTCTGCTTTTACGAACTTCAAAAAGTTGACCAGACTTTCAGATACTTCCTGAGGATTCTCCCCACGTGTACTCAGGAAAATGGTATATCTCTCATCTCCAAGATCGACCGCGCTCTCCTCCTCGCAGATATTGCAGAACGTATATTTATATTTTTTATCTCCAAACGGATCAAAGTCACAGACAAAAATGACATACGCCGGCGGAAGATCCTCATAGTCTCTTCCGGAAAGCAACAAATCCATATCCATCTGACTGTGATAATATCTGCTTCGCTTTCCTAAATGCGGTCTGCTTGCCGCCTGCATCTCAACATTATAGCATGTCTGTTCTTCATCCTGGGCATAAATGTCAAGACGCACCCCTTTATACTCCGGATGATAGACAACACTCTTCTCCTTGCTAATTTCAACGCGGGCAATCGGAAATCCTAAAACCATCTCCAGAAAATCTCGACAATTTTTTTCCTCCATTTCTACAGAGGAATTCTTATTGACATCATAGCACACCGATACTTTAAATACAATGAAAAGTTCTGTCGAAATTTGATGAGCGTTTTTTTACAGCTTATGGACAATCTTATGGTATGATATATATGTTACATATTCATTCTAATTTAATAGGGGGTTAATATTGTATGGGCGAAGTTCATTATATGATTTCAGAAGCTGCCAAACGTGTAAATGTTGAAACCCATGTTTTAAGATATTGGGAAGAAGAACTTTCACTATCTATAGGGCGCACAGAAATGGGACATCGATACTATACAGAAGATGACATACAGCTTTTTTGCTGTATCAAAGAACTAAAAGAACAAGGGATACAGTTAAAGGAGTTAAAGGGACTCATCCCTGATATGCTGCGAACGAGAGACAAACTTAAACTTCAAAAAGAACCTAAAGAAGAGCCAACCGTTTCAAATTCGGTTTCCGAGGAGCAACCTGACATGGCTTCTAATGCATCATTAGAAAAGATTCAACTGCAAATAGAAGAAATCTTTCAACATGCGATGCTTGAAAACAATAAGATTCTGGAAGAATCTGTAAGCCAGTCCATTTCTCAAGCAATTATCAAAGAAATGAATTACCTGTTTCAAGCTCAGGACCGGCAGGAAGAGGACCGTTATAAAAAACTTGATCATCTAATCCGTCAACAGCAGACTTATCGCAAAGAATCTGCACGTTCCGCTCCTATCAGGAAATTAAGAAAACTGTTTGAAATGTGAATAATCTTTCTAGCCAAAAATGAAAAGCTGTCACTTCACAACTATTCAAATCGTGAAGTGACAGCTTCTTTTATAAAGGCAGAATCATCTAACTCTTCTATCCTTTACTTCTTATTTTCTCTTTTTTACAGCCATCAACGCTAAGATTGCTGCAAGTCCTGCCATCATCGGAAGTGCTGCATTTGCTGCATCTCCTGTCTTTGCAGCCTTCTTTGTACTGTCTTTGTCACTTGGCTGTGTCTTTGAACCGCTTACATCTCCCGCCTTAGCTTCTGCTTCTGCAGCTGCAACTGCTTTGCCCAGCGCCTTAACTGCTGCATCAATCTCTTCTTGCTGTGCATCTTCATCGTTCATCACAACAAGCGCTGCATCATATGCTGCCCGAACTGCTTTCGCAGTTTTGTCACTGTACTGTGTCAAATCCATCTTCTCAACTTTGTTCAGCAATTCTTCCAACTTATCTTTGCTTGGTTTCTCTCTCAGTCCAAAGATTGACTGTAACAGTGTCGTGTATGCTGCATCCACCTCTTCCTGTGTTGCAGTATCCTTTACAAGAACATCTCGTGCACCTTGTAATGCTGCCAAAAATCCTTCTGTTGTAGACGGAATGTATTCGTCAATTCTTGCCTCGTATTTTTCTGCATCTTTTACAAGTTTCTCAAGTTTTGTTTTATTTGCTGTTTCTTTTTTAACAAGTCCATTCATTGCAGACTGAAGTGCATCATGTGCCGCATCAATATCTTCTTGAAGTGCGTTTGCATTTGCAAGAACTTTTTTTGCTGCTTCACGAGCCTCCGCAAACGGTGCCCAGCTCTCCGCTGTGTACATAGATTCCACTTTGCCCTCTGCTGTATCTACAAGTACCTGTAAATTCTCCGTATTTCCTGTAAAATCTAATAAATGTACTTTCTCAAGAAGTGCCGCATATGCAGCATTTACTTCTTCCTGTGTTGCTTTTTCATTTGCATTCACTGTAACTGCTGTTTCAAGTGCTTTTTCAAACAGATTCTTTATAGCAGGTACTACATATTGGTAGCTTGGAGCTTCTTTTGCATCCTGTGCGTAAGCAATCAATGCCTGAAGATCTGACTTGTCCACTGTAACAGATGGTTTTTCTGCTCTTGTAAGAACATAGCTTTCCCCTTTTACAGTCTCAAAAGCAACGCGTCCGTCTTTTCCTTCCACGCCGGATACCGCTACTTTATTGCCTTTGCTGTCTTTTACTTCCACATAATCCCAGTCTCCTGCCTGAACTGTACATGTTCCACCGTTCTTAGAAAGGATTGTCGCCTCTGTCAGAGAACCGTCTGCCCAGCTTTCACTCACTTCAAAGTTTCCTCTTGCAACAAGTCCGCTTACAGAACCTGTTGTCCAGTGAGCATCTGGCATAGCCGGAAGCAGATTGATGTATCCTGCATTTGACTGTAACAACATCTCTGCCACACCACTTGTAAATCCAAAGTTTCCGTCAATCTGGTATGGTGCATGAGAATCCCAAAGGTTTGAATAGATACCTGTCTTGATAAACTGATCAATAATCTGGTAAGAGTGATTTCCATCGCCTGTTCTTGCCCATGTATTCAATCTCTGTGCAATTCCCCAACCTGTCGCATTATCGCCGCGGGCTGTCAGGGAAACTTTTGCTGCATCCATATATGTTTTGTTGTCCACTGTCACCAAATCTCCCGGATATACGCCGAGCAAATGAGACATATGACGGTGTTTCGGATCAAATGATGGAATAGCACCATTTGCTGTCTGTCCAAACGATGTCTCATCATACCATTCTTTAATCTGTCCGCTATCGCCGACTTCAATCGGTTTTAAACCATCACGGAATTTTGTCCACTCGGCAATCTGTTCCTCAGAAACAGTTCCCGCTTTATTCGCATTCAATGCCTCGGCTGCCTCAATACAATCGTTGAATAACTGCCATACAAGCACGTTTTCATAAACATTACCAGCTGTGTACGGACCATGTTCCGGTGAATATGCCGGAACAGTTACATAGCGTTTTGTTCCATCCGCATCTGTCACTTCTTTTAAGATGGACATATAGAATTTTGCTTCCTCTTCCAGCATTGGGAAAATTTCAGCTTCCAGTTTTTCTACATCTCCTGAATACTCATATGCTTCATATACATTCTGAAGAATCCACGGAACTGCTGCAGGTGACCATCCCCAGCTAAATGCCCATCCAGGACATGTCCATCCAAATGGAGTATTCTGTGTGTTTGCCATAAATCCATTTTGTTTTCCATCAGAATTGTCGATTCCAAAATAGGTAGACGCTGTAACTCGTCCAGGTTCACGGAGTCCTTCCACATAATCAATCAAAGGCTCAGCACATTCTGCCATATTTGTGACATAAGTCGGCCAATAGTTCATCTGAAGATTGACGTTCATGTGATAGTCACTTCCCCATGCAACCGGGCTGTTTGCCGCACCTGTACAGTCAAGCCATACACCCTGTAAGTTTGCCGGAAGTTTATCCCCTTCTCTTGTAGAAGAAATCTGCAGATAACGACCATACTGGAAAATCATTGTCTCGAGATAAGCTCTCTCTTCCTCGCTTGCATTTCCATCTTTGTATGCTTTGATCAGTTCATCGATTGTCTTATCTGTCACTTCTTCCTGACCCAAATCGATTTTTACTCTGTCATAAATATTCTTATAATCTTCCTGAGCATCTTCTTTCACTTTGTCATAGCCTTTTTCCACTGCATTGTCCATGACTGCTTTTACATCACTTGCAAGTTCTGCGTCAGACTCTCCGGTACGGTAGGTCGGATATGTCATCTCATAATCCGTATCCGCTGTCACATAAATGTATACTTCTGTTGCATCGCTGACAAGAAGTGTTCCCTCTTTCTCCTCAACAGGTGTCACCTCTCCGTCTTTTGTCACAACTTTGAGTCGTCCATTCATTTTCAGACCGTTGTCTTTCATCTTACCTGCAACTACAATAGAGTTGTCTTCTACCGTATATGTAACATCTTTTCCAAGAGATGCATTGTTTGGCTGATCTACCGGGAAGCTTACCTCAAATTCTAATGGGCGCATCTCCGCTTCAGAACCTGCCAACTCCTCCGCTGTCAGTTTCATCGCAATCACATTGTCCGGATAACTTGCAAAATACTCACGATAGTAATGTGTATTATCTCTGTCATAAGACACTGTCGCAAGCGCTGTATCGATGTCCAATGCTCTCTCGTAGTTTGTTGTCTCTGTATGTTCCTCTTTATCCGGATCCTCTTCCTTCATTGTAGTTACAATACCGTCAAAAGAGACTTTATTGCCTTTTACACCCTTAATAGTAAGTGTGTGCTCACCTTTTGTCAGCCCCGTCACATTCACAAGACTTGCTCTTGAAAAAGCAGATGCGTATGTATTTACTTCTGTCCACTCCTTCGCATCGTCTACTTTGTATTGGAACTTGCCCAATCCACTGCTTTTTGCTCCAAAGAGTTCAAAGCCTGTTCCTGTAAACTTACATGTAAGAGTTGCACCTTCGGCATTGGCAGCATCTACATATACTTCGTCTTTTCCAAACCAGGAATCTGCATCATTTTCGTTATTTGCCGCACGATCCCAGCGCGCCCAGCTTCCTTCAAATTTTACTTTTTCGCCTTCTACTGTCGGGTTCCAGTCAATTGTCTCCCCTTCTAATACTTTCAGATAATCAAAAGATGTTTTCGCTCTGCCTGCATCATCTCTTATTGATTCAAATGTTAGTGTATGTGTTCCCTGCTCCAAACCTGAAATTTCAAACAAAACAACTCCTGTCTGTTTCGTAGCGGAATACATACTTCCGGTAACCTCCTTGCCATCTACCGTCGCTTTGAAATTCCCCATCTCATTGTATTTTACACCGATCATCTGAATTCCGGTTCCCTCAAACGATACCGTGAATTTTCCAGGCTCGTTTGTATAATGCTCTGAGCCGCCTTCCCAATCAGGCTGTGGATATGGGTGCCACATAGATTCATATTTGATCTCATCGCTTGTATCACTGATGATCTTTTCTTCTTCCTGAGGTTCTTCTCTGTCAAAATCCAGATAAATATCGCCCCAGCCCTGATAAGCGCCATATTCTCTTGAACTTGTACCAACTAATTTTTCACACATGTTTGATGCATTGCTGTCCCCAGTCAAAAATGCATTCTGCACGGATTTCACATAATCAGACATTGACTGCCCATTCACTGTGCTGATATTTCCGCCTGTATAAGGTTGTGTCTCAGAAGGTCCGCCATTCCACAATGTCTTCTGATTGAATGTCAGGTGCTCTTTTTCTACTTCACCATATATGTTCGCTCCCATATACGAGTTTCCGATTGGAAGAGATAACTGCTGCCACCAGTCTGTATCACTTCCTGGTTTTGTAAAATTACCTGAAGATCCTGTCAATTTTCCTTTTGACAATGGCTCGCCAAAACGAATCTTCATTGGATCCTGATCAGGCTTTGTGGATGCCGCCTGTGCAACAGTCGCATCAGGAAAATTTACTCCGGAAACTGCAAGCATTGCTGCCATCGTCCCACCAAGCACTTTTTTGACACATGTCTTCCCATGTTTTTTCCATTTCATCATGCTTTTCTCACTTTCCGCATTCCTAAAAATAATGCTTTTTATATAATTTTCTTTTTCCTTTCTATTATAGCCACTTCATATGTCAAATACAACAATTTTCTTCCAAAAAATATGCTTTATTGTTATATTTTGACATTTTTCTCTCACAACCAAACATTGTTCTGCACAAAAAAAGAGAGTGGAAATCTGTTTTTTTATTCAGATTCCATCTCTTTTTTTGCTCTTGTTTTATTCAGCCTTTATGCTCTGCGTCTCTTTCTCAACACAGCAACTGCCACTGCAAAAATTGCAGTAATTCCTACAATTGACCAAACAGCCGCATTCACGTTATCGCCAGTTACCGGTTTCTTGTTATCACCTTTATTATCCGTATTATCTTTGTCCGGATTTTCTGGCTGTGTACTATTGCTAACTTTTTTCAACTGTTCCGTTGCAGCTTTGATTGCCAGAACCGCATCTTTTACGTCCTTCTCAGTTGCTTTTTCATTGTCAAGTACTGCTTTTACCTGATCCATAGCCGCTTGATATACCTTCCAACTGTCAGCTGTGTAGTTTGCCTCTTTGTAGTATTCCAGACATTCGTTATAGTATTTTTCCAATGCGGATTTATCTACTTTGTCAGGTGTAACCGGAAGTTTCGGAATTGCTCGTTCTTCTCTCACTTCACAGCCATCACGTTTACATGTCCGGACTTCCAAGCCTTCCTCAGTTTCAGTTGGCTCTTTTTCTACTGTCCACTCTGTGAAATCGTGTCCTAAAGCTTTCACTTCAGTTCCTTTTTCTACTACGGTATCACAAACTTTACATACCTCATCACCAGTATAACCATCTTTTGTACATGTAGCTTCTCTGGCATTGCGTGTTTCTGCATCATGACCTTTTGCTTCTATAACTGTTCCTGCCTTCACAATCACTTCACAGTCTTTACATACTGTATCACCTGTGTAACCAGCCTCTGTACATGTGGCATCTGTTTGATTCCGAACCTCTGTGTTCTTATGCTCACAATCTGGTTTTTCTTCTCCGCCTACAGTCACTTCGTAGTAGTCAAAGCATACTTTCGGACTTGTAACACCGGCGTCTTTTGCATCCTGTGCCAGACCATCTACGGTCACTTTGACAGTATGTTTTCCATCTGTCAAATCTAATTTTTCAAATACCTTCTGTTGTGGCTCACTTCCTGCTACGGTCGTGAAAGTAGATACTTTTCCAGCTTCCTGACCGTCAATTTCAATCTTAAGCTGCGCTCCTCCTGTATTTCCGGATTTTTCTAATTTCATCACATACAAGCCAATGCCTGTCCCGTTGAATTCAAATGAGAAGCTTGCACCATCTGTTGTAGTCTCAGTCTCTGTGCCATTGTAATGTTTTTCTTCATCCCACTTTGTCCAGTTCGCATCATATTTGATGCTAGAATCACGGTCATCATATTTTACAGTTGTCGCTTCTTTTGTGATTGTGATTGTCTTTGTCGCCGTCAGTTTTTCATTTTCTTTGTCTGTTGCTGTCACAACGACTGTTCCAGCCTTCACTGCTGTCAGAAGACCATTTGCATCGATTGTCGCAACCTCTTGTTTATCTACAGACCAATCCACTCCTGCACCTGCTGCACCTTCTGGTGTATACACTGCTTCCAGCTGTAATGTCTTCGATGCATTCATATTCAAAGAGTCAGCACCTGTAATTTGTAATCCTGTTGCTTCCACCGCCGCATCAAATTCAAATGCATCCAGAGAAATCTTCCCCTGTTTTACAACTAATTTTACTTTGTGAATCCCTTTGTCCAAACCAGTTATTTCAGTAAGTACTTGCTGTCTCTGGCATGTACTAGAGGTTGTGCTCACATCCTTTTTCTTCAACTCTCCATCTACATATAAATCAAATGTCCGGCAGTCTGTATTTTTCATACCGATCACACGAACTCCTGTTCCATAGAAATAAAGTTCTGCTGTATCGCCTACTGTATTAGAGTATTTCTCTGTTTTTTCATACTGACCTTCCTGTGGTCCCCAGTTGCCCCAGCCGGAAGAATACTCGATTCTGCTGTCACGATCATCAATCTTATTGGTTACAGCCAACTGCTCTGGTGTGATTTTCGAAGTCTTCTCTCCTTCTTTTCCTTCTACCACTGCTGCTACTTTATAAGTTGTTCCTTCTGCGAAATCTTCTGCTTTGTATTCTGTCCCGTCCACTTCGCCGACCTTGTTGTATGTTGTTCCGTCTGTTGATGCATATACAACATATTTTTCTGCGTTTGCCACTGCATCAAATGTCACGATTGCTGTGTTATCTTTATAAATCGCAGATGCATTTGCCGGAGCTTTTACCGGTCTTTCCGGAATCTCAGTCATTGTGTAAGTCTCGCCCTTTGTCGTATTGAATTTAATACGGTCCTCACTTACTTTTTCAACTGTTACTTCTGCACCTTTACTGTCTACAATTTTCGCCTTCGCGATGCTAGGATATCCAATCTCACATTCTCCACCATTTTTAGAAAGAATTTCAGCTTTTGTCAGGCTTGTCTTTGCCCAATCCATATCCACTTCAAAATTGCCACGTGCAATCAGTCCGTCTACACTTCCATCTGCCCATACATCCGGAATTGCCGGAAGAAGATTGAGATATCCCATATTGCTCTGCAGCAGCATCTCAGACACACCTGATGTGTATCCGAAGTTACCATCAATCTGGAATGGTGCATGTGTATCCCAAAGGTTTGGATAAATTCCACCTTTGAACAGGTTCTGGATCAATTCATGTGCTTTATTACCTTCTACAAGTCTTGCCCATGTATTGATGCGCTGTCCCATCCCCCAGCCTGTACTGTTGTCTGTACGATAGTCCATCGAAACTTTTGCTGCCTGCACCCATTCTTCTTTCTGTGCAATCAAATCTCCCGGGAAGAGTCCTAACATATGTGATAAATGTCTGTGTCCTGCCGGATCAGCTCCTTGTGGCTTCATACTATCCAACGTTGTCTCTTCATACCATTCTTTAATCTGTCCGTCGTCACCGATTTCAATTGGTCCTTTTAATTTTGACTGATTCTCTTTCCATTTTGCTGCAAGCTCTGTATCTTGTCCAAGTACCTCAGCCGCTTTTGCAGCATCTTCATACAACTGCCAAATCAATGTATGCTCATATGTATTACCTGCAGTATATGGTCCGTGTTCCGGTGAGTAAGATGGAGAAGATACTAATTTGCCATCTTTATCTTCTGTCAAAATCTGATTATAGAATGTAGCTTCTTCTTTTAGCATTGGGTAAATATTTTCTTCCATAAATTCAGTATCGCCTGTGAACTCATAGTATTCCCAACAGTTTTGAAGAATCCATGGCACTGCCGCCGGAGACCATCCCCAGCTAAATGCCCATCCCGGACAAGTCCATCCAAATGGTGTGTTCTGTGTATGTGCCATAAAACCATTGGCTTCTCCTTCTTTACTTTCCACTCCTGTATAAACCTTTGCCGTTACACGTCCAGGCTCTCTTAAAGCATCCACATAGTCAATCAATGGCAATGCACATTCTGAAAGATTTGTAGAATATGTAGGCCAGTAGTTCATCTGAAGGTTTACATTCATATGATAATCTGAGCTCCATGGTGGATTTGTCAGACTATTCCATACTCCCTGTAGATTGGATGGAAGCTGTGAATCTTCTCTTGAAGAGGCAATTGTCAAATATCTGCCGTACTGGAATAACATATTCTCCAACTGGCGTTTTTCCGGCTCGCTGGCACTTCCGTCCTTGTATGTCTTCAATAAGTCATCTGTTGTCTTTTCAGACACTGTCTGTCCAATATTTAAAGATACGCGGTTGAACAGTTCCTGATAATCTTCTAAATGTGTTGCTTTTACTTCTTTGTATCCCTTTTCTACTGCTTTATCCACAGTTTCTTTTACACGTTTTGCTAACGCTTCATCCGTCTCACCTGTGCGGTAATAGTAATCTTCTGTCTTGTCTTCATTATAAAATGCATTCTTGTAATCCGTAGCTGCTGACAAATACACAGTAACTGCACTTGCATCTTTTACCGTCAATTTGTCCCCTGAACCTGTCACAGAACCATTATCCGCTTTCACCGTCAGATAAGATGCATATTTCATCTGATTGTCTGTCAGTGCTCCGCATAATTTTAATGTATCATTTCCTTCCGCCACGGTCTTTCCGCCTTGCTTTGAAGGAAAACGTACATCCAAATTCAATTTTTCTGAGCCTTTTGCTTCCAAACGTGCAACTAAGACATCATCGTCATGGCTCATAAAAAATTCTCTTGTGTACTGTGTACCGTCTTCTTTGAACGAAACAGTCGAGATTGCTGTCTTAAGATCCAGATCTCTCTGATATTCTGTCGCATTTTTCTCTGTGATATCTTTGTAATCAAAATAAATATCGCCCCACGGCTGATAAGCGCCGTATCCGTTACTTATTCCAACCAGCAGATTATTACATGCCGCAGTCGCTTCAGAAGTTTTTCCTTCCGCAAATAATTTCTGGATATTTTTCAGTGACGCTCCGTCCTGCCCTTTTTCTGTTGAGTTTCCACCCATATAGTCTTTTCGGCTTTCACTCGGACCGCCTGTCCAAAGTGTCTTCTCATTGAATGTCAAATGTTCACTTGCAATTTCTCCGTAGACATTCGCTCCCATATCACCATTACCAATCGGCAATGTATGTTGCTGCCATCTGTTTTTTTCGTCTGTATCATACCCAGAACCGGCACCAAGAATATTCGTGCCTTGCGATGTTGGCTCATCGTACCAAAGCCTTAATTCATTCCCTTTTTCTTCTGCATGCACATTTGCCTGTGGAAATGATATTCCAGATGTTGCCATCACTGCTGCAAACGCACCTGCCACTACACGTTTTAAATGTTTTCTTTTCATAATTTCCCTTTCCTTTTTATATTTTTACTAATATTTCTTTCTATCCTCCTTTTCTTTTAAACATTTCGCACATATACATTCTTACTATACCATATTCCTCATTCTTTTTGCATATATTTTCCCATTTTTTATATGTAAACTTTCAAAAAGGCACAAACCCAAATGGATTTGTGCCTTTTTAGTAAGCTTATCTCTTATCTTGTTTCTCTTTTTCTTCTTATTACAACTACTACCGCGCCGACTGCCAATAACATTACAACTGCTGTCATTCCCCATGTTGTCATATCTCCAGTTGTCACATTGCCATTTCCACCATTATTTCCTTCTCCGTTAGGCGTTGTTGGCGTTGGCGGTGTTGTCGGCTCTTTGCCTGCATCTTCCAGCTCTTTGTTCAGAATACCTGTAATCTCAACTAATACTTTCAATGCATTGTCTACTTCTTCCTGTGTTACACTGTCATTGTCTAAAACAGCTTTCACATCAGAAAGTACTTCTTGATATTTATTCCAGTTTTCTTTTGAATGATTTGTTTCCTTATAATAAGCAAGGCATTCTTTGTAGAAAATCTCTAATTTAGATTTATCTACAGCTGGTTCCACTGGTTTTTCTACTTCTTGCAAAGCATTCATCGCTGCATTTAATTCACTTGTTGCGTTGTCAATCTCATCCTGTGTCTTAGCATTCGCCAAAACGTCTTTCGCTTGACTTAAAGCTGCCTTAAATGCATCTTTTTCCACACCGTCTTTGTACTTATCCAAGTCTAATGTTTCTGCTTTGTCAATCGCCTTTTGCAGATCCTCTTTATCCAGTATCACTTCGTCTTTTGTTACTGTCACTGTACATGATGCCAGTTTCCCGATCGCATTTTTAATCGTGATAGTCGCTGTTCCGGCTTTCAAACCTGTTACGACTCCATTCTGATTTACCTTTACAACTTCTTTATCAGAAGAACTCCATACGATTCCTGTCAAAATGGTGTCCTCATCGTGTTTAGCTTCCAATCTGACTTTTTCACCGACTTTTATTGTAACATCATCTAATGTCGCCGAATCTGCAACCTTCTGTATGCGAAGCGGAACTACTTCTGCGATTGCCGCAAAGTTTCCTTTTCCTTCTTCTACATAAATCTTAATTGTTTTTACATTTGCTACATTTTCAAACAGAGATGTAATCCACTGTCCACCTGCTCTCTGCGCATTATCAACAGAAATTGTATCGCTGGAAGCAACTTTCTCTCCTGCTGCATCAAAGGCTTCATAGTGATATTTGTAAACAATACCATTATTCGTTCCCGGTCTCTGCTGGAATTTGAATCCTCCAATTGACATTTCTTTTCCAAGATCAACTGTGAGAATTGCAGGATTTTCTTTGCTCACAGTAAATCCACTCCACTGTGAATGCCAGTATGTGGAAGAGTCACCGTCTGTTGCTGCTGATGCAACACCGCTTCCTGCCGGTTCTCCGGAGGATTGTTCTGTGTTTGCAGAAGATGTGATTCCATCAAATTCCTCTCTTGGAATCTCTGTCACTACACCGTCTGTAACCGTGATCTCAAATGTAATCTTCTCATCTTTTGAAAGCGTCGCTGTCAAAGTTGCTGTTCCTGCTGCAAGTGCTTTTACAACTCCTGCTTCTTTGTCCACTACTGCAACTTTATCATTGCTTGTTTCCCATGTAATCTGATCCAGATTATTTCCATAAATTTTTGCAGTTTCACCTTTGTAAAGCTCTGTAGATTCCAATGTCACAGATGTTGCATCTTTCTCCTCTGTGATCACAAGATTGTCGAGAACGAAGTCTCTTTGTCCCATGCTTCCTGTTCCGGCTTTGCTTCCGTTTTTGTACAGACCAATCCATGTCTGTCCGCTTCCCGAACCAACTACCTGCATTTTTACATGTTTTTTCTCATCTTCACCACGTGCCTGAGCCAGATACTCATCATCTGAAGGAGTAGTGTAAGTTGTTCCATCACCAACTACCATCGCATACGCTTTATCCGGTCCTGACTGGTAGTCAAACTCTACTGTATACACTTTCCCAGGTTCAAAACGGAAGTTTTGAGGAATTGTCTGATAAATAATTCCTGTATTTCCATCGTGATGCTTTAATGACCAGTTTCCATCGATAACATCATCGATGACTCTTCCATTCCATCCAGCCTGTGTATATGGTGCGTTCAGCTGCGATAAATGTGTAGCCGGGTCAGAAATACCCTGTGCAGAGCTTAACACAAATGGATACAAGCCCTGTACTACTGTCTCGAAATCTTGTTTGAACACACCATCTTCCTGGAAGTTATTCAAAGATTTCTCAACGATACGGATATCGTCCATATAAGTAGAACCATCGCCGTAGCCTCTTGAAAGTGTTAGCTGTGCAGTCTCACTCTCTGCTGTAAATGAAACCTGCATACGCTGCATCTTGCTTCCGTTTTTCTGGTCACTCTTTACGTAGTTATTGAGAATCGAACGCTCTGTATAATTAGAAACTTTCTTTTCTCCTGCATTCACTTCAATAGAAGCTTTTGCATCACTATTGTTTTCCACATAAACTTCTGCTACGTAGTCTGTTCCTTTTGTCAAACCTTTGATTGTAGTTGTCACTGACACACCGTCAAGAGGACTGTTGAATGCAAGTCTTTGATCTCCTGTATCTGCTTTTTCTACTACAACTGCATCATCGTTGATATCGCCAGACCATTCATCTGCAGATAGTTTTTCCCCTGCGGCATATCCGTTGAATCCCGGATCTGTCACATAGTCATACTCACCAAAGTCATTTGCAAGTTCTTTTACGCCTGCCGCATCACCTTTCACCAACACATAGGCTGTAGCAGCCTTTGCATCTAATGTCACTGAATTTCCAGACACAGCAACACTTGTCTCGTTGATACGACCCTGATCAGAAAGTTCATACATCACAACATTCGCAAGACCTTCCCATCCATTTGGAAGTTCCCATGTTGTCTGTCCACCGTCCAGATTCCAGTGATACAGTTTTTCACTGCCATCCTGATTATCTGTCCATGGAAGCAGATATGTGACATTATCTAATACTTTCTTCCCATTTAATGTAATTGTGCGCTCAATGTTATCATCGCTGCGCTGTTCTTCGTTTCTTGTGACAACAACTTCATCACCGCTGTCATTTCTCAATGTGATTTGTTTTTCATGGTTTCCAACCGGAGACTCTCCCTCTTCATAATTCTCCCAATCTGTCACATAGTAGTGCTGTAAGAATTTTGTAGGTAAGTTCTGATTGAATGTCTGAAGAATGTAGTTGTCATAATCTTTGTCTCCACCCCATCCTTCAAATCCGTACAGACGGTATCCTCCAAGTAACGGATTGTCTGCTGTTCCACCGAACTGTGGATAGTTCAATACCTGAGAATCTCTCTGGTCATTTCTGATGAAACGGATAATATCACTGTTATATCCTTTTGATGTTGCCCCGCCATATGCGGCATCTGTAGACCAGTGCTGCCATGTAGAGTCATATTCACCCTCCGCACTGAACTCTGTAGAGAATCTCCATCCCAAAGAATTGATCTCATCCGCAATCTGTCTTGTCTCCCATGCATCCTGATACCATACGTCAAGATAAATGAAATCCATATTATCTTCACGGGATTCTGCATCTTTTTTGATTTCTTCTTTTGTAGCGTTTACTTCACCCAAAGAATTTTCAACTGCATCCGGCCATTTTCTGCTATAGAAATCCGTTCCGTTGATTCTGTCATACAGCTGTACAAAACGTTTCCATCTTGCCTGACTTGACAAATCCCAAAGTTTGTCGATAACCTGTGACTGGTCAAGCCATCCCCATCCGTTTGAAAATGGTTTCTGAAGCATCTCTTCATTGAAAGATGCCGCTTCCGGATAAGCTTCCTGTGCATTGACGTGAATACCAATCTCTGTGTTATAGTCATGTGCAATCTTAATCAATTCCTGGAAATCTTCTACTCCTCCTTCTCTTTCTGCAATATCAGCATACTCAGAGTTTGCAGAGTCATGTCCTTCGTTACCGTATCCTTTGAGCATAACTGCCTGTGGAAGACCATCTGTTGCAAGATACACTTTTTTAATGTTGTCTGCTGTTGTATGGTATGGATTTGATGCCATACTTGCAAAGTTCATAACGATACGATAGTTTACTAAATCTTTGATATTTTCAGAACCGTATGGAATGTTCATAATATCACGGAATGCAAGCGCACCGTCATTCCAGTCGATTGTCTCATCGCCATTTGCATCTGCTGCGATTGCCACTTTTGTACATGGAAGTTCACTCACCGGATAATCATCATACTTTGAAGCATTCTTCTGTCCGTTTGCATCTCCCAACTCGTAGTACCATGCAGCACTTGTGAGACTCATTGTATCCGCCCCATTATTGCGAATGACACGTTTGTCTCCTTCCACCTCGGAATTGCTGTAAAGACCTGCGCTTAATTTCCCATTTGTCAGGAATCCATACAGGTATCCGTCTGTCTCAGATGGTACAAATCCATCTTCAAAATCAATAAATACATCTCCGGAAGATGTTGTTGTTGTCGAAGCCTTTGCTCCTGCGAAATTGGCTCCTGTCTCCACTGCATCCACAGTCAGAAGGTTCAATCCAGGAACATCGATTGTTGCAATATCTGCACAGCCTTCTGCTTTTTCTAATTTTGTTACTTCCCATGTCAGGTCATTTTCTTTTACACTGACTTTGACATCCATATCCAGATTGATATCATCTTTCTCCACATGCATTGCATATGTTCTTGAGTCTGCTTTTGTCTCTGCCACTTCCACTTCCGGTTTTATAGCGACACCATTGATTGCAACTTCATCAAGTTCTGTTTCATTTCCGCGGAAATATGTATCTGTAATCTCCTGTCCATTCGCAAGCATCTGGTATCTTGCCACAACCGGAAATTCTTTTCCGATATATACTTTCATTTCATCAGATGAAATAGAATCGTATTTTGACAAATCCAATGGAGCTTTTAATTCCAGTGTTATATCTTTGACATTATCTTTTTTATCTTCAATTGTCACTTCACCTGAGAATGCCTGATATCCCGGTTTGGAAACAGCCATAGTATAGGTCCCAAGTTCCAACGCATCAAACTGATATTTACCATTTTCATCTGTTTTTGCAGACTTGTTTCCAACGCGAACTGTCGCATCTGCCAATCCGCCTTCTCCTTTTTCCGTAACTGTACCTGTAAGCGGCACAAGTTTTGAATATGTCTTTTTAAACGACTGTCCGTCACGGTCTGCACAAAATACCCAGTCATCTTCCATACAGTTATCTTTTCCGTACATCACATCCGCAAAAGAAATCGTTGTTGCACTGTTTGTTTTCACACCGAAACGGCCTTTACCTGCATTCTCCTCACTGAAATCGATCAATGCCTGATTTGTCACACGCGAAGTTACTCCGTTTACTGTCACAGACAATGTCTCTCTGTTCAATGAGATAGACATCTGAAGTTCTTCCCCTTCAACCGGATCCGGAAGTCCTGAGATTTTCGGATAAGATCCACTTCCATTCAAGTTATACTGATAGTACCAGCCACTGCTCGTATCATGACCTACATATAACCAGTTATTGTCATTCACATAAGTATAAAATACACCCCAGTTATTGCTTGGCTTCACAGCAAGAGAAAGTTCTCCTGACTCTTCCATCTTCTTGTCATCATCAAGAAGCAGTACCGGCGCTTTTGCATTTGCATTGCCATAGGAGTGTCCACCACCATTGTTGCTTCCACCCTTTAACTCAATCCAAGCTCTTCCGTTTTCAGAAGGATTTTCCGGATCTGTGTCTCCTCCATCCGGTACTTCCACAGATGGTTCCCAAACCTGTCCTGAAAGAGTCTTGTATACATGCCAGCCACTGTAGTCGCTATAAGCTGTCTCACCAGCTTTTACATCTGAGAAATAAATTTCTGTGTAAGCTTCTCCAAAAGTACCTGCACCAAATCCAATCTCTCCTGATTCTGTTTTCAGCTCATTAAATTTTTCATTAGCTACAACTGCTGAACCACTTTTGTTTGTTGTCTTATTTTCAACTGTCACATTCAAGCCATTGTCCTTATAAGATGTTGAAATCGTAATCTCATCATCTTTGTTGACTTCTGGCAATCCTGATAACGCTGCATAAGACCCATCTCCATTTTTAAATTCATAAAGCCATTTTCCTGTATCGTAAGCGATATAACTCCAATGAGTATCATCCACATATTTCGTTACAAAACGAAACCTCGTGTCTTTACTCTCACTTACAAGCTGAACCGTAGCACTTAAATCCTCTCCCGTAAACTTTTGGCTGGATAAGACAAATGCCTCCGGCTTTGCACCGCCAAAGTGCTCGTTTGCATTCCCACTTCCGGCTTTCAGATGTGCCATCATCTTCGGAGCTGCCAATACATCTAACGATGGCATATAACTCAAAAATGTCGTACACACCATGGCAGCAACTAACATAATTGCCGAAAGTTTTTTCATAAACTTTTTCATATTTCTCCTTTCTTTTTCCGTACAAACGCATATTATTTTTTGTTTTGTACCTTTCTCCCGTTTTTTATATTAGCATATTTTCCCAAAAGAAACACTATTTTTTTTGCTTTTTTCTCAAAAATAACTATTCGCAGCAGTTCGATCCTTGCAGCGCACTTCTTACTGCATAGGTCATAATTTTTATGCAATAAAAAATCCAGAATGCAGTATCTGCTTATACCACATTCCAGATTCATCAATCCTGTTTCAGATAATTTGCAAACTTTGTATAGTTCGGCAGCCATGTCAAATTGACTGTTCCAATCGAACCATTTCTCTGTTTTGCAATAATAATCTCTGCTACATTTTTCAATTCTGTATCTTTATTGTAATAGTCATCACGGTAAATAAACATTACCACATCGGCATCCTGCTCGATTGCCCCTGATTCACGTAAATCCGAAAGCATCGGTCTGTGCTCCGGTCTTTGTTCTACCGCACGGCTCAACTGCGACAATGCGATCACCGGCACATTCAGCTCTCTCGCCAGACCTTTTAACGATCTCGAAATATCCGAAATTTCCTGCTGTCTGGACTCACTTCTTCCTCCGACACGCCCTGTCATCAACTGCAAATAGTCGATAATAATCAATTCCAAATTATGTTCCAGCTTGTACTTTCTGCATTTTGAACGCAGTTCCGAAATCGAAATACCCGGTGTATCATCGATGATCAGATTGGACTTCCCGATAATTCCCGCACTTTCAATCAGCTTTTCCCAATCCGAATCCTTCAGATTACCTGTACGAAGCGACTGAGAATCTACCTGCGACTCCAGAGAAAACAGACGGTTTACCAACTGCTCTTTTGACATCTCCAAACTAAAAATAGCAGTTGTTTTATTTTCTTTAAACGCCACATTCTGCGCAATATTCAACACAAACGCTGTCTTTCCCATGGACGGTCTCGCCGCCACAAGAATCAAATCGGAAGGCTGCAGTCCAGACATCTTATAGTCCAAATCCAAAAAACCTGTCGGGATTCCGGTGACACTTCCATTCGTTTTCGATGCCTTCTCAATCTTTTCCAGCGCGCTCAGCACAACATCTTTTATCGGCACATAGTCTCCGGTATTTCTCCGCTGAACAAGTTCAAATACTTTCTTTTCCGTTGTCTCAAGCACCGCCTCCAACGGCTCTTTTCCAAGATAACAGATATTGGCAATCTCTTCATTCAACTTAATCAGTCGACGCAGCATTGCTTTCTCTGATACAATCTCTGCATAATATTTTACATTCGCAGATGTCTGCACTGCGCTTAACAGATCCCTTGCAAATTCCAGACTGCTGACCTCTGCCGGGACATCCTTTTCCCGCAGACGATTCTGCAATGTGATCAGATCAACCGGTTTTCCTTCATTGAACAATTCCACTATAGTCTCAAACAGAATTCCATAAGCTGACTGATAGAAATCCTCACCGCTGATAATCTCTGACGAGGTCAAGATTGCTTCTTTGTCCATCAGCATAGCTCCGATAACTGCCTGCTCCGCCTCAATGCTGTGTGGGAGAACTCGTTTTATGAGTGCTTCTTCCATTGTCTGCCTCCTACGCTTCCTTCACAACCACTTTTAATTCTGCTGTTACTTTCGTGTGAAGTTTTACAGGTACATTGTGTGTTCCAAGCGTCTTGATCGCTTCTTTTAACTGTATCTTTTTCTTATCAATATCATATCCCATCTGCTCTTTTACAGCTGCTGCAATTTCTTTTGTAGACACCGAGCCAAATGTTCTTCCGCCTTCTCCTACTTTAATTGCAAGCTCCACTTTTCCTGCCTCAATCTTCTTTCCAAGTTCCTGCGCTTCTTCCAGCTGTTCCTGTGCAATCTTTTCATCATTTGCCTTTTTCAGTTTCAGATCATTCAGATTTTTGTTGTTTGCTTCCACTCCCAATTTTTTAGGTAAAATAAAATTCCTTGCATATCCGTCATTCACATTCACAATCTGTCCTTTTTTACCAAGCGCTTTTACATCTTCTAACAAAATTACTTTCATAACTAAATATCTCCTTCTTCTTTCATTGTATAGATCGTCTCTTTCAACGTCTCAATTGCCTCTTCCATATTGGTGTGCTGGAATTGGGCTCCGGCAGTATTCATATGTCCGCCTCCGCCGACACGTTCCATGATAATCTGAACATTCACTTCATCAATCGCACGCGCACTGACATAGATTTTTCCGTTATACTTGGTCAATACAAACGACGCTTTAATTCCATCAATATTCAGAAGTTCATTCGCCGCCTGTGCACCGATGATCGTCGGACTGTCTATTTCCGCATTCTCATATCTTGCGATTGCATACTCATCACAGAACACCTCTGCACTACTTACAATCTCCGCTTTTGCACGGTAAGATTCCATATTATCACGGAAAATCTTCCGCACATAGGTAATATCCGCTCCGCATCTTCTCAAAAATGCGGCCGCCTCAAAGGTACGCACGCCGACATGCAGCGCAAAACTGCGGGTATCCAGCATGATGCCGGCCAGCAGCGCCTGGGCTTCCAGCGGGGTGATGTTGCCCTGAGCAGGCATGAACTGCAGCAGTTCGCAGACCAGTTCGCTGGCGCTGGAAGCAAAGGGTTCATGATACAAAAGGATCGGGTTATCAATATGCCCTACCGCCATGCGGTGATGGTCGATAACAACCACGCGGCTGCATTTTTCGTAAATCTTTTGGTCTTCCAGCAGGCGCTTTTGGTATGTATCAGTTACAATCAGCAGGGTTTTGGGGGTGATGAGCTTATAGGTTTCTTCCGGCTCAATAAAGTTGTGATTCTCCCCCGCCTTGTTGAACACATCCAGCAGCTGGCCCGCCAGCGTTGCCTTGCTGCGCACTGCGATGACCGAAGGCACATCGCACATTTTGCACATGCGCAGCAAACCGATGGCGGAGCCGATGGCATCCAAATCGCTCTGGCGGTGGCCCATGATAATGACGCTGTCGCTCTGGCGGATCTGGTCTGCCAGGGCGTTGGCAATGATGCGGCTACGCACATGGCTGCGCTTTTCGACACCATGGGAAATGCCGCCGAAGAACTCAAAGCCGTCATCGGAACCTTTGTAGGCTTGGCAGTGGTCCACGATGGTACCGTTGCCTACGCCGTAGAAAGAGATACCGTTGGCTTCGTGCTCTTCATCGAAGGCAAAGCCGGTGTATTCCAGACGAATGTATTGCAGCGTGCCCGAGTTGTCGGCATCATCGTTGCCGCCGTAAACGGCACCGCCTATTTCAGAACTTCCCTTGCCGCCTTCGGCATTGGTGTGGGCGCGTCCGCAGATGTGGATGCCTCCCCATGCGCCCGGCTCTTCTTTTTCGCTGGTCATTACGATGGGTTTGTCCGGCGTGCCTACGGCGTTGATTTTACCGCCCTGCTTCACGAGGATGTAGTCTGCGATGTCATCGTAGACGGCGATAATCTTCACGCCTTCCTCTATGTGGAGCGTGGCACCTTCTTCTACGATGTATTCGCCGCTCAGCTTGTAGGTGTTTCCGGCAGCCAGGGTCACGTCGGAGGTGATGGTACCTTTCAATATCGTACCGTTTTCGATTTCATTGCCGTTTCCGTTGCCGCCGTTACCGTCATTGTCGTTGTTGTCGTCGCTGCTGCAAGCGGTGAGGATAGACATTCCGGCTACAAAGGCCAGAGAGTAGAATTTCCATTTCATTGTTTTCATAATTCAATTGTTTTAGTTGTTATATCCAATTTATCTGTCTGTCATTCAGATTGATTCTCTTAAATCTGCTTGTTTGTCAAAGAGTGTTCTCCGTTCCCTTCAGGGGGAGGGCGGGGGCTTTATAGGTTGTAGCTTATTCCCACCTCAAAGTTCGTTCCCTTGTGGTAGCGTTCCACTTCCATTTCCTGCCCCGTGGTGGGCACATCTTGCTTGAAGATGACATCGCGGTTCAGCAGGTCGTTCACTTGCAGCTTCAGGTTGAAGTGCTTGTTCAGGCTATATCCGGCGCTGAAGTTCAACGTGTGCAGCGTCTGTTGCCTGACATCGCCCAGACCCGACACGCCTACCGCATGGATGCGGCTGCCTTGCAGGTTGTAGAGCAGGGCGAGGTTGAGCTGCCTGTCTTCGCCGAAGCGTGGCGAGTAGGTGAGGTCGGCATTGGCAAGGATGGGCGATGCGCCTTGCAGCGAACGTTCCTTGTTGGTGTAGGCACCGCCTTGGGGCAGCTTCACGTTGGTGTACATGTAACTGATGTTGGCGCCTAGGCGCAGGTCTTTGACGAGCCGTTTGCGCATCTCCAGCTCCACGCCGGCAGCCATGCCGTTGTCGGCATTCTTGAAGCTGTGCAGCGTGGCGCCGCCTTGCAGGTCTTGGATGCGTTCGATGGGGCTGTCGAGGTATTTGAAGTAGCCGGTCACGGAGAGCATGTCGCCGTCCTTGCCGAAGCGTTCGTAACGTAGGTCGAAGTTGTAGTTGTAACCGTTCTGCAACTCTTCGTTACCGCGGATTTGTGCCGAACCGTAGGACTCTTGATAGAGGAAGGGGGCCATCTCGATGAACGAGGGACGGGTGACGGTGCGCGAGGCAGAGAAGCGGATGCTGTTGGTGGGGTTCACCGCATATTTCAGGTTCAGGGCGGGGAAGAGGTCGTTCTTGTCTAAATTGCGCCGACGGGAGTACCAGTCGCCGCCGTCGCTGGCGTAGCGCACCCATTGCTTGCTCATTTCGTAGCGCAGGCCGAGGTTCACCAAGAGGGCTTCGGTGGGATAGAAGTCGGTCAGCAGGTAGGCGGAGTAGATTTCGTTTCCGGCGCGGTAGCTGTCTTTGGGCTGCATCACACGCTGTACCACGATTTGTCCGTCGGCAATGTTCTGCTGGTTGAGGAAGCCGTCGGTGTTGTAGATGTCGGTGATGACGGGGTTCAGTTTGTTCAGGTTGTAGTAGAAGCGGGTAGCGTTGTAGTCGCGGTTCTTGTCCTTGTAGTTGAAGCCGAGCTTGAGGTGGCTGGTGTCGTTCCACTTCCAGCGCATGGCGAGGTTGGCATTCCACTCTTCTTCGTCCAGGCTGCCGAAGTAGCGCATAGTCTCTTGGCGGTTCAGTTTGAAGAGCCTGAGACTGCCGTCGTTGTCTTTGACGTACATCACTTGCCGTCGGTCGGGCTCTTCGCTGCCGGTCTTGCTGTACGAGCCTCCCCAGGTCAGTTGCCACCTGTCGCCCTCGCCGAAGTTATGGATTCCGTTCAGTTGATGGTTTTGCAGGGTGTATATGTGCATGATGTTGTTGCTGCCGGTCAGCTCGTGTCCTTCGGCATCAGTACCTTCGCGGCGTTGGTAGGTGTCGATGGCATTGCGGGCGTAGAAGAAAGTGTAGCCTATGCGGTCGCTCCGGCGCAAGGTGTAGCCCAGGTAGCCGAGGGCGGCGAGCTTCAGTTCCTGCGCAAAGCTGTCGTAGGAGAAGTCGTCCTGCACGGTGCCAGTGGCTTCGAGTGTCTTGTAGAAGGCATCTTCCATGTTTTGGTAGCCGTTGCTGGCGCTGAAGGAGGCAAGCAGGCTGAGTGTCTGGTTGCTTATACCGAAGTTCTTGCCGAAACCGAGGTTTCCACCCAGTTCGGGCAACGAGCTCTTCTTGCTGGCGGCAAAGGAGGTATCGAAGATATTGTGGGTCTTCACGTATTTGTCAAACTCCATCAAGGGCATGTCGAGGGCGGCCGCGTCTACGCTGGGTGTCTTCAAGAGCGAACCGCTGCGGTCCATCTGATAGCGGTCTTTGCCTAAGGTGTTGAACTTCCCGCCCGTGTTGAGGCTCAGTTGGAAGAAATCTTCCGGTATGTTTTCTTTGGTGCTGATGTTGATGTGCGCACCGCTGTAGTCGGCAAAGGCGGCTGCGTCATACACTTTGCTGACGGTGATGTTCTGTACGGTGGACGAGGGGAACAGGTCGAGCGGCACCAGCTTGTTGTCCGGGTTGGGCGAGGCGATGGGCAGTCCGTTCAGCGTGGTGGTGCTGTAGCGGTCGCCCAGTCCGCGGACGATAAGTTGTCCGGCGCTGGCGATGGAGATACCCGTTATTTTCTTTACTCCTTCTTCCACATTGCCGATGCCTTTGAGGGACATCTCTTTGGAACCGAGGTTCTCGATGGCGAGGGTCGCTTTTTGCCGTTCCATTTGCAAGGCACGTTCGCCTTCGAGGTTCTTCTTGGCGGTGACCTGCACTTCGCCCAAGGTTTGCGTGTCCGGCTCCATGTCGAAGTTCAGCACGGTTTCACCCTTTATCTCTACGGCGTTCATCGTCATGTCTTTGTAGCCGATGTAACGGACGGTGAGGGTATAGGTCCCGTTCTTCAGCTCCAGTGTATAGTTACCATCCAAATCGGCGACGGCGCCTTGTGCTGTTCCGCTTACTTGCACGGTGGCTCCCGTCAGCGGCTCTTTGGTTTGTCGGTCGGTGATTGTCCCTTTGACGGTTCCCGCCGTGGCAGCCATGACGGAAAGTGTGAGGAATAAAATAAGGAAGAAAATCTTTCCCAAGTCTAATTTCATGCTCATCTCTTTTCTTTGTACGTTTTTTAATCCGCTGCAAAGATGAGGCAATGACATTACACCGGTGATACATGGAGCATACGTTTCATTTTCAAATCTATTACGATTTGGTTACCGCACATTCTTCCGGATTGTTTGTTATCCTTATATATAGGCTGCTTGGGACGAAAAAGGTTTCTAATGGTTGCTTATTAGAGTTTTATGGCTATTTTTGTATCTCAAACCAATATTGATAAATATATGGCTGTTCATCGTGACGATAGTGAACGTTTCCGGCGCCTTTCCATTCTTGGCCGGATAGGTTGGTGGGAGGCTGATTTTTCTTCAAGGCAGTATCTCTGCTCCGAATATGTCTGTAAGTTGTTAGGCTTGGAAGGGGAATACCTGAGCTTTGAGGATTTCGGTAAAATGATACGCGAAGACTATCGGACGCGTATCAGCCGGGAGTTCCTTGCCATTCAGAATATGGAGGTCTATGAACAGACGTTTCCTATCTATTCTACTGAAGGAGTGGTCTGGGTCTACTCGCGCGTGGGGTATAAGGAGCATTTGCCGGATGGTACATTGAAGGCTTTCGGAGTGTTGCAGCGCGTAGAGATGCCGAAGGAGGAGGCTGCGAAGCAGGCTTTGCAAAGAGTGAACGATTTACTTTATCGGCAGACCTCAATATCCCATTCCCTATTCCGCTTCCTGAAAGACGAGGATATAAGTGCGGGCATTTACGACATACTGAAAGATATTCTTGATTTCTTTCGCGGCGGACGTGTCTATATATTCCAATATGATGAGAAGTGCCGGTACCAGAGCTGCACATACGAGGTGGTGGCTCCGGGAGTGGCTCCTGAGAAAGAAATGCTTCAAGGAGTTCAGGCTGACAGCCTGCCGTGGTGGACGTCACAGATTATGGCACAAAAGCCCGTTCTGCTGGAAACGCTGGGGCAACTGCCGGAGCACGCTTACGCCGAATATGAAATTCTGGCGAGACAGAATATAAAGTCCTTGATGGTAACTCCGCTGGTTGCCAATGACCAGGTGTGGGGATATATGGGCATTGATTTGGTGGACCGTACCCGAATGTGGACTAACGAGGATTACCAATGGTTTAGTTCGTTGGCAAATGTCATCAGCATTTGCATAGAGTTGCGCAAAACGAAGGATGAGGCTGTGCGCGAACGTACTTTCCTCAGCAACTTGTTCCGCTATATGCCTTTGGGGTATGTGCGGATGTCCATTGTCTGTGATGAAAAGGACAATCCCTACGGGTATTATGTGACAGATGCGAATTCTATCTTTGCCGATTTTCTGGGAAAACCTGCGTCGACGTTTATCGGCAAGACAGCCTCGTCCTTTTCAAGGGAGGCGGCCCCCAGACTGGAATATCTGCTTGAGATAGTGAACACCGGGACACATAAGGAAATGGACATGTGTTTTGAGCTTACCAACAAGCACTGCCACGTGGTGATATACTCTCCGGAAAAGAATGAAGTGGTGGCGTTATTCCTCGATACGACAGACTCGGTACAGACTCATCTGGCTTTGGACCATAGCGAAAAACTGTTCAAGAATATCTTTGCCAATATACCGGCCGGGGTGGAAATCTATGACAAAGACGGATTCCTGGTAGACATCAACAATAAGGATATGGAGATATTCGGGGTCCGTGACAAACAGGATGTCATTGGAGTGAACTTATTCGAGAACCCGAATGTGTCCGCCCAATTGGCAGAACGTATACAGACTGAGGATATGGTCGACTTTCGCCTGAATTATGCTTTCGACCGGACTGAAGGGTATTACTCCACTTCCAAACAGCCGAAGGATGTGATACATCTTTATACGAAAGTGAGCAAGGTGTATGACAGTAAAGGTAACTTTACCGGCTATGCCATGATTAACATCGACAATACGGAACGGATTGATGCCATGAGCCGTATCTGTGATTTCGAGAATTTCTTCCTGCTTATATCGGATTATGCGAAGGTAGGTTATGCCAAGCTGAACCTGCTCGACCGGAAAGGCTATGCCATCAAGCAATGGTATAAGAATATGGGAGAGGACGAGAATACCCAATTGGCAGATGTCGTGGGAATATACAGCAAGATGTACCCCAGTGACCGCAGGAGGATGCTTGATTTCTTCAGTAAGGCCCGTGTGGGCGAAGCCAAACATTTCCAGGGAGAGATGCGCATTGAGCGTCCGGGCGAAAAGGGAAAATGGAACTGGGTACGTACCAATGTGGTTGTCAATCTGTTTGAACCGGAGAACGGACAAATAGAGCTGATAGGCGTCAACTATGACATTACGGAATTGAAGGAGACGGAGGCTATGCTGATTGAAGCCAAGGAGAAGGCAGAAACCGCCGACCGTCTGAAGAGTGCCTTCCTTGCCAATATGAGTCATGAGATACGTACGCCCCTGAATGCGATTGTCGGTTTCTCCAGTCTGATGGGAGAGACCGGGGACATGGAGGAAAAAAGGCAGTATATGGCGATTATCGAAGAAAACAATGACCTGCTGTTGCAGCTGATTTCCGACATACTGGATTTGTCCAAGATAGAGGCCGGGACATTTGACTTTGTGGAAAAAGAGCTGGACGTGAACGTACTATGTGAGGACATTGTGCGCTTCATGAAGATGAAGGCCAAACCGGGTGTGGAAGTTCTCTTCGACCGTCATCTGCCGGAATGCCGGATTGTCAGTGACCGTAACCGTTTGAATCAGGTCATAGCCAACTTTGTCAACAATGCCATCAAGTTCACCACTGCGGGAAGTATACGTGTAGGATATGATAAGGTGGATGAAACTCATTTGCGTTTTTATGTGGCCGATACGGGCCTTGGCATTGAGCCGGAAATGCAGGCTCAGATATTCGACCGTTTTATAAAGCTGAATACGTTTGTGCATGGCACCGGCCTGGGGCTTTCTATCAGCAAGAGCATTATAGAGCAGTTGGGTGGCACAATCGGTGTGGACAGTGAACCGGGGAAAGGCTCATGCTTTTGGTTTGTGCTGCCGATTGTATAGTATGGAAATGTGCTAAAATACACACTCACCACAAATTATGCAGATTAACACAACTCAAAGCTCTTGATTATCAGAACTTCTAAAGATGATTTGTGCCAATCTGCGTAATTTGTGGTAAGTGATGATACCCTCCGGTTATAATCCGAATGAGAACTTGTCGATGGATTGATATACCACACTTGCAATACTCAGTACCACAATACCCAGCGTGCAAATGGCCAGGCTGGCACGTGTATAGTTGTCACTGCGGAATGCTGCAATCGGCTCGTCGCTCTTGTTGATGTACATTGCCTTTACAATCTTCAGATAGTAATAAAGCGAGATGATTGTATTGATAAGGGCAATGAATACCAGCAGATGGAAGCCGCCTTCGAAAGCTGCCGCGAAGATGAAGAACTTCGAGAAGAAGCCCGCAAACGGCGGGATGCCTGCCAGAGAGAACAGTGCCAGTGTCATCAGGAACGCCAACTTCGGATTAGTGGTATACAGCCCGTTATAGTCTTCAAGTGTGAACTTGCCTGCCCGCAGTGCCACAATCGTGATAACGGTAAATACGGCAAGATTGGCAAACATATATATCAGCACGTAGTATACCAGCGACGTCATACCTTGTGCGCTTCCGCTGATGACACCCAGCATGATGTAACCTGCTTGCGAGATACTGGAGAAAGCCATCAACCGCTTCAGGTTCTGCTGGCGTAGGGCGAAGAGGTTGGCAATTGTGATGGAGGCGATGATAACCCAGTACAGCACTTCCTGCCATTGTTCCACCATCGGAGCGAATACCTTGATGAGAATAGCCATCAGCACGAAAGCGGCAGAGCCTTTAGAGATGACACTCAGATAGGCTGTCACCGTGCTTGGAGCACCTTCGTAAACGTCTGCTGTCCAAAGATGGAAAGGCACCAGTGATATTTTGAATCCCATGCCGGAGAAGAAGAATACGAATGCCATAATCTGCAACGGGTCGCCGGTGAGGCGTGCCGGTATGTCGGCAAAGTAGAGAGTGCCTACCGTACCGTAAATCAAAGATAATCCGTATAGCAGCAATCCGCTGGAGAACAGTGCCGTGAGAATATATTTGGCACCTGCCTCGGCAGAGTGGTGGCGGTATTTGTCGAAGGCAACCAGGGCTGCCATCGGGATGCTTGCCGTCTCCAGTCCGATGAAGAACATCAGGAAGTGTCCGGCGGAAATCATGAAGTACATACCCAGCAGGGTGGAAAGTGTCAGAATGTAGAACTCACCTTGTTTGATGGCAGTGTCCGGACGGCGCATCCATTCGTGGGCCATCAGGAATACAATCAGTGTACCTATACTGAGAATGGATTTCACGATGCTCTGTATCGGCTGGTTGTGATACATGCCGCCAAAGGCATCGGCCACAGGACCGGGGACGATGGTGATAAGTGTATGTATGGTCAGCAGAACAACTGGCAGCATTGTGTTCAGCACCGGTTTGCCGTCATTCTTGTGTGCATCCGGACTCATGAAGAGGTCGGCGACAAAAAGGATGACGATGACCAATATCAGCGAAAGCTCTTCTTTGAGCAGGAGGAATTGGGAATAATCCATATCTATTTACGATTTTACGATTTACGATTTACGATTGAAATTACTCTTGGGATTTACGATTTTACGATTTACGATTGAGGTTACTCTTGGGATTTACAAGTCATTTATCAATCGTAAATCGTCAAATCGTAAATAAATCAGTTATTGGCAGCACGCTGTCTCCAATCATGCCGCTAATCCACCATGGTGCCATACCGAGGGCGGCAACGCATGCGATGAGGATGATGACCGCTGTACGTTCGTCCCAGGTTGCATCGCTCAAGGTGAGGTGATGCTTGTTGGTGCAGGTGCCATAGAGAATCTTTCCTACCAGTCGCAGGATATAGACTGCCGTAATCACGATGGAGCTGCATGCAATGACCGTCCACACGCGGTGGAACGTATCGGGATGCTGGAACGAACCGGTGAAGATGGTCATTTCGGCAATGAAACCGCTGAGTCCGGGCAGTCCCAGATTGGCAAGACCGGCGATTACATAGCAGACAGCCAGAAAAGGCATAATCTTCATCAGACCGGAGAGTTCGCGGACGTCACGCGTATGGGTACGTCCGTATATCATACCGATAAGGGCGAAGAACAAGGCTGTCATCAGTCCGTGAGAGAGCATCTGCAGAACGGCACCCGTGCAAGCTGTCTGGTTCATCATCAGGATGGCGAACAACACCAGGCCGCAATGGCTGACGGAAGAGTAGGCATTGATATACTTCAAGTCGGTTTGTACACAAGCGGAGAATGCACCGTATACCACGGAGATTCCGGTAAGAATCAGGAATATCCATCCCAGTTCTTGTGCAGCTTCGGGCATCAGGTACATGGCTATGCGGAAACATCCGTAACCTCCCAGTTTCATCAATACACCGGCATGGAGCATGGATACGGCAGTCGGTGCGGAGGCGTGACCGTCGGGGCTCCATGTGTGGAACGGGAACAGAGCGCCCAGCACACCGAAACCGAGGAAGGTGAGCGGGAACCAGATACGTTGCTGTTCGATGGGAATATTGTGCATCTGTGCTATTTCCAATAGGTTCATAGAGGTGGCTCCGGCACCGTAGTAGATACCCAGGATACCGATAAGCAGGAAGGCGGAGCCGCCCATCAGCATCAGTGTCAGCTTCATGGCGGAGTACTCCTTGCGTCCCGACCCCCATACACCGATAAGCAGATACATGGGAATGAGGGCAACCTCGTAGAACATGAACATGGTGAACAGGTCTATCGAGATGAAGAACCCGAACACACCGATGGAGAGGAAGGTGAACCAAAGGAAATATTCTTTAGTCAGCGGTTGCAGCCTCCAGGAGGCGAATGTTCCGGTAAAGACAATGATGGCCGAAAGCAGCAGCATGGCTACCGAAATACCGTCTACTCCTACCGAATAGTGGATGTTGAGTGCAGGATACCAGACCATGTCGGCACGGAACAGCATTTCATCCGTGGCACCAGCGTGGCGTGCATTGAGGTACATCACGGTCAATGCTGCAGAAAGAACCAGCAGAGCCGATGCACCGGTCACCATCACCGCGCGTATTTGTGCGATGTTGCGGCTGAGCCAAAGACCCAGCAACATCAGCAAGGGGATGAGTACGAATAATGATAAAAAGTTCATCTTTATATTTACGATTTAACGATTTACGATTTACGATTGAAAAATCTCGGGTTATAGCAATAGTAGCAGTATCAGTGCCAGCGTGCCCAGCAGGAATACAAATGTATATTGCTGGATGCGTCCGCTTTGCAGGCCGCGTATCTCTTCACTGGTAGCTTCAGCCCCCCAGGCAAGGAAGTTGAAGAAACCGTCGACCACGTGGCGGTCCCACCATGCAATGGGGTGGCAGATGCAGCCGAAGATGATGCGGTGGGTGATGAACTGGTAGACCTCGTCCAGATAGAAGCGGTGGTAAGCTGCTGTCCACAAGCCTTTGAAACGGTGTGCCAATGTATCGGCAACGGGTTGCCGGCTACCTGCATAGATGTAGGTGGCAATGGCTATGGAAACCACCGCTACGGCGATACTTGTACCTGCCACACTCCAATCCAGATGGATGTTATATGCTTCACCGTTGGAACTGATGAAGTGTCCGAAAGGAATGAAACCGGCAACTATCGTAACCACAGCAAGGAGCATCAGGGGCAGGGTCATCGCCAGAGGACTCTCGTGGGGGTGAGGCATGTGGCTGTCGCCCCCATCGCTTGCCGACTTTTGTCCCGGCTCAGAGCCGGCCCAAAAGATACCATAATAAAGACGGAACATATAGAATGCTGTCATACCTGCAATCACTGTCATAATCCATCCCATGATGGGGCTGAACTGGAAGCATGCCGTCAGGATTTCATCTTTGGAGAAGAATCCGGAGAACGGAGGAATACCTGCAATGGCAAGGCAAGCGATGAGGAACGTGATATGCGTAATGGGCATATACTTCCGCAGTCCACCCATGGCAGACATCTCGTTGCTGTGTACGGCATGGATGATGCTACCCGCTCCGAGGAACAGCAATGCCTTGAACATGGCGTGTGTGAACAAGTGGAACATGCCTGCCATGTAGCCCAGTCCCCCTTCGTGTGGGTCGGCTGATGTACATACACCCAGCGCCACCATCATGAAACCGATTTGGGAGATGGTGGAGAATGCCAGTACACGCTTGATGTCACTCTGCACACATGCCACACTGGCGGCATAGAATGCCGTGAAGGCTCCTACGTATGCCACGATGTGCAGCACGCTGGGAGCATATTCTATGAACAACGGGAACATGCGTGCCACCAGATAGACACCTGCAACCACCATTGTGGCGGCATGAATCAGTGCACTGACCGGCGTAGGACCTTCCATGGCATCGGGCAGCCAGATGTGCAACGGGAACATGGCACTCTTTCCGGCACCACCGATGAACATCAGTCCCAAGGCAAGCGGAATCATTGCCGCACCGCCCTTTGCCAGCGCCATCTCATTAGGGCTGAAGGTGTATGTACCGGCATAATACCCATAGACGAGGATACCTATAAGGAATCCCAGGTCAGCAAAACGGGTCACGATAAAAGCCTTCTTCGAAGCGGCAATAGCCGCCGGCTTCGTATAATAGAAACCAATCAGCAGATAGGAGGACACGCCCACCAACTCCCAGAACAGATACATCTGGAAGATATTCGTTGCTACTACCAGTCCGAGCATGGACATGGTGAAGAGCGACAGGAAGGCGTAGTAACGCTGGAAACCGCGTTCGCCCTTCATGTAGCCGAAAGAGTATATGTGTACCAGCAGCGAAACGGTACTGATGACCACGAGCATCATAACCGAAATCGGGTCGAGTAGGATACCCATGTCGATACTGAGGCTTTCTGTGAAAGGCAGCCATTTGAAGTTATAGGGCATCAGCGCCTCGTACGTACCATCGGCAAGGCGGGGAGCGCTGAAGTACATTCCTGCGGTGAGATAGGAAAGCACTGCGACCACACCCAGTGCCGCAGTTCCGATAAGGCCGGCAGTGCGGTGTGACATCCATTTACCTCCAAGTCCCAGAGCGAGGAAAGAGAGGAAAGGGAGTAGAAGGATTAATATTGTATATTCCATATATACTATGTTTATCAATTATTACTATTCAAGAAACATCGCTTGGCGATTCTTGCTCTTACCACTTCATCTCATCCAGTTTGTTCACCTGGATACTGCGGATGTTACGGTAGATGTTAATCATGATGGCAATGGCTACAGCCGTTTCGGCCGCCGAGATGGCGATGGAGAATAAAGAGAAGAAATATCCTTCCAGTCCTCCGGGGAATAGGAAACGGTTGAACACCGCAAAGTTGATGTCCGTGGCATTCAGAATCAGCTCGATGCTGATAAGTATCGCCAGCGTGTTGCGGCGGGTAAAGAATCCATAGATGCCTGCGAAAAACATGATAGCCGAAACTATCAGATAATATTCCATGTGTATCATAATTCTTATCTTTTACGTGCTATTAATAATCCACCTACGATACATGCCAATAACAAGATGCTGACAGCTTCGAAGGGAAGCAGATAACCATACTTGTCACCGCTCAGCATGTGGTGACCGATGGTCTTGATGTTGACCTCCAAAGGTTCCACGTCGGTGGTGGCAATGAACTTATGCTTCAAAGTGATGAATACTACGATGATGGCACCGCCCACGGTGGCACCCAGTCCGGCAAGGAACCTGCTACGCTTTAACTTCTCGATGACATCGCCTTCGCCACTGGTAAGCAGTATGGAGAAGACGTAGAGCACTACGATACCGCCGGCATAGACCATAATCTGCACGGAACCGAGGAAGGTGTAACCCAGCAGAAAGTAGATGCCTGCCGTACCGAAAAGTACGAACAGCAGGTAGGTGGCCGAGCGCACCATGCGGTGGGTCGTTACCGTCAAGATGGAAAATACGGTGATAAAGGCCGCAAGGAAGTAGAATACTACTGTTTCAAGAGTTATTTCCATGTTGTTTAATTACAAGTTACTATTAACGAATTACTTTGTTGTCTCTTCTTTGGGAGCAGCGGGTTTCTTTTTTTCTTCTACATGGCTGCCCGGACGGTTCAGCGTCATGACCAGTTTCGTGCGGTCGAACACTGCATGCTCAAAATCCTGGTCGAACGTGATGGCATCGTGAGGGCAGGCATTCACACAGAGTTGGCAGAACATGCACGAACCGAGGTCGTATTCGTACTTAACCAATATCTTCTTTTTCTTGCCGTCTTCCGTTTCAACCATCTCGCCGGTCACCTTGATAGTGTCGTTGGGACAAGCCATCTGGCACAAACCGCAAGCTACACACCGATGTTCATTTTTATCATTATGGGGCATGGTCAGCGTGCCACGGAAACGGTCGGAGAGTTTCAATGTCGAGCGGTTTTCCGGATATTGTTCGGTAGTCTTTCGTCGGCAGAATACGGTCATGGTTGTCTTCATACCTGTCAGCAGAGAAGTGACGCCGTGTATGAGTCCGCCGATATAAGAGTTCTTTTCTTTCATTACTTTTGCCTTTATTAAAATTATCCGCAAGGAAATCTTGCTCCGGCGCTACGCCGGTTAGAAATGCAATTTAAATACTACAATTAATACCATCAAAATCAAGTTCACCATAGAGATGGGTACCAGGTACTTCCACTCCAGATTCAGAATCTGGTCAATACGCAGGCGGGGGAAGGTCCACTTTATCCACATCAGCAGGAAGACTACGAAGAAGGCCTTTCCGAAGAACCATACAAATCCCGGAATGTAATCCATCACTGCGTTGAAGCCGTCCAGGCCTACGATGTGTAGCGGCATCCAGCCTCCCAGGAAGATGGTGGCTGCCACGGAGGCTACGATAAACAGATTCAAATATTCTGCCAGATAGAAGAATCCGAAGCCCATACCGCTGTATTCCGTATGGTATCCGGCAGTCAACTCGCTTTCGGCTTCGGGCAAGTCGAAGGGACCGCGGTTGGTTTCCGCATTTCCGGCAATGAGGTAGATGATGAAGGCTATCAATGCAGGGATATGTCCCTTGAAGATGAACCAGCCGTCAGCTTGTCCTTCTACTATTTCGGAGAACTGCATGGTTCCCATCAACACTACCATTGTCAGTATGCTCAATCCGCAGGACAACTCGTAGCTGATAATCTGCGCACCGCTTCGCATGGCTCCAATCAGCGAGAATTTATTGTTGGAACTCCAGCCTGCCAGCAGGATACCCACTACGCCGATACTCGATGCAGCCAGCAGGAAGAACACTCCTACATTGAAGTCCAATACCTCCAATCCCTTGTTGATGGGCAGGCAGGCAAATGTCAGGAAAGAAGCGATGATTACCATGAACGGTGCCAGATTGTAGAGGAACCGGTCAGAGAATTTCAAATCAATGATTTCCTTTGTCAACATCTTGATGACGTCGCAGGGCACTTGGAGCAATCCCCATTTCCCCACGCGCATCGGACCGAGGCGGCATTGGAAGAAGGCGCATATTTTACGCTCCATGTAAATCAGGATGATGGCAAGCACGGCATACATCAAGATGATGCATACGCCAATCACCACGCATTCGAGGAATATTGCCAGACCTTCCGGCATCAGGGAAGTCAGCATCTGGTGTATCCAGTTGGTTACTATACTAAAGTCAAACACGTTGTTCATTTACTATTTACAATTTACTATTTACAATTTACGAGGCGCTTTTTGATTTACAATTCACAATGTACAATTTACAATTTGGCTGCGCTGTAATTCCGCATGGTAAATTGTAAATTGTCAAATCGTAAATCCTTTTATCTGTCAATATCTGGTACTACATAATCCAATGTTCCGCCAATGGCAATAAGGTCGGCGATTTTAGCTCCGCGGCAAATCGTATTTACGGTCGATACCAATGGCAAGCCCGTACTGCGGAAATGCAGGCGGTAAGGCGTCTTGTCGCCGTGGCTTTCGAGGAAGACGCCGAATTCACCGCGGCTACCTTCTACGGCTGCATAATAAGTGCCTTCCGGTACGCGGATAATAGGTTTCATCTTTTCCTGGTAGGCTCCTTCCGGGATGTTGTCTATCAGTTGCTCGATAATCTTCAGGCTCTCCAGAATTTCATCCATACGGATAAGGTAGCGTGCCCATGAATCGCCTTCGGTGCGGATGACTTCTTTAAAGTCCACCTTGTCATATACGGCATATGGCATACGCTTACGCACGTCGCAGGCCCATCCGCTGGCGCGTCCGGTGCCTCCGGTAGCTCCAAAGGCGATGGCATCTTCCCGTGAGAGTATACCCACACCTTTCAGACGTTGCTGGGCAATGATGTTCCCGGTGAATACGTCGTGATATTCGTGTAGGATACCGCGGAGGTAGGGGATAAACTCCTTCACTTTCTTTACGAAGCCGGGAGCAATGTCTGCCTGCACGCCACCGATGGTGTTGTAGTTCATGATGAGGCGTCCACCGCAAGTTTCCTCAAAGATGTCGAGTATCTTTTCGCGGTCGCGGAAACCGTAGAAGAAGGCCGTTAATGCACCCAGGTCCATAGCAAGACAAGAATAGAACAGCAGGTGAGAGTCTATTCGCTGCAACTCGTCCATGATGGTACGTATGTACTGCACGCGTTCGCTTACTTCCACGCCCATTGCCTTTTCGATACACATGCACAAGGCATGGCGGTTCTGGTGTGCGCCCAGGTAGTCCAGACGGTCGGTCAGAGCCAAGGTCTGCGGATAGGTCAGGCTTTCGCACATCTTCTCGATACCCCGGTGGATGTAGCCGCAGTTGGCATCAATCTTGTCGATGATTTCACCCTCCAATGATACACGGAAGCGCATTACGCCGTGGGTGGCCGGATGTTGGGGACCGATGTTCACCACATATTCCTCATCACCGAAAAGTTGCATCTCCTTATTCTTGATGCTACCGTCGGGATTCAGCTCCAATTCCATGGTAGTGTCCACCGTTTCTTCGTTGTCCATACGCAACGGATTATCTTTTTCCGGCTCATTGTCTTTACGCATGGGATAGCCTACCCAGTCATTGCGCAGATAGAGTCGGCGCATATCTGGATGACCGATGAAAACGATGCCGTAAAAGTCGTAGACTTCGCGCTCGTTGAAATCCGCAGCTTTCCAGATATCGCTGACGGAAGGAAGTTCGGGATGTTCCCGGTTTAGAGTGGCGGTGCGTACCGCTATCCGTTCGCCGGTAACAGTAGATTCCAACAGATAGACTACACCGAGTCCGCGGGGGGTGTCCGGTGCGTCTTTCTCGTCGGGTATTCCCCAATCCATACCGCTGAGGCATTCCAGGAAGTCCATTTGTTTCTCTTTCCGCAGACGCAGCATTTCGTCGTGCAGGACTGAGGGCTCTATGTATTTTATTTCCATATTTTTAAGTACTGATTAGTGGTTCTCTTCTTTTCTGTTTACTCCACCGAAGTATTTCTCTATTTTCACTTTACGCTGCAATTGCATCATGCCGTAGTAGAATGCTTCCGGACGCGGAGGACAACCGGGAATGTAGACATCCACCGGCAGAATCTTGTCCACACCGTTCACCACGTGATAGGATTTCTTGAACGGGCCTCCGCTGACGGCACAGCCGCCTACGGCTACTACATATTTCGGATCGGCCATCTGGTCGTAAAGACGTTTCAGAACGGGAGCCATCTTGTTGGTTATTGTTCCGCAAACCATAATCATGTCTGCCTGGCGCGGACTGGCACGGGCTACCTCGAACCCGAAGCGCGCCATATCGTAGCGGGCTGCGCCGAGGGCCATGAATTCGATACCGCAACAGCTGGTTGCAAACGTAAGAGGCCACAGTGAGTTGCTGCGTCCCCAGTTGACGAAATCGTCCAGTACGCCAAGGGCGACATTGGCGCCTCCGGCATTAAGTTCCCGAACCAGTTTCTCCAACGTTTCGTTGTCTGTAAACTCCTCATAAGGGATAGATTTAATTTTCGGTTTCTTTGTTACTTCCATTCCAAAGCTCCTTTCCTCCAGGCATAAGCAAGGCCCAGAATCAATATAATCAGGAAAAATAAAACACTGAAAAGTCCTGCCACGCCAAGTTCGCGGGTGATGACTGCCCAAGGGAACAGAAATACCGTTTCCACTTCGAACATCAGGAACAAGATGGCAAACAGATAGTAACCTACCCGGAATTGCATCCACGATTTACCGCGGGTAGGGATACCACACTCGTACGGCTCCATCTTCTGTGCATTGTACGAACGGGGTGCTATCGCATTGGAGAGCGCGATGACGATACCCACGAAAGCGATTGCCGTCAATAAGACGACCACTAACAAAGTAAAGTTCATAAACCTGATAAGATTTTAGATATATAATAATAGATACATCGCACCGGAGGACAAAACCTCTGATTTGTTGTCCGGCGAGGTCAGGGGCAAGCGTCTGCGCTTGCAGGCCTTCTAAATGATAATCTTTCTTAGCCCGAACACGTAATAATTCGCGTCGGGTACGGGATGAGGAGACAGATTCAACAAACGGTCGCATTCCGGTGCATAGGCATGCTGCTGCATCTTGTAGATGTACATGCGCAGGAGTACGCTTTTGTTGGTTGGTACTTGCGTATGGTCCACATGTTCTATGCAGAGGGAGTTTGGTGAAAACAAGTCGTAGAACTTCTGGACTGCTTGTTGGGTGGTAGGAGCTTGTGACAGCGTACAGCATTCTGCTTGTCGGGTGGCAGGAACGCACAAAATATCTGCAGCTCCGGTTGCACTGTCGTGCAATAGGGCTGCAAAGATTATGATTAAACAGTATTTAATGCATTGCTTCATACCACAATTCTCTCTTTCAAGGACGCAAAGATATAATAAGTATTGTTCAATTTGCTATCCCCGCATAACAAAAAATGATTATTTTTACACTTTTTATCCTAAATCAATTCCGTTTCCAGAAATCCGGTGTGAAAAGCAGCAGTACGGTAAATAACTCAAGACGACCCAGAAGCATTAAAAAGGATAACAGCCATTTAGCTGCATCGGGCAGGGCATTCCACGAATAGGCAGGTCCGGTTTTACCCAATCCGGGTCCCATATTACCGATACTGGAAATAACGCAGCCCATTGATTCTTCAGCTCCGACCTCCATAGCCATCATGAGCAGTGTGCTGATGACTATAATGGCGATATAAATAAAACAAAAGGCCAGTACGGTGGAGACAATGGAGGGAGAGATTACCTGCTTGTTTATCCGTACCGGAAGTATGGCATTGGGATGTAGGATGTGTTTGAACTCGTTTCGTGAAACTTTGGTAAGAATTACCATACGTATACACTTCAAGCCTCCGGTGGTACTGCCTGCACACGCTCCCATCAGCATGATGATGGTAAGCAGCCCCCACAAGACGGGTGTCCATTGCATATAGTCATCTGTCGCAAAACCGGTGGAGGTCTGGAGGGAGATTACCTGGAACAAGGATTTGCGGAAGGATTCTTCCATCCCCATGGGACTGGTATAGTAAAGCACGATGGCTATGACGGCAGTGAAGAGCACAACTGAACCGAAATAGAATTTCAGCTCGGCATTGCCGATGAACTTCTTGAATTTCCGGTTGACGAACAATAATAGCAAGGTGAAGTTGATGCCGGAGATAAACATGAAAATGGAGATGACATATTCTATATAAGGAGATTTGTAGTAGGCAACGCTGGCCTGCTTGGTGGAGAAGCCACCGGTACCGGTAGTGGCAAATGCATGGCAGATACTGTCGAACCAGTCCATACCTCCAAGCATCAGCAGACCGACAAGCAGAGCGGTTATGCCGGCATAGATACTCCAAATCCATTTGGCGGTGATACCGATACGGGGATGAACCTTGTCATGTGTAGGGCCGCTTGCCTCGGCGGCGAACACCTGCAGGCCACTGACTCCGAAGATGGGAAGCACTGCAATGGTGAACATGATGATTCCCAAGCCGCCAATCCACTGTGTCATACTGCGCCAGAACAGTATTCCATGAGGAAGTGACTCGATGTCGTCCAAGATGGTGGCACCCGTACTGCTGAAACCGGACATGGTTTCGAAGAATGCATTGGCAATGTCGGGTATGTATCCGCCTATATAGAAAGGCAGCATTCCGAAAAGAGAGAATGCCACCCAGGCAAAGCTGACCAGTACATATCCGTCACGGCGCGTCAGTTGTCGTTCACCTCCCTTGCCGAGAGCCGCCAGCAATAAGCCTACCCCTGCTGTGATGCCTCCTGCTTTCCAGAAGTCGAGCATATCGCTTTCTCTGTAGTAGAAGGACACGCCCGAACAGACCAGAAACATGACTGTTTCCAGCAATAGCAGAATACCGATAATCCGTATGATTGTCTTGAAGTTAATCATTTACCAACTACTCATTCTCAATTAGTTAAAGTATTTTTCGATTTTCTTAATCATCATGTTCAGGCAGAATACCACTACATGGTCACCCGGCTGTATCAGGGTGTTACCCATAACCACAACGCCTTCCCCCTGGCGGATAAGTCCGCCGATGGTGGCTCCTTTCGGGAGGCCGAGGTCTTTTACCGGATGTTTGGTAATCTTCGAGCCGGCCTTAACGGTAAATTCTGCTACATCGGCATTGGCAAAGGTCAGGCATTTCACGTTGCTGACGTCCGCATCCAGCATCATCTGGTAGATGTGGCTGGCAGCAATCATCTTTTTGTTGATGACGGTGCCGATGTCAAGGCTTTCGGCCATGCCTATGTAGTCGATGTTCTCCACTTCCGCTACGGTTTTGCTGACTCCCATGCGTTTGGCGGCAAGGCAGGCCAGAATATTGGTTTCCGAGTTGCCGGTCAAGGCTACGAAGGCTTCCGTGTTCTTCAGTCCCTCTTCCACAAGTAAGTCCATATCCCGCCCGTCGCCATTGATAATCATGGTGCGGTCGTCAAGCAACTCGGTCAGGCGGTTGCAGCGGTTCAGGTCGTTGTCCACGATTTTCACCTGCATGTAGTCCGGGACGTATTGGGCGGTGCGTACGGCAATCCGGCTTCCACCCATAATCATCACGTTGCGCACATCGGCATAATCTTCCTTGCCGGCTATTTTGCGGATGTAGGGGACGTATTTTCGTGTGGTGGTGAAGTATACGATGTCATGTAGCTTGATGGTATCGTCACCACGGGGAATCAGTGTTTCGCTTCCCCGTTTGATGGCTACCACGTGATAGGGCAGCTCCGGTCCGCCCAACTCATGGAGGGGGATGTTCAGTATCTCGGCTTTTTCGCGCATCTTGGTGCCTATCAGTATCAAGGCTCCTCCGCAGAACTCCCACCATTGGCGTACCCAGCTCATGCGGATGGAGGACACGATTTCCTTGGCGGCAAGCATTTCCGGGTAGATGAGTGAATCGACGCCCAGCTTCTGGAAAAATTCCTTGTTTTTGGGCAGCAGGTATTCGTAGTTGTCAATACGGGCTACGGTCTTCTGTGCTCCCAGATTGTTGGCAAGCATGCATGCGGTCATGTTCCGGCTTTCATCGGGGGTGACGGCTATGAACAAGTCGGCTTCTCCCACTCCCACTTCTTTCAAGCCTTTTATGGAGGTAGGGGAAGCTGTAGCCGTCATCAAGTCAAAGTTGGAGTTCAGTGTGCTCAACTTCTCTTCGTTGTCGTCCATCAGAATGATGTCCTGCTTCTCGCGGGACAGCAACTTGGCCAAGTGTGTGCCTACTGCGCCGGCACCTGCAATAATTATTTTCACTTTTAGTTCGCTGATAGTTGGTAATTAATAGTTGACCTATGGGGTAAATGCTCAAACTGTCAATTTTCAACTATCAATTATCAATTGATTATAGATTCCTTCTTCGTCCATTCCGCAAAGATGGTGCAACTCTTGTATGGTGCCGTGTTCTATGAAGGCATCGGGTACACCGATACGTCTGAAATGGGGAATATAGTCATTGTCCGCCATGAACTCCAGTATGGCACTGCCCATTCCTCCTTTTTTGACACCGTCTTCTATGGTGACGACATGCTGGAAGTTGAGTCCCACCTCGTGCAGCAGGGCTTCGTCGAGCGGCTTGAGAAAACGCAGGTCGTAGTGGGCTATGGAGATTCCTTTGTCCTTCTCCGCACGCTCTATGGCACGTGCGGCCACGTTGCCTATGGGACCGAGGGTGATGACTGCCAGGTCTTTGCCTTCTTTCAGTCTGCGCCCTTTGCCTACGGGGATTTCTTCCAGCGGACATTTCCAATCCAGCAATACGCCGCGTCCGCGGGGATAGCGGATGACGAACGGACCTTGGTCCGGCAACTGTGCCGTGTACATCAGGCGGCGCAATTCATGTTCGTCCATCGGTGAAGATATGGTCAGGTTGGGAATCGGACGGAAATAGGCCAGGTCGAAAACTCCATGGTGTGTCGGTCCGTCTTCTCCTACCAGTCCGGCGCGGTCTAGGCAAAGTACGACGGGGAGGCGGAGCAGGGCGATGTCATGGATGACATTATCGTATGCCCGCTGCATGAAGGAGGAGTAGATGTTGCAGAAAGGCTGCATTCCTTCTTTAGCCATACCGCCCGAGAAAGTGGCTGCATGCCCTTCGGCAATACCCACATCGAAGGCACGGTCGGGCATGGTGTCCATCAGCTTGTTCATAGAGCAGCCGGTGGGCATGGCGGGGGTTACTCCGACGATTTTCGGATTTTCCTTTGCCAGTTCTACCAGCGTTTCCCCAAACACGTCCTGGAAAAGCGGAGGCAAATTGCTGGTATCCGCCTTGAGGCGTTCTCCGGTTTCCGGATCGAATTTGCCCGGTGCATGCCAGATATCCGGATTCTTCTCGGCAGGTTCGAAGCCTTTTCCTTTCACAGTGTGCAGATGCAGTATTTTCGGTCCCTGCATATCTTTGATGTCCCGCAGGACACGGGCTATGTTTTTCACATCGTGTCCATTGATAGGGCCGAAGTAGCGGATGTTCATCCCTTCAAAGATATTCTGCTGCTGGGCGGCCATTGATTTCAGGCTGTTGGCGAAGCGAATCAGCGCTTTGCGGCGGTCCTCGTTCAAAAGTCCCATTTTGAACAGCAGTCTGGATGTCTTGAAGCGCAGCTGGTTATAGCGGTTGCTGGTAGTCAGGTTGAAAAGGTACTGCTTCATGCCACCTACACTTCTGTCTATCGACATGTCATTGTCGTTGAGAATGATAAGAAGGTTGTTGGGGGTGGACGAAGCGTTGTTCAGTCCTTCGAAAGCCAGGCCGCCGCTCATGCTTCCATCACCGATGACGGCGACCACATGGCGGTCTTTCTCGCCTTTTTCGGCAGCGGCAACAGCCATGCCAAGAGCGGCGG
>ENA-ORSR01000259-ORSR01000259.1-human-gut-metagenome-genome-assembly--contig:-NODE-259-length-48135-cov-5.300312_pt1 | contig 48135 bp, 51 predicted proteins | sample MGYA00241901_ERZ509166 | MGnify/ENA primary metagenome ERZ509166 (study PRJEB26280, sample SAMEA2338860) | human gut metagenome | biome: human gut; feature: human-associated habitat; material: faeces... | reverse complement strand
TCTTTCGGCAGGTCCCTTTTACGATACAATTAACTTATGAGAATGAGCCAGTCTTACAACCGGTTACGATCGCAGAAGATCCCGGACGTTCTAATATCGGGATGGCCGTGGTATCTCTGAGTGGAGAGTTATTATCCGCAGCGGTTGTGCAGACGAGAAACAAAGAGATCGCCAAACTGATGGAGAAACGAAAACAACATCGCAGGGCTTCCAGAAATGGAGAGCGAAAAGCAAGACAGCGATTGGCTAAGAAATGTCATACGATGTTCAAAGCTGGATTCCTGATGCGAAAACTTCCGATGTATGGCAAAGACAAACGTGTCAAATGTCATGTGATCCGCAATACAGAAGCAAGATTCTGTAATCGGAAACGAAAGGATGGATGGCTGACACCAAGTGCCGAGCATCTGGTGCGAACACACATCAATCTGGTCCATAAGATGCAGAAGTTCTTACCAATCACCGATGTTGCAGTCGAAATCAACCGGTTTGCTTTCTTATCACTGGAAGATCCAAGTGTCAGTGGCGTTGATTTTCAGAATGGGCCATTAAAAGGCTATGACAATTTAAATGCAGCGGTAGAAGATTTACAGGACGGACACTGCTTAATGTGTAAGGATCCGATCGAGCACCGGCATCATATCGTGCCACGAAGTATTCAGGGTTCTAATACGATCGAAAATATCGCAGGACTATGCTGCAAGTGTCATGAGAAAGTACATAAAAATGCTGCATTTGAGAAAAGGCTCAAAAAGAAAAAAGCTGGCTTAGATAAGCAATATGCAGCGGTCAGTGTTCTAAATCAGGCAATTCCGTTTATATGTAAACGATTGGAGCAGGAATTCGGCAAAGAGCATGTTCATTACTGTTCTGGACGAGAAACTGCAATGGTCCGAAGATCCTTTGGATATCATAAGACAAAAGAAGAACCGTTACATGAGGTGGATGCCTGGTGCATCGCAGTTCTTTCTTTACAGCAGGTTCCAGAAAAAGCACCGGAGTTTGACCACGTGCATAAGATCATGCAGTTCCGAAGACAGGACCGCAGCCGGATCAAAGCACAGACCTCTCGTACATACTATTATGAAGGAAAAAAGGTTGCCAAGAACCGTAAAAAAGCAGAAGGGCAAAAGGAAGATTCCCTTCAGGAATGGAGAGAATGTCAGATTACATTGTACGGCGAAGAACAGGCAAGAAAGATGACCAGTCAGTTAAAAGTCAGGAAAAGTATCCGGCGTTATAATCGACTGGATCGTCTTATGCCGGGAGCTGTCTTTTACTACAAAGGTACTCGATATGTCATGCGTGGACAGCATGGCAATGGACGGTATCTTCAGGCCGTTGGAATGGGAAACAAAGATTTCCCTGTAAAAGACTGTAAGATCGTTATTCAAAATGAGGGACTGGTCTTTTTGTCATAAGGTTCTGCGTTCTCCTCTCACGACAAGAAATTGTATTAGATATATTTGACAATGCGTTTTTTGACGGCTTTCAGAGATTAAGAAGGCTGTTAAAGCAGAAAGGAAGAAAGAAAATGACTGATTTTAGTACAATGCGAACCATTTGCTTTACTGGACCAAGACCAAACAAACTGTATGGATACAAAAACAAGGAAAAATATCAGAAACTTGTCGATTGTATTCATGATTTTCTTCGAGGTTTTTGTAAGATTGAATCCGATGAAATCTTAACAATTATTACAGGTGGAGCACAGGGAATCGATCAGCTTGCCTTCTGGGCAGCGAATTCTTTAAAAAAGGAATATTCTCTAAAAAATGAAGTGTATATTCCTTTCGTTGGTCAGGAAGAATTATGGAACGAGACAGGACTATTTGGCAAAAAAGAATATCGGAAGATGAAATCTATGTCAGATAGGATTGTAGATGTTTCCAAGATTCGAACATTGGATGTATCAACAAACGATGGGAAAATTAAAGCACTTTTAGAAAGAAACAAAGAAATGGTTGATAATAGTCAGATGATCGTTGGATTATATCCTTTGAATAAGGATTTTACAAAGGACAGAAATAGTGGAACTGCAAGCTGCTTACGTTATGCAAAAGGCAAAATTCCAATCTGTCTGATCGATCCGGAAAGTCATTTGATAGAGTTTCATCCGTGCAATGAGTAGAAGCAAGAAATTGCTTCTACTTTTTTATTATTAAAAGAAAGAAGGGAAAAACATGTATTATTTACATATTTATAACAGCGAAAAAGAAGAAGGCTCTATTGTGCTTCCATTTGAGGATATGCAGCCTATGATTAATTTCGTGGTTGATCAATATCAAAAAACGATAAAGCGTTTGAAAGCTAACAATAATAAGTACCAGAAAATTACATCAATATGGGATAAAAACAAGTATGATGAAACATTAGAAGAATCAATCAAAAACTTTGAATTTGGGATTTTTTGTTCTATGAATATCACAATTAGTTATGAGCTGACACCAGAATATAATCAAGAACTGCATAGTGAAAAAATTAAAAGAACAGAAGTAATTCATTGGGAGATTATTAAGAACTATCCTTTAAAAGAAAAAGAAATAGTTAACTTAATGATGAATCCGGATTATGAATTTGAATGTAATATTTGGGAAGAAATGTTTTCTCAGGAAGTAACTCTTCCAGGAGCTGCGTATACGTGGTTTCAAGATATTGGTGTAGAATTTGAATTCTGCATCGAAAATGGAGAAAACTACAGTGCAATTTACCGGATGGATATGAATAAAGCAGGTGACGATTTTGAAACAGATCATGATGAATTTTACCATTATGAAATTGATCCAACGGATCCTGAATGGAAAGCAAATCTTGAGATTGAAATGTGTAGAGTATTGATTTTATTACACGATTTGAAGTAAGAAAGAAAAGAGGAAAAAATTATGTATTATGTAATTGCAAAAAATAGCGAAAATAAAAAGACGTATGTGTCTACATTTAAAGAAAAAAGAGAAGCTGTTTCAAATATTGCTTTTCGATTCAAAAAGAAATTAAACAGTCTGAATTCAAGCAAGCATGATATTAAAAATGTCGAAACTTGTTGGGATTGTGATGAGATATATGAGGAATTGCTTGATCAGAATTATGATCAGCTCTCAGAATCAAAAAAGGTTAAGATCATGTATGATTTATTCAATTACGAGCAAGAAACTTATGCACGTCAAGATATTAGCTGGCAAATCATTTTTGCAAATCGTGGGCCTGATTCAGATTTATATGATTTTGTGTTGGATTCAAGATATAAGTTTGAATGTAATATTCCAGAATCAAGACCATCAAATAATATAGTTCTTCCTAATGCAGCACGCATTTTATTTGAAGACATTGGTGTAGAATATGATCTTCGCATCGAAAAAGGAGTAGATCGTAGTTGCATTTACAAGATCAAGAAAAATGAAAATGGAGACGGTTTTGAAAGAGATTGCAATATACATTGCTCTCACGATGTTCATTTTGAATATCCAGACTGGAAAGCGTATCTTGAATCAGTGATGTGTAAAACATTGATTGAAATGCATCATTTAAAGATTTCTTTCAATGAAAATGATGTGGAGGATATGTTCAGTAGAATTATCGGAATGAGATTTTCAACGATCGCTATGATTGAAAAATGGATTTTTGAAAAATTGCAGGTTACAAAAAAAAGTCTGCCAAATTTTGTGCTCCAGGAATCAGAGATTAACGATGAGATTTTATTCGGAAATGCTGATGTGGATTTTGTGCTTGATGGGACTTTTGGGAAAGGTGTTTTAAAAAAACAACATTATGATTTTTCCATCTCATATTTAAAAACAAACGATCGTCAGATGTTCATTACAGATGCACATTGGAATTAATTTAGAAAGAGGGCTGCGGTCCTCTTTTTTGTTAGAAAGGAAGAAAAAGATTATGAGTAATTTAAAGAAAAAATTCACAGTTGGCGAAGAGATTGTGTGGAAATTTGAAGATTTTGATAGTCAGGGAGAACAAAGCGTAAAGTGCAGGATCGTAGAAGTGCATGAAGATTACTGTGTTGCACACACAGAAGGGAATCATAATGGCTACGATGACATGAGATTATGCATTGAAGCTTCCAATGAAGAAAATTTTTATCATATCTAAAATCTGAGAAAGGGGTCAATATTATGCAAAAAATAAATGATTTTGGAGAGAAAATTGGCGGAGCAAAAAAGGATCTTTGGAAAGAAAGAAATATGATCTTTGAAGATACAATTGAAATGACAGAAGCAGAAAAACGCAAATATGTAAAACGAGACAATATCTGGAAAAAGATCAATGCAGAAGAAATGTTAAGACAAGGATATCCTAGACTGGTTGTTTTCTGGATCAAAGAAATGCGAGCTTGTGTTTATCCTGATATGAAACGTACGAACTGTAATATAAAAAGCTATATTCAGACGATTGAAAATATCCGAGATATTATAATGGATGTTAAGACAGAAGATGACATCAATCTCGTCTGGAAGAAAATCCTTTGTGAAGATGGTGTGCTTTATGAAGAAAGTCCACATAATTATGATTATGCTGCACCTTGTTATATCGGTGTTATTAATGGTCAGAAACTTTTAGATCTTCACAGCAAGCAAGGTTTTTACAAGCTTAAAAAGAAAATGGAAAAAACAGGATTTGGGTTATCAAAACAGGAATTCTTATCAAGGAAATACGATATTGTAGAATTTGATGAGGAAACTGTAACGGTAGAACATGAGCGATTTGGAATTCAAAAAGGAAAACCTTTCATTGCTTGGAAGCCATCAAAAGACACATATCTTTTCAATTCAAGAAATAAAGAAATTAATCTGGAAGAGATCAAAAAAGGACAGTATTTATTATTAGATAAAGAAAATCAAGACGTTCTTTTTTATGGTAGTCAGTCAGAAGCAATCATCGCAAAATGTGAACTGATTGATTCACTGGTTTCTGCTAAAAAAGAAAAATCAAAACGTAAAAAGAAATTAGTACCAAAACAGCTAGAACATTTAGAACGTAAAGGTACAGATTATCGTCATAGCCATAACATTACGGGCGACGATTTCTTGAATGCATTTAAGATTCGAGGTGGTGAATTTGGAAATTATACAAACGACAAAGACCGTCAGGCGAACTTAAACATGGCATATGAAGCTTTTTGTGATCTGGCAGAGGCATTAGAAATTTCGAGAGAAGATATTGGACTGCACGGATTGGAAACAGGAGCATTAGGCATTGCTTTTGGTGCAAGAGGTCATGGAAATGCTTTTGCTCATTATGAACCAGAAAGAGAAGTTATCAATCTTACAAAACTTCGTGGAGCCGGATCATTAGCTCACGAATGGGGACATGCTTTTGACGATTTTTTAGGAAAAGTTGTAGATTCACATATTATTGGTCAATTTGCTACCAATATGTTGAGAAGTGATGCTATTCCAGGATCGTTTAAAACATTGGTCCATAGATTGATACGAAATGAAGATAATACTTTTACTGAGTTTTATAGAAATGCGTCAAAAATCGATGATGGAGCGACAAAGACAGAAAATGGATACTGGAAAAGCAAAGTCGAGTTATTTGCACGTGCTTTTGCGTGTTATGTAAAAGATAAACTCAAAGAATCCGGAAAAAGAAATGATTATTTGTGTGGACATGCAGATTCCGTGATATGTGAAACAGAAGAAGGAATGATCGCAGCTTATCCAACAGGAGATGAGCGGAAGAGATTTTTCGCTCTGTTTGATCAGTTATTTATTGAATTAAAACAGCTTGGTTATCTTCATGAACCAATCAATGATTATAAGTTTAAGGATCAGCATCGTTTCAAAGATCTTTCTGTAGAGAAAGACATTGATCTAAATCATGCAAGACAGTTAACATTTGCAGATTTTGGAATATAAAGGAGACTAGCTATGGAAAAATCAAAATACCAGAAAAAACTTATTGAGACAGTTATCAATAAGTCATTAGGAAATACATGGGAAGAAGCGGTTCATGAATGGGATATCGTCGATTGTGCTGAAGATAGTTCTTTAAATAGAAGCTGTATTTGCGGGAAAGAGCAAATTAAGTATTTATACAGGTTGCATAATCGGAAAACAAACCAGTGGTTATTCCCAATTGGAAGCTCATGTATTAAGAAATTTCAGCGTAAGGATCTGCAGGAAAAAACTGCAACTACAGAAGCAATGTTTAGATTATTACATGCTGTTGGAAACAATCAATATCTGCAGTTATCATCCGATCTCTTTAGCAGAAAACTACTGAAAGAATTGTATAATCAAGGGGCATTTAAAGCAACTTCGTATAATCATTTTGATCCTAAAAATGATTATGATTTCTTACTGCAGATGTTTAATAAACGTGATAAAAGCAAAATTACTAGATTGCAGCAAAGAAAGATTACAGCTATCCTTCTTAATTCTATCAAACCTTTTTTGGAACAGAAATTAAGAAATCAGATTATGTCTTAATGACGAATAGCAAAATTGATACAAAAGGCAGGCAAACATAGAGATGTCTGCCTACCTTTTGTGAAAGGAAACATTATGTCGGAAAATGAAAGAACAAAGCGTATAAAATATTTCTTAAAACAGAAATTTAATAGAAATGATTTTGATTACAAATTGCAACTACAAGAAGAAGTGTCATGTGGTGAATATCATAGAAACAGATGTGATCTGGCAGGAATAGAATATGTAAATGGAAAAATTCATAATTCTATAGGTATTGAAATAAAACAGCAATTAGGTGATTTTAAATCTGGTTATGGTATGAATTTTTACTTTGATGTTAATTATCTTTGTGTACCTTCAGAATTTGTTGGATTCGCATTTCAATATTTATTTGAACAAAATTTAGATAATGTTGGAATTATTGAATATCGTAATAAACCTACATATTATAGCGAAGATCTTATGATTGTAAAAATACCATGTTATAACAATGGATATGGGGTTAAAGGTAGATCAAATTGCATTATGGAAAAGAATACTCATAAAACATTACTTGTAACACCTAGAAGTACATATAGCATCAATAGTATCTAAATATATTTACGATTTAAAATGATCGCTCAATTTTCCAGGTTGAGGCGATTGCAGAAAAGAAGTGGTTAAGCAGAAATTGTTTAACTGCTTCTTTTTCTTATATAAATTTTATGTTATAATGAAAATGTATTTTTTATTAGACTCACAGATTAGTATAACTGTGACATTTTTTAGAAAACACAAAAATAGAAATTTTATAAACCAAATGGTGTAAATTGAGCAGATATAAAATATCTGCTTATTTTTATGCCATTTTTTATTTTTAGGAGGGAAAATAATGAAAATAATGAACTATGAAGAATTCAAATTGGAATTAGAAAAAGAATTGCCAAAAGCATCAAAAAATGAGTTAGCAGGACTAGAGATAAGTTTTTCTAAGCTAGTACGTACAAACAGAATGATGGATGGGATCAAAATCTCCAGAAAAGGAGAAGATAAAGGAATTGTGATTAATATACAGCAATTGTATGAGATTTATCTTCCATATTATGATTTTCCATATACATTGGATACAATTATTAAGCAGGTAAAAGCGTATTTTCTTCATGAAGATCGAAGAGAAAAAGAAGAAAAACTCTCAAAAGAAACAGCTAAAGTATTTATTCAATTAGTAAATATGGAAGAGTCAAAAGAAATGCTTCAACATGTTCCACATCGGCAATTTCTTGATCTTGCAATAATATATCGCATAGTATGCGAAGAAACAGATCAGGGATTTGAAACAGGGATTGTTAATAATGAACTTATGGAAGCTTTTAATTGGAGTGAAAAGGATTTGTATCTAAAGGCAATGAATCAACATATTATGAAAACAAAAATTGCGTTGCTTGATGATGTTACTTGTGAACTGCTACTTAAAGCAGGAGCACCAAGAGAGTTTGTAGATATTATGTATCCACCAGAAGCAGAGTCTCATCCTGTGTATATGCTTACGAATGAAAATATGCTTTTTGGAGCAAATGAAATTCTCTATACGGAAAATCTATGGAAACTTTCAAATAAACTCCATTCCGATTTTTATATTATTCCGTCATCTATACATGAATGCATCGTGTTACCCGACGATTGTTCCATTCATGATGTAAAAGAAATGTTAGGTGCAGCTAATGATATTATAGTTTCAGAGAACAATCAACTAAGCTATAACATTTATCATTATGAGCGAAAAACCGGAAATATCAAAATCGTATGAGTATTTAAAGAGAAAGAGAGAGAAATAATGAGTAATTGGATAAGCCGTAAGGCACAATATTTCAAAAATAATGGAGATATTGATCGAAAAAAAGAATGTACGTGTTTTTTGTTAGATACGATCAACAGTAATCTTTATGAAGTTGTACACGCTGCCTTTTATTGCAATGTATATTATGCTGCAGTTGTGCAAACAAAAATATTCAATGGGCAGGAGTATAAAAAGATTCCAAAGAAAGATCAAAAAATCACAGCTATGATTATTGATACAAAAACCCAAAAGAAAGAATTTATTTATCTGAATCTTGAAAAAGAGTCTGATATGCCAATCCGCAGAGAATGTCCCAAAATTATTCTTAATCTGTTGTCTGATACGGATGATGAAAATTCGCAGGAATGGAGAAAACAGTGTCATAAAAGCTTACAGATTAAGAGAAAGTTATTAAAACTTGATGGACTGCCGGAAGGTACTAGAATTCAATTCCCTTCACTTCTTTCATTTTCAAACGGTGTAGAAAAAGGTGATTCCATTATTCTACTAAAAAGTAATCGTAAGTGGATATGGGAGAAGTATCAGTATCGATTTATGAAAAGTTACATTAATCCAGATTATACAATTTTACAGAAAGAGGAAATAAAATGAGGAAAACAGAAATTATATTTAAAAGAAATACTAACTTTATGTTGCATGGTTATGTTTGGAAACCTGAATGTAAACCGGTTGGAGTAATACAGGTAATCCATGGAATGACAGAATATATTGGCAGGTATGAAGAATTTGCAGCACATTTTACCGATTTAGGGTATGTTGTGTGTGGATTTGACTTAGAAAGTCATGGAAAATCTATCCCTATTCATCATAAGGACAGTGGATTATATATTCATTGTTGGGATGATCTTATCGCGGATGTTGAGATGTTTAGAATCAAAATACGTCGTCAATATCCAGAGATTCCATACGTTATGTTGGGATTTTCACTTGGATCTTTTGTTTTACGATCACATCAATGCATATATCCCAAAACAGCGAATAAGCTGATTTACATTGGAACCGGGCAGCCTAAAATGAATGAGTTAAAATTTGCTCACTGGATTGTAAAAACATTATGTAAAAAGGATGATCAACCATCAAAATTAGTAAAAAAATTAGCTTTTGATAATTATAATCGGAAATTCAAACATTCTAAGAATGGCATTGATTGGTTATTAAAAGATGAAAAAGCTCAGGAAGATTATCTGTCAGATAAAAGAGTTGTTATGGATATGACACCAAGATTTTTCCTTCAATTCTTAAATGGCATGATGAAGATTCAGAGCAATGAACACTGGTTGTATTACAAGAATGATGTTTTATTCATTGCCGGAGAGGAAGATCCAGTATCCTGCGGTTTACCAGAAGTATTAAAGAGATACAGAAGAGCCGGGGCAAGAATAACAAAAAAAATTATAAGTGGATACCGACACGATGTTTTACATGATTCATGTAAAGAGAAGGTATTTCAGTGTATTGAAAAATTTTTATAGTTGTAAGAGAAAGGAGTAAGATTAGAAAAGGTAATATCATATGTAGATATTATCATTCTAATCAGTAATTATTATGAAAGAATTTATTGATAAATTTGCCGAAAAGGTAATAACAACAAAAGAAAGCTTTGATGTTAAAAGAGATAATGGGAAAATAGTGACTTTTGTACAAAGACAATGTGGAGATGCAAGATACATTTACAGTTTTCTTGGTGCAAAATATTATCAGATTGATGAAAAACCAGATTTTTGTGCAGTTGTAAAGGATGATCAAATTTATATTGTTGATGATGGGATATTCTTTAGATACGATGCTGTCAAAATGTGGCCAGATAATGTTATGCACATTGATGAGTATGTAAATGAACTTAATCATAAGATCGGTGAAGAATTCAAGAAATTTTATGATAGTTTGCCGATAAAAGAAGATTTTACGGAAAGTGGAATTCAATATATGATTAATGAGATTCGTAGAGATTTACTGCTGCCATCTAAAGTCAAACGGGAAAATATTCGTTATGACAGAAGACCTAGCTGTAATGTTAAGATCGATAAAGAAAGAGCGATCGAATATCTTTGTGGAATTATTGATTATAAAAAATACACGGAAAAAGAATTTGAAGCTGTGAGAAACACTTTAATGATCAGTAAGTCGAAAAGATGTAAAATGCAACAGCTTTTAGAACAAGGGAATAATATAACAGAGGATGAATCCAAGTTATCTTTAAAACTTCGCTCTTTGAAACGATCTGGGCAGAAAAATGTAGAGGTGCAATTTACAGATTCACAAGATCATCTTAGAGGAACAGCAAAAGTAAAGATTGTGGATTTATTATATGCAATGGTTGAAAAAGAAGCATTACTGCCTTCTTATTGTGACAAGCATGATTCTGATACATGTGATTTCCTTGAACGGTTAGAAAAATTTGGACAGGAGAATAATGTCAAGTTGTATGATATTATGACATTTGATAACATTACAAAGATCAAGTCATTATTAGACGATGCGATATTATACAAAAAATAGCATAAAGGAAGTAGTTGAGCGAAAATTCGTTTAGCTGCTTCTTTTTTTTATGATAATTATATGATATAATACATATGTATTTTTATTAGATTCCAAAATTCCAGAGGTGGAATAGGACTTTTTTTAGATACACAAAAAACAGAAAATTCACAACCAACAAGGGTACAAATTAAAACAGACGTTAGGTCTGCTTTTTTTGTGCCTTTTTTATTTTAAGAAAGGAGAAGATTAAAAAGATGTTTAAAACAAATTGCAAATGCCCAAGATGTGGAGGAATTCTTTATACACAGACAGAGTATGGAGATTATTCTTACCAGTGCCAAAATTGTGATGAAGATTTTTATGATTTTGAAGTAACTGATACTGAGGAATCAGAAGACACTCATAATGTTTTTGTTCCTATTGAATATATGGCAGCAAAATATCCGATTGAAGATCAATGCTATATAATTCCAATTCAAGAGTTTAGGGCATTAGAGAAAGTTGAATTAATTACGGAATAAGAAAGGAGACAAATTGAAATGTCGCAGACACTAAATGTATTAAGTATCTTATTTGTAAAGGAGCTGTCATTGTTGCTAACTTATACAATGATCCAGAGTTCCTTGAGCGTTTATAAGAAAGAAGGTAAAGATATGATTAATTTTGAACTAGAAACGGCATAGAATAGGAGGATGGAAGATCATGAAAGAAAGAGAAGTAAGAACCGCAAAGAAGTTTGGCATTTTAGATAAATGTCAAGAACTAGAACAAGAACTCTTACAAATTGGCAGAGTTAAGAAGATAGAATTTGATCTTGATGAATTTTACAGCAACATATATCAAGTTATTATTTTAGCAACATACGATATTCCAGTTACTTTAGAAAACTATTTTGAAGCACGGAAAGAAGTTGTAAATAATATAGTCAATATTGCTGGAACTTATGGATTAACAAGAACAGAAGATCGTATTGAGGACTATGGAACGGCATTTTATTTTGTCTTTCGTTGCTCTAAGGAATTTCTTAATGAAAAAGAATAATGGAAAACGCTTAGAGGAAGAAGATTTATCTAAGATATTTCCAGACCTTGAATTTAAGAATACAAATTAAAGAAGGAGAAAAATCATGAGTTATGTATTAACAAAAACAGGAGAACAGAGAATTAGAGAGTTTATTAAGAAATGTGAAGAAAAACGTGAACTAATCTTAAAAAATGGGATTGACACTGCAAATGTGGAGATTATGAATGAGGGAGATATTAATATTGATCTCTTTTTCAATAATTCTCCATCTAAAGGTGAAAATTTTCAGCATGCTTATCCTGTAACAGATCATTTTGCTCAAGATCTTGTTTTAGAATATGAAGTTGATTTCTTTGATTCAGAAAAAGAAGAGTATACAATTTCAATTCTTAACGTTGTTGAGGAATTTCTTAAGGAAAAAGAATGTGAGATTCCATGGCAGCAGAGTGATGGGGATTGCAAAGTAAAGAAGCAGGAGTTAATCGAAAGACTTCGCAAGTTTTTATAAAAGAAGAATGGTTGATGAGAGGAAACAGAAATGTTCCCTCTCTTAATTTATAACTGTATAGTATACAGACAAGTATATTTAGAAAGGAAAAAACTATGAGTAAAATAGAAGTAATTAATTTTAAGGAAAAAGTGAGAAAAATGAAAAGATCATCCAAAGTCAATGGTTTTTCAGGCATGATAAAAATGCTTCGACACAGTGTGGATGTATTTGAGTTTGTTGGAGAAGATGTAGAAAAACGTTTACAGAAGTATTCTGATCTAGTCGGAAAAGACAGTACAGATTTCCTGTTAAATCCGACGGATATGAAAGATTCTTGGAATTCTCTTTCATGTGGGAATCCAGCTATATTTAATTTTATGTCAAAAGAGGTCAACAAAGAAAAATATTATTTGCGAATCTGTTATGATCCGATAGCAGAATCCGTAGCAACCTCTTTTTCAAAATTGTCCAACGGGCTTCCTGTTGCCCAGTATGACTCAGAAAATAATATCTGGATTTCACATGCGGGTCCAGAAATTTCAGAGAAATTTACAAAGATTCTGGATTCAGGCTCTCCAGAAGCGGATATTTTGGAATTTTTACTTGAATATCATAATCCTACAGAGAAAGATTATCAGAAAATCAAACAGAAATATCAGAAATTGTTTTCTTTGTACAATAAGACAAATTGTTACATGAAACCAGTTTTCATTATCCCAAAATTTGCAAAAAAAGAGGACGATGTGATACTATATCTTGTTCCAAGAGATATGTTCCGTCACGGATTTTGTGTTGGAATGGAAAAGAATCAACTGGTATTAATGCAGGAATTACATATGGATGAGCTTATGCTCAATGGATATTTTTATGATGTGAATGACAATTATCGAAAGATTGTTGGAAGAACAGATAATGTTAATACAATGCGAAACAGTCTGTATCGTCTGGCAAATCGCTATACAGATGATGATATTTTTACGATTCCTGTTTCTTTAAATCGATACGTTGAATCAAATAATATAAAATCATTGGTAAAACGCGCTGCGAGAAAAGATGCGGAACTAAACGATGTTGAGAAGAAAAATCTGAATAGCTTTTGTTCTTTTATTAAGAAAAATATTGATATTAGTTACTAATCTGTACATGGCAGATCCATGAGTTGAAAAATATTCTGGTTTCATTTTTTGGTCTTACAGAAGATGAATTAGATACAATACAGGAAAATGGATTTACTATCAGAGATATTGAACATCCAGACAAATTAATGTGAGCTACCCACCACCTAAAGGTATGTGGTTTTGCAGCTGAGAATTTTATAAAAGGAGAAGAGTGCATGGTATGATCATATATCATGCACTCATATTTTATTATGATTAAATGTTATAGAAACAATTTTATTAAATCAAACAGAGAAAGGAGTAATACCTTATCCTAGTGAAACTAGGTTGGGCGTTGGAGAAAAGAGATATTCGCCCGGAAAATTGAAGATCGTGGCTATAAGTTTGAATTAGACTATAATTCATTCGCATAACAGCAATCCATATGTTGCCATTCACCGGATTCGGTTAGTGGCTGGTATGAATCTTATATACAAAGAATATATTAAATTTTTAAGAGACGTAACAGGGAAAGAATTAGCAGACATAAAAGAAGGTTATTTTTGGCTTGATAAACAGATTATTAAGGGATTCGATAAGTATGGGAATATCCATAAATTTTACAGAATCGTTATTTCTAATGATCTGCAAACCGCTGAGCTGAGAAAACTGAAAGATTATGACAATGTAGAAGATGTGGATTTGGCAAGCTGGCAGGATTTAATTGAAATGAAGAAAGAGCATTTGAAACAAATTGAGTCAGAAGCAATAATTCTTATCAAAGAAAAAATGAAGGAATATCAAGAATATACATCAATCATTCCCGTATCAATGGGAAAAGATTCGATGTTGACATGTTATCTGGTTAGAAGTCTGTATCCAGATACTAAAGCAGTATTTAACAATACGACTCTTGATTGTAAGGATACATATCGTATGGCGAAAAGATTTTCTAACTGTGAAATCATGAATCCAAGAAAAGGATTCTATGAATATGTGGAATCTCATCATATGATACCAAACAGAAGATCTCGTTTTTGCTGCCGAATATTTAAAACTGGTGTTATGGTATCGAAACTCAATCATAATCATCCATATCTGCTATGGATGGGTATGAGAAATGACGAATCATTAACACGTAAAGCATATGAAGATGTTTGGGTTAATAAAGCAGAATGGGGAAATGATACATGTTGGAAAGGGATTCTTCCTATTAGAAAATGGACAGAACTGGATGTATGGTTATATACAGTCTGGAAAAAGATTCCCGTAAATCCTAAATATAAAAAAGGTTATTCCAGAGTAGGATGCCATTGTGCGTGTCCTTACTATTCTAAATCCACATGGATTCTGGATAAATACTGGTATCCAAATGGATATCAGCGATGGAGAGAAATTCTAAAAAAAGATTTTATTGAGAATAAGAAATGGCTCGTTATGAATTGTACATTAGATGAATATCTTACACAAGCTTGGAACGGCGGTACATTTAGAAATGTACCTACAGAACAGGTAATTGATGAATTTGCAATGTATACGGGAATCCACAGAGAAGTAGCTGTGCGGTATTTTAATAAAACATGCTGCAGGTGTGGAAAAACAAGAATAAAGCAAAGAGATGTATTAAGCATGAATTTAAAGTTACATGGGAGAAATGTAAATAAATTTTATTGTAAAAAGTGCTTAATGGAGCTGTATCATTGGACCTCTGAAAACTGGGATCAACAAGTTGCTGCATTCAAAAGACAAGGATGTGATTTATTTTAATTTATAAGAAAATTGCATATCGTATAAGAAGATGCTATAATTTACTTGAATCTAAATAAGGAGGTTACTAATTATGACCAGAGAAGAAATGTTAGAAGAAATGGACCAAAGATGTTGGGAACATGAATTAGATGAAGATTCTACCGATAAAGAAGTGGAAGCAGAATATGAAGCAATGCTTGATGAATATTCTGATGACTCAGATATGTTTCCAAATGGTAGAGACCATGATGCAGAAGATGAAGACGGAATTTAATATTGCTTTATATAAAAAGACGTTCGATAGAGCGTCTTTTTAGTATTTAAAATATGAAAAAGTATTCACAATGATAAATGCTTATGATATAATATATTTGTATTTTTATTAGATTCCAAAAAACATCTTTAGGTGTATTAGGACTTTTTTTAGATATAATAAGAAAATAGAAAATTAATGACCAATTTGGCACAAATTAAAACAGGCGGTAAGTCTGTATTTTTTTGTGCCTTTTTATTTTATTAGAAGGAGGGAATGCTTATGGAAATGAGTGTATATTCGCATAAAGCAAATGATCGCTTTAGATTAACAATACAAATTAAATAACAAGAAAAAAAGATATAAATTAAATTTATTTTATATCTTTTTTGTATAAAAGAACATTACAATACATATATACAGACGGTTTTATCGTCTGTTTTTTTGTACTATTTTACAGAAGGGAGAATTACCAGTAATGGATAATAATTTATTAGTAATCAAAAAAAATGAAGTACCTGCAATTCAGTTCAATAAAAAAGAACTGATTGAACGTGTTGATGAACTCTTAGAACAGCGGAAGGGAATCCTTTATACAATGGAAGATATTCCAGAGGCTAAAAAAGTGGTTGCCGATCTAAGAAAGCAGAAAAAATATCTGAATTCTGAAAGGATCAGTGCCTGTAAACCATATGAAGCGATTGTAAAACAAACGAAAGCAGATATGGACGATGTGTTAGCCAGATATGATACTGTAATTCAAGAGATCGATACACAGATCAAAGAATCTGAAAACATCTGGAAGAAAGAGAGAGAAGATTATATCAGAGAAACATATAAAGATGTTTTTCTTCATGAGATACCTGAAAAATATCTTGCATATCCGATCATCAAGAATCTAAAGATTGATTCCAAATGGATGTTAAAAAGTACATCTAAGAAAAAAATCAAGGATCAGATGATCGAAAAAAGAGATAAAATTCTATCAGATATTAATACATTGAACAATGTTGCGGAAGAAGAGTTTTTATCTGATGTTGAAGCAGCTTATTTTAAAGATCTTAATCTAAATGAAGCAATTCAAAAAAATGAAAATCTCAGAGAAGCGAAACAAAAAGTCTTAGAAGCAGAACGAAGAAAAAAAGAAGAAGAATTAAGACGAAAAGAACAGGAAAAAGCAAAAAAACAACAGCAAAGACATGAAGCTGTTGATCCTTTTCAACTTGACTTTGATTCTATTCCAATTCCAAAGACAATCAATTCTACAAATACCAGTACAAGTTCAGTACAAAATCCTTATGAGAGAAAAACATTCGATGACAACACATCTGTTCCAAATTATCCACTAAACCATAAGATCAACAAACCTGTGATGAAAACATTAAACATCAAGATCAGGGGAAAAGAATCTGATATCAGAGATATTATGAATTATATCTATCAAAAAGAAGATATTCAGATCCTATAGTTTCTTTGGAGGATTTATGAACCAATATTTACAGATAAAAAAAACACTGTTGGAACAGTTAAAAAAATATCCGTATTTTGTTGCAGATTCCAAAGAATCCTATAAAAAAGGGATGCAGAAACTTGGATATACCATGCAGCAGCAGAATCAGGAACAGTATGTTGGAGAGTTTTGTCATGTGAGAAAATGCGATCTTGAGGATCTTGTTCATATAACAGAAACATTCTATGAAAAAGTTTACGAACAGATTAAAAAAGATCAGGATTTTGCGAAAGATTATTTTTTGTATGCATTGCTCTGCATTATGGATACTATAGAAGATCCTATGGATATTTCTCTTACAGGACCTGTTGCAGCACTTATGTATGATGATATTTCGCCAGAGAAGATTGCAGTGGATGAAAAATTGCCAGATGCAGTGATTCACGGTTTTGTGGAAGCTCAAGATATTATTTTCGAGATGCTGAATTAATAAAAAGAAGCTTAGTATTAGCAATGATAATTAGTGACTATAGGTAGAAACAAAAGGAGAGAAGAAGATTGATCAATATTGAATTTTTAAAGAAAGAATTACTAAAGCAGGATCCCGTAGAGTCCTGCTTTAATGATGAATACAGAGAAATGATGGCATGTATTGCAGGAGCTGTTGACTGTTCGATTGAAAAAATCGAACGGTTTTTAACAGATTATGGTCAATTAACACGGATCCATCAGATGCCTTATGTTTCAAGAGAACATAATGCAAAAGAAGAATTTAATAAAATGCCACATAAAAAGAGGAAAGGAAGATTATTATGATACAAATTATATTTGATGAAGAAAAAGACCGAAAAGAAGGTTATATTGACTGCTGCCATATTATCATTGATGATCATGGAATCAAACAGCAGAAAGTGATCCGTACAGAAACTTTGTATGAATTGCTAGAAAAGACAAAGGAACACAAAAAGAAAGAACTTTTTTTAGGAAGAATGCCGCGAGGATATCTTGCAACGAAACAGTGGATCGAGGATTTTCCAAAGATCAAAAGTAAGACCGCTATTTTCTTAGAAGAGGATATCAGGAGGATCATATACGAGAACAGTGTTTATGAGATCCCGATTCCAAATCTTTTGATGATTCATTGGGTAACAGAAAATGGATGTGTTTCAACAAATCTGTTTTGCCTGGAGAAAGATATGGATCAGGAAACAGCAGCAAAATTGCTGGAAGCAGGTCATTTGCCAAACTTATATCAATGGCCGTTTGCAAATGTCAACGGTGCAGGGAGAGTTTGTTATGGATCAAACAATATCCGAAAGATTGAAAAATTAAGTGATCTGGATATTCTGCCGATTTTATTTTTTGATAGTCCGATGAATTCTGATTATTACAAACCAGATCGAACGACACTTGAAAAAGCAACGATAAGAGAATTATTAGATACTTTAAATGGGAAAAAAGAATTTCCCTATGAGGTATTACAAGAATACAACCCTTTTAAACATAAAGGAATTATATTTTAGAAAGGAAAATTATTATGAATTTAGAAAAAATAAACAAAGACGATTTAGAACAGCTGTTTTCTCTATTAAACAAAATGCTTGGAGAAGAAGATAACGAAAAGTTAGGAAAAAAAAGAAAGGAATGGACACCAGAAACAGGCGAAGAATACTGGACATTTTCCCAGCTAGGAGATCTAATCAAATCTTCCTGTGAAAATGGTATGATAGACAGTAAACGGCATCGTGTGGGCTGGATGTTTCGGACAAAAGAAGATGCCGAATTCGCTATCGAAAGACAGAAAATTGTTACCGAACTTAGAAGATACGCGTTTGAGCATAACGATTTCGAGACAGAAAACTGGGATGGAGACCATGCCTTTTACACGATCGTTTATAACGTATCAAACAGAAATCTTGATGTTGCCAGTACATGTCTTGTTAAAGATATGTTATCCATATATTTTTCATCTGAAAGAATTGCAAGAGATGCAATGTTGGAAGTTGGAGAAGAACGGATCAAAGAATATCTTTTTGATGTAGAGATCTATGACGGTAGTGAGCCGGATGAATATGACGGCATTGACGATGACGATTATTGATTATGGACCAGAAAATGCAGTCAACAACCCGCCACTTGTAGGAGTGGCGAGTTGCTAAAAGCCATGATTGGTTAGAAACAAGAAAATATTACTTAACAGAAAGGAGGCTCGCCTGATGGCGAGAGCGAATTCATCCCAGACCTTAGATGCTGGGGTATCCTTCGCTTATTATTTACGATGAAAAATGATGTAAACGGACAGATGGATCTTTTAGACCTTCTTGGAATTGAAAAAGAAGTAGAACAGAAACCAGAGAAAGAAACAGAAACAAAAAATACCAAAGAAACAAAAAAAACTGAAAATGTTTCAAATACTTCTAAAGTATCCGAAAAGAAAACAGAAACAAAAAAATATAAATGCCCTATCGTAGTTTATGGTGGTCCTTACAGTTATACAATCAACGAGGAAAACAAGGAGATGTCATCAACAGAGGTTAAAAAACATGTAATTAAGACATTTCCAGAACTAAAAGGGATTGTTACTGTCAAAATGCAAGAAGATAATAGCTGCATTTTGCAGGTAGAATACAAAGAAACAAAGTTACCAGAGATCAAAGATCAGGGAATCTTTACTGTTAAACTTGGAAAAGAGTATGTGATCAGTAATGAAGGAGTGGAAGAAGCTGTCATAGCATGGAATAAGAAATTTCCTCAGTATGTCGGATGTAATTACCATTACGTTAATAATAATGATCATGTTTTGATTCCATTTTACAAATCTGATTCCAAACAGGTGCTGCGTGCTTATAAGCTACCAGTTCTGATCGGATTTCCTGAAATGATGGAACAGATAAAACCAGATAAAGATCAGGAAGATCAGACAATCAGCGGTGCTGAGATCATGGAACGATACAGCAAGACTCATCCGGAATTTAAAGATTGTACATTCAAGTACATTGAACATACAAACACGATTATTCCTTTAAAGGAGAAAGCTGTTTATGTTCCTGATATCTGCATGATTCAGTTGCCGATCACAGTGGCAACAGGTGGATACCACATTCAGTTTTCAGCAGATGATTTTCACGGAAAAGATATTGTAACAATGGAAGAAATCCGAAAAGCATTGGAAGCTACATATCCAGAATACAGTAAAGAACGTACTAGCATGACTTATGATAAACGACATTTTATTATTGCAATGTTAAAAAGTAGCACTAAAGGTGCAACAATTGTATCAAATCGGGAAGGTTTTCGCAGAGAAATTACGGAAAATGGTGTGACAGAATATCGTCCATATGGGAAATTTACTCTTACGGGAGAAGATCAGCTAGAGTTTTCTCTAAATTCTGATCAGTTAAAGATTCCAAAAAAACTGTTATCTGATATCATTGACAGATTCCGCATGAACATTCACAAGGAATGTGCATTACAGTTATTTATGACAAAAGATGAAAAAGGATATTGGTTATATGAGCCAAGGCAGACAGCAACATCTTGTGATGTGACTTTTGAACGTAATAATATCATGGAAAATGAATATGTTCTTGTGATGGACATTCACAGTCACGGAACGTTATCAACTTTCTTTTCAAGCACGGATAATCGTGATGAAAAAGGAATCCGTCTTTACATGGTTGTTGGCGATTTTTCAGAAGAAAATCCACGCTCTTACAATATCATGCTCCGAGCTGGTATGAATGGAGTTTTTCAGGATCTTTCTGTAGAAGATATTTTTGTATAACAAACAATTTACATATTTAAGAAAGGAGAAGCTGTCCGATCATTAACGATCGGGCAGTTATTTTATATTATGAGAGAAGAAACAAAACAGAAAATTTTTATCGTTGGATGTGGTGGTACAGGTTCCAACTACATTAAAGAATTAGCGAGATATTTAGCTACAAACAAAAATTATATGATGAATGCAGACGTAATTTTAATTGATGGAGATGTTGTAGAAAAGAAAAATCTTGAACGACAGTCTTTTGCTATGGAAGATCTACTGATGAACAAAGCAGAAGCAATGGCTTTAGCAGTCAGTGATATGTATGATCTGACATTTTCTTATGTGCCAGAATATATAGCCTCCAAAGAACATATGTTACGTTTAATGAGAAACACATATAAAAGAGAGTCTTATGAAGAGGAAGAAGATTTTATTCCGATCATCGTTGGATGTGTTGATAATCATAACTGTAGAAAGATTCTCCATGAGGTCTTTGAAGAATATACAGATATCATTTACATTGATGCTGCGAATGAATTCAGTACTGGAGAAGTTGTTGTTGGAATCAAAAATAATCAGGCAGTGATCGCACCAGATCGTGCTTTTTATTTTCCGGAAATTTTAGATGATAGTAAAAGTGTATTAGAGATGTCATGTACAGAATTGAATAATGTCAAACCACAGCATTTAGTCACCAATCTGTTTGCTGCAAATATCTGTTTAATACAGACGATCAAAGTTTTGAGTGGAGACTGGACTTGTGGTGGAATCTATTCATTTGATGCATTTGAATGTAATTGCACAAAAACAGATCCGAATCTAATCACACATCAGGAGAAGAGAAAGGAAAATTAAAATGAGATTTTTTAACGAACTGGTAAATTATGATTTAAAAAGTAATATTACTTTAAAAACAAGATTATATCAGAAATATATTTTAGAGGTTGAATCTTTTTTAGAAATTCCGCAATATCATCAAAATCTATTTTGCAATACGGACGAAGAAGATACTTTTTATAATAACATGCAAAGATATATTGTGTATCAGGATCTTCTTTTATTAAATGATATTTTAGACAAGAACCAAATGGAGCATGTCTTTTTTGCAGTTTATGATGATGACGATGATAATGATGAATTTGAATCTTTAAAACGCAGGTTTTATCAGCAATTAAAAGAAAAATTTCCGGAATTTCGAAATGAGCAGCTATTTGATATGAAGATTTTAAAAGGACCTTCTATGGAAGAATTGATTTCAAAGGCTTTCATTGGTTTAGAAAGTTCCTCTTTTGTAAGAATAGATGAAGTAAGTTTTTTTCCATCCATGTTTTTATTGATCCGTGAAAATGATGATATTTTATATAAACTTCGTTTTTTACAAAAGATGCAATATCCATTGGATCAAAAAAAAATTTATCGTATGTTAGACGGGAAGTTTTTCACGGATGTTTTTGGAACATCTGATCTTCGTATTGATGATGTAGTATATCATTTCTGTGTACTTTCTATTGATTCTAGGGTAAACCTCTGGAAATGGATTACATTGACAAAAGAACATGAATATATTGATCAATGCTATATGGACGCATTGTCTGGGAATGGCTTCGGGAGGTAAAAATCGTGAATGATAAAATTTATGAAATGATGGATCAATATTTGGGAGATCAATTTGTATTATATAATAACGGATATTGGATTTTAGATGATCATAAACTCAATTTCTTTGCATTATTTGTTCGATATATTGAAGCACTTGGGAAAAGCCAGGGGCTAAATGTAGATCAATCTCAGAAATTATTGCAACGTATCAATCAAAAAAATATGCAATGTGAGAGAGACAATTGGGATTTTCCAATGGAGATACTAAATTATGATTATTCTGAATTTTCAGATCAGCTAGAAATTCAATATCTTTCGTTATTAGATATCCAAAGGTATTCTGTTGATATTTCAGGATTCTATCAAGAAGATAATGAAACTGATCCACCAGAAACGATTGAAGAATTGTTTGATCGATTATATAATTTTCCAAAGGATGATAAACAAATAATCCTTAATGCGATTCATCAGGATGAAACTGGTAGATCGTACCAATCTCTTTTGGATGATGCGATGCAAGATGCATATGAGTCAGACTCGTATTTATCATTGCATATCTATATCGATCCGAACTATACAAAATATAAAAAAAGATATGAAAAATGGTTCAAAAATGACACTGTGTATCAAACGCTTGATCAATCTGCACCAGAATATGTCTGTAATTTATGGATGACTTCTGCAGTTTTAAAAAATGGAGCGAGATGTGATATCTTTTTGGATGGATACAAGATAGAAGCTTTTTCAAAAGATATATCAACGATCAATCATCAATATTTTATTGATCAGATAAAGATCAGAAAAAAATTAAATTTACTTTAATATATGGCAGGCGGTTCCTTTGGTTCAGCCTGCTAATTTTTTGCGACAAAATCTTTATATTTTAAAATAAATATGATATAATATTCTTGTATTTTTATTAGACTTTAGAGATTGCATGAGGCAAGCTCTGAACTTTTTTAAGAAAACAAATTAAATAGAAACTTACCAATTATTGGGCACAAATTTAAGCAGATATTTTGTATCTGCTTCTTTTTATGCCCTTTTTTATTTTTAAGAAAGGAGGGAATATTAAGAACCTAAAACAATTGACAATATCGCCACAAGAAGAACTTGTGCAGGATATTGTTTCAATACTCCATGTGTTCTCTTGTAGGCTGTATGGGCTTCGTAAGTATAAAAAACAAATAGAAAGGGATGAGGAAATTGCTAAAGAGCTTCAAGACAGAAATAAATCCAACAGAGGAGCAGAAAGCCAAAATTCGTAAAACAATAGGAACTTGTAGATATATTTACAATTTCTACCTTGCTCATAATAAAGAGCTCTATAATAAAGGCGAAAAGTTTATGAGTAGTAACCAATTTAGAGTATGGCTTAACAATGAGTATTTTCCAAAGCATCCAGAATGTTTTTGGATTAAGGAAGCTTATTCAAAAGCAGTAACACAAGCAGTAAATAATGGACAAGCCGCATTTACAAGATTTTTTAAACATCAGAGTAGTTTCCCTAGATTCAAAAAGAAGAATAGATCTGATGTGAAAATGTATTTTGTAAAGAACAATCCAAAAGATTGCCGTTGTCAAAGACACAGGATCAATATTCCATCACTTGGTTGGGTTCGCATTAAAGAAAAAGGATATATTCCAACAACAAAAGATGGATATGTGATTAAAAGCGGTCATGTGTCAATAAAAGCTGGTAGATACTATGTTTCAGCTCTTATAGAAATCCCAAATAACAAGATAGCTAATAGTTCTAATGAAGGAATTGGTATCGACCTAGGGATAAAGGATTTTGCCATTGTTTCCAATGGTAAAACTTATAAGAACATTAACAGATCAGTAAGATTAAAAAAACTTGGAAAACAACTTATTCGAGAACAGAGAAATCTTTCTCGAAAGTATGAAAATTTAAAGAAAGGAGAATCTACTCAAAAAGCAAATATACAAAAACAGAGGCTTAAAGTACAGAAACTTCATCATAGAATTGATACCATTCGTACGGATCACATCAATAAAACAATCGCAGAGATAGTGAAAACCAAACCATCTTATATAACGATTGAAGATTTAAATATATCAGGAATGATGAAGAACAAACATCTTTCAAAGGCAGTTGCTTCACAGAAGTTTTATGAATTCAGAATAAAGCTTCAGGCGAAATGCAATGAAAACGGAATTGAACTTCGAGTTGTAGACAGATGGTATCCATCATCTAAAACCTGTCACTGTTGCGGAGCAATCAAGAAAGATTTAAAACTTTCAGATAGAATTTTCAAATGTGATTGCGGTTATACCGAAGATAGAGATTTCAATGCTGCACTTAATTTGAGAGATGCTACGACTTACGAAATTGCATAAATAAACGCAAACGTAGGTATGTACCGAAGGCTATTTCGGGAATTTACGACTATGGAGTGTACAAGAACTTGTGAGTAGATATGATTTCGGTCAATCCAAAGCATACACGATGAAATAGTAAGTAGAACTCGTGAGAGTCTACATTATCTCGATGTGAGTATATTTAATCACATTTTGAGTAGCAGAATAACATGGAATTTAAAAACGTTAATAATTCAGAATTTGGCCAGCGTCTTTCTGAATTATTAAAATCATCGAATATTTCGCAAAGAGAATTGGCTCAAAAAGTTGGAATTACAGAAGCAGCGATCTCTCGATATATTAATTCTGATCGTACTCCAAATGGAAAAATCATTGGAAGTATTGCAAAAGCCATGCATGTAAGTACTGATTATCTAATTTATGGACATGATGATAATACAGCAGATGCAGACTATTGGAAGATATATCACTGGATCAAAAAGAATGCTTATCAGTTATCATTTGAACAAAAACGAGAGCTTATACTTTTGTTACTTACAGAAGAAAATGGAAAATAAGGAGAAAAATTATGAAAGTAAAAGAATACACAACGGAATTAGATGTCGATAAGAAAAATGTACTGCGAGAAGTAGGACATTATGTAATCGTTAAAGAAAAATACAATAATCCGCAAAAATTTGCAGATTTTGCAAGAGAAAAATTGCGTCTTGATAAACGTGCCGAAGAATATGTGTATATATTAGGACTTACAAATAAAAATCATATCCTTAGTGTCTTTGAGATATGTCATGGCAACATACGATCATCTATGTGTGGAGCAAGAGAAATCTTCATCCGATTATTATTAAGTGGAGCTGCTCAGTTTGTCATGATCCATAATCATCCATCAGGAGATACTTCTCCGTCAGATGCAGACTGCCAGTCTACACAAAGATTGATTGATGCAGGAAAGCTAATGGGAATTCCAATGGTTGACAGTATTATCATTGGTGATGTTGGACATCTCAGTATCAGAGAAGAAGCAGAGGCACATTTCTAACAGATGTTAAGAGAAAGGAAAAAAAGAAAATGGAGAAAAATTCAAAAAAAGTAAAATTAATCGGTGGAGAAAGATGTCCAGTATGTGGTAGATATTTATATCTGAAACTTAGTAAACAGCAGAATGAAGAATATTCTTATTACTGCTGCTATGGAGGACCAATTCAGAGCAAACTAAAATCTTTTAACAAATTTGAGAGAGAATTTGTTAAATCTGAATATTGTCCAGAGTGTCAGGAAGCTATTTTCCATTCAAAACGAAAAGGACTTGATGAAAATTTCTTTTATGATGATGAATTAGATGGAGGTATGATTCAGAAATTTATAAAAGAAACCGAAGAACTAGGATTAAAAGGAAAAGATGCGATTACATCTTCATTGGCTGATTCATTATCAGCGAATGAAAAGATGGTCTATCTTTATGACTGGGGATTGGAAGATAACCTTTATGTTGATCCAAACACAAACAAAGTCTTAGAGTTTTAACAATTGTTAAGAGAAATCCCATTCCTCTGTAAGTCTGGGTAGTTCACGATTGAAACAAAATAAAATTTAGAGAAAGAGGCAAAGAAAATGGAAAAGGAAATTTTACAAGCTTTAGAGAAAAATCAATTTTGCAAAACGACAACTCATGGAGATGCCGTAATATTATCATCTGAAATAAAGAAACTTTATCATCTTTTTACCGAAATGATTGAAAAAGGTGTTTACAGAGTTTCAAATCAGACACAGATGATCATTCGATGTAATGCAAAAATCTCAGTCAATTTATACACCATTATAGCAGACATTGTCTTGTGGTATTCTGCCAGAATGCCAGAGCAAGAAACGGAGCAAAGAAGCATTGAAATCTGCAGATGGATCAGATTAGGAAATCCAAAATTCTTTATGACATTTTGTGAAAAAGAAAGTCTTGGAACAGAGTTTTTACATTATTTTCAGAAAAGCAATACAGAAACACAACAGCAACTGCTTTTTTATTTCTTTAGTATCCTTCATAGCTGTCCACCATTTGGTTTCACGCAGGATGCAATGGAGGATAATATTGGAAAAGAATGGTATTTACGAAAGGAAGAAAATTAACAATGAGAAAAATATCAAGTAATTTATTTTTAAACATCCGCACAGAGTGTGCATTTTTTATATGTAGACAGGCGGATGGTTACAGGATCATTAAAGGAATTCAAGGAGAACATGATTATCAAATCTGTACATATTACCAAAATGGATACGGAATCCTGCTTTCAGAAGATGGAAATATTCTTCTTTCCATCGATCGTGTGATTGAACGAATGGAAGGGAAAAAGTGTTTGAATGATTTCAACACAAGCTATCAAGCAAAGCAACATCTTCTTGCAGAAAGTGCGATGTTTCTTAGCAGATCTGCGATTCCGATCGTTGAGGTTGAAGATTCAAAAGAGAGCTACACTACATTTGATCGTTATGCTTACGAAAATGATCTTGATGCATTTATTCTATGCCAGCTAAAAAAATAAGAAATATATCAACAAATACAGAAAAATGGAGGATAATATTGGGAAAGAATGGTATTTACGAAAGGAGAAAAATTATGAAATCATATAAATCGTACGAAAGTAGTTACATTGGAGACAGTGATATTGCAGCATTGATTCTGGTAGGAATAGCTAATGGCGATTTGCAGCCAAAAGTATTGAATTTTGGAGAAGATGGAAGATACTCTGCATATATTGTAGATGAAGATGCAGAAATCGGATCTCATTATCAAAAACAGTATGAATTTACACACTGGATGACCATTTATGACGATGACACTTGTGTTCGCACTTATCACGCTAAAAAGATTGTTGTTTATAGAGCTGGAGATTTCGGATGTGTTATTCAGCTGATTCACAAGAAATAAAAAAAGATATCACCTGTTTGAGAGTAGTGTAATTTCATATGGTAAAAATGGAAGTTATATCAGTGTGCCAGGAAAGAAGTATTCTCTGATACCGATCAGAGAAGTCTCAGTAATGACGCATTGTAATAACTGGGGTGTTTTTATGTTGAAAATGAAGAAAACTTTAGCGGGGTGACTCATTAAGATATCAAGGTTTCTGGTTTGGAAATCTTGATATCTTTCTTGTCGCTTTAAAAGTCGCATAGAAGGACTTGAGGAAGGACGCAAAGAAGGACATATAATTGATTAGAAAGACGAACCAGTGAGGTGTAAATTTAGCAGATGATTTTATCTGCTTTTTTTATACCTTTTATTTTTTAAAGAATTAAAGAATGTACAGATCTTATGGGAATCGACCTTTTGGATCATGTGATCATTGCAAAAGAAAATTTCGTTAGTCTTCGTGAGTTAGGTTTTTTGGAATAAGAAAAAAGGAGAAAATTTATGCGATGTTATTTTGAAGGAAAAGTAAAAACAAGTGCGGATTCAATTTCCGTAGATTTTATTGAAATTGTAAAGTGTAGTAATGGAAAAACAATTGTATTGGATTGGGATGAGTCAGAAATTGGGTTCGATGATATTCCAGATGAAGATGGATATCGACCATTTTCAGGGCGATTAATAGGAATCAAATTTGATGAAGAATATGCTAATGGAAAGATCAGTGAGATTATAGGAGCTGAATTGTCGGCAGCACAGTTTTTTATCGAAGATGAAATAGCCGAAAATCCTGTTTTTACGGAATTGCAACTTGACGATGATGGTGTTTTGTGTGATTTTGATCTGAGTAACGCAGATGTAGAATACACGATCATTGATGCATAAGGAGGAAAATTCAAGATCGCTTAAAAGAAATCGAGAGCGATTCAATGATGATGAAGTAAAAAATTTGGAAAGCTTTTGCGGATGTGTTAGATATATGTTCAAAAAGTATTAATGAGACTAGAAAAGCAAATTGGCAATATGTTCCAGATATATTATCGAAAGAGTGTGATAATGAGATATTTGATAGTGACATGATACAAAATTAATGATATAATGTATTGTGTTGAATTGGATATATAATCATATAGGCAGTTATGCAATTAATTGTATGACTGCCTTTTTATGCACTTGAGCCATTTTGGTTCAGGTGCTTTTTTTATGCAATTCTTCGGTAACTATCAATTTTATCTATAAGGAAGGAGCAGCAGGGTTCAGCAATGGACGCTGCTAAAATTAGTTATGAGCAGATTAACGATTAACAAGGACGGAACACCAAGAGTACACGATATTGATTTCGTGCTTCATGAACTGGAAGATTCCAGAATCAAACGACGCATCTTATCTGGAACCATTACAGATATGGAAGTTTCTGATGACGGACCTAAGAATACGAATTGTCGCGTTCGTTACAAAAACCAATCTGTGTTAATTCCAATTTCTGAAATGGGGATTGAATTAGCAAATAGTAACGACGAGAATGAATGGGTAAGAAAGACTCAGATCTTAAGTACTATGGTCGGAGCAGAAGTAGACTTTATCGTAAGAGGAGTAGATTTTAAAGATAAAGATAATCCGATCATTCTTGCTTCCAGAGCAGATGCTTTACGAAAAAAGAGATTTGAGTATTTTACATCTGATCATCCAATCTTTACGGATAAATACGATGAAGCAGAAGCACGAGTGATCGCTGTTGCAGAACAGTCTGCGAGACTGGAAATCTATGGAGTAGAAGTAACACTTCCTATGAATGAGCTGTTATGGGATTGGGTCGTAGATTTGAGAAAAGTCTTAAGCCCTGGAGATGTCATTCCAGTAAAAGTTCTTGAGAAGAATGTAGATGAAGAAGGAAACATCACATTAAAAGTCAGTGGTAAAGAAGCAATCCCTAATACTGCGGCAATTGCTTTAAAGAAGATCAAGCCTGGAAACAAGTGCTTAGGAGTTGTAACACAGATCCGTGAAAACCAGCCGGTATTTATTCATCTTGATAATGGAGCAAATGCCATTGCACATAATACAAGAGTTAATACAGTTGCGTATCCGGGAGATATCGTCAATCTGGCGATCACTGGAATTAATGAAGAAAAATGTACTGCAGTTGGAGTGATCACAAGAGTCATCCGACAAAACAGGGAATTTTAGGAAGGAGAAGGCAGATCTCTTTTTTTGAGATCTGCCAACTTTGCTCATGAAGAAAGTTAAAAATTTTTTTAAAGATATTAAAGAATCTAAGTTCCGATCTTTATATATCCGAAATTATGTGTTTGCGATTTCTGTGTTTCTTATCGTATTATTTACGGCAGCTCTGTTTCAAGATATGTGGTTAAACATCGCAGGTTTCATTGTTCTGTTTTATTTTCTTTATATTACAGCTAATATATGTACGATTGAGCGGAATAAATGGTATAAAGAAGAGACTGGAATTATCATTGGTTATGAGGAACATGCAAAAGCTGATAAACTAACACCAAAAGCTATTTCAGAGCAGTGTGGATTTACTGTAGAGACGCAGGATAAAAAAACATATGAGATCATGCTTCCGAGATTTGAATTAAAGACTCGCGGACTATTTCTTCAGGAGGGCATTGATCCCAGACGTTGGATTGGAAGAGAAATCATATTCTATTATATAGATGATCCATCAAAACCATTCCATTATGATATCATCAAAAGAAAGGCGGGATCTAAAGATGTGGAAAAAGATTCTGAAATTGATTCTTGATATTATAGTCATTGGTTGTATCGTTGTCGCAGGATATTTAGGACTCCAAATCTTTGAGCGATATCAGGAAGATCATCAATTAAACAGTTCGTATGAATCTATCAGAAAAGAGGCGAAAAAAGGAAAAAACTTCAATTGGAAGAAGCTTCAGAAGATCAATCCGGACATCGTGGCATGGATTTATGTCAAAGGAACCAATATTGATTATCCTGTGGTTCAGGGAAAGACAAACCAATCTTATCTGCATACAAACTTTAAAGGTCAATATACTTATGGTGGCTGCATTTTCCTTGACTGCAAAGACAAAAAAGACTTTCTTTCCAATGATAACAACGTCTTTTATGGACATCATATGAGAAATGGAAGCATGTTTGCAGATCTTGTGAAATTTCGTGAAGAGAAGTTTGCAAAAAAACATGAGATTACGCTATATACTCCGGATAAAACTTATCATTTAAAAGCTTTTTCAGTATATGCAAAAGCAGCAGATGCATCAATCCCTATTTCGTTTAAAAATCAACGGGAAAAAGATATTTATCTTGATAAGCTTAAAAATAGAAACAATGTATCATCCATCATCAGAAGTTTTCCGAGAAACAGTGACATTCCAATCTTTACATTTGCAACATGTAGTTACGAGGGACATGATTATCGTACTTATGTACATGCTGTAAAAAAATAAGAAAGAGATTTTGTATTTCTCCTAAAACATCTTTTTATTTTTTCTCCAATATGGTATACTGTAATTGTATTTTTATTAGACTTCGGAATTTGCATAAGGCAGATTCTGAACTTTTTTAAAGAAACAAATTAATAGAAACTTCATAACCAAGCACTGGGCATAAATTTTAGCAGGTATTTACACCTGCTTCTTTTTATGCCTTTTTTCATTACAAAGAAAGGAGAAACACATGTACATAGTACAAAAGGAACTATCAATGTGGTATACTAAAGGAGAAAAAACTTATGGATTATGATCATATCCTTCCCAAAAATGATTTTGCTTTTGGGAAGATTATGGAAGACAAAGAAACTTGTAAACGATTTATCGAACAGGCATTGAACATCAAAATCCGTGATCTGGTGTATCTGGAAAAACAAAAGACTTTGGATCCTGCGATTGATGTCAAAGGAATCCGTCTGGATGTTTTCGTTGAGGATGACCAGAATACGGTATACAATATTGAAATGCAATCCGCAAACCGTGGCGAACTTCCAAAACGCAGCAGATATTATCAGGGCGTGATGGATGTGGAATCTTTGAATCGTGGTGGCAACTACAAAGATCTGCCCAAATGTTTTGTAATTTTTGTGTGTTCGTTTGATCCGTTTGGAAAACGACATATGAAGTATACATTTACCAATCAGTGTAAGGAAGTGTCAAATCTGCCATTAGATGATGGTGCAACAAAAATCTTCTTAAACACAAAAGGAAAGATCTACAACGTATCAAGGGAATTACAGGACACTTTACGGTATCTGGAAGAGCCGATCATCAGAGAGGACAGCTTATTACTAGCTCGCATGGTTGATGCACAATATCGAAATGCAATGTCTGACCAGAAATGGAGGCAGAACGTGAAGGCGATGGAAATCCGTTATAATGAACTTCTTGAAGAAGGTCGCAAGGAAGGTCGTGCAGAAGGCCGTGCAGAAGGTCGCAAGGAAGGTCTTGAAGAAGGACTGGCAGAAGGCCGTGCGGAAGGTGAAATCAACGGAACATTAAAAACTTTAGCAGGGCTTGTCAATGACAAGATACTTTCTGCAGCAGAAGCAGCGAAGCGTGCGGGAGTAACAGAAGAAGAAATCCGCAAAATGCTATAACAATTAATCGAAGAATCGTTGTCAATCAAAGGCGTAATTTTAGCAGATATTTACGATCTGCTTTTTTTACGCCTTTTTTTATTTGTTACAAAAGGAGGAAAAAGGATGGATGGACACAAACCGATCCCAATTCATGATCTAAGGCAGGCGAATGCTCTGAGAAACAAAGAGCAATGGCTAAAATGGAGAAAAGAAGGGATCGGAGGCAGTGATAGTGCAGCAGCAAGAGGAAAAGGTAAATTTAAATCAACTTTGGAATTATTTTGGGAAAAGACATCAGACTTTCAAAGAGAACCAACAAACTGGGAAACATTATTATGTGGACAGTTACTCGAACCATATGCAAGAAGAATGTTTTCTTTTAAAACTGGATTAAGGGTAATTGAAACACCATATATGTATCAGCATCCAGATCATCCGTTCATGTTAGCAGATCTTGATGGTCTCGTTATGATGCCGGATGGCAGTATGGCAATCCTGGAATGTAAGGTGATTAATGCTTTTACAAAAAAGTTTTACGGAACAAAAAATAATCCAAAACTTCCATATCAATATGAAGCTCAAGTACGACATTATATGTGTGTTATGGATATTGATGTTGCGTATCTGATCGCAATTTATGGAAACACAAGGAGTGATGTCATCATACGAAAAGTGACAAGGGATATGGAATATGAAAAGATCATGATCAAAGAGCTAGAAAGCTTCTGGCAAAAAGTCCTAACCAATGAAGAACCAGGAATGTTTGAAGATAAAAATCCGGACCTGATCTTAAAAGCATTACAAGAGAAGAAATATGTGGACGGAACGATCGAACTGCCTTATGAACCATTTGCAAATCTACTGGAACAGTATGATATGTTAACGGAAGAAAAAATGGCAATCCAGAAAGATCTGAAAGAAGTCGATCAGTCACTTGACCGGATCAAAGCATATTTCATCAATTCTTTAAAAGGCGTAGATGATACGTGTTATGATCGCGGGATCATCATCCATGATGATGAAAAAATCACGATCAAATATGAACAGAAGGAACCAAGTGTTACATTTGATAAGGAAGCTTCCCAAAGGCTGTCTGAAATGTATCCGGATATTTACAAGAAATTTTGCACTGCACAAACACAGTCTCCAAGATTTTCGTTACAAAAAGAAAGTTTACGGAAAGGAGATCGTTACAATCGCAAACATGCGTAAGGTAACGAAAAAAATTTATGCAAGAAGTACATTGCAGTTTTTATAAGAAAGTCAACGAATTAAACGATGGCACATATTCGATTGCCAGATATCATGCAATTTCTGAAGTCCCAAAGCAGGCTTTGTGGAAAGAAGATATTTTTACGGTATTAGGAAGAGATCTTCCACGACAAAAAAATCGAGAGGTCATATTTTATGGAGAATGGAAAGAGAATATCTACAAAAAAAGAAAATCGCTGCAGTTTCACGCAAATAGATTTAAGGTTCTATTGCCGGAAACAAAAGAAGCGATTCGAGAAGTTTTAGCTGATGAAGTTGCAGGGATTGGAAAAAAGACAGCACAGGAGATCGCAGATGTGTATGGAACAGATACTTTTAAAATCTTAAAAGATCCACCAGAACATTCCAAAATCCCAAAGATAAAACTTATGGCTGTCAGAAATTTTATCCGTGCAGAAGAAAGAAAAGAAAAAATATTTTATCTGATGGCAACTTATGACCTTAAAAAGGGACAAGCTAGGAAAGTTTTTACCTCTTTAGGAGATGATGCGACCGAAATGCTCGATCAAAATATTTACAATCTCTATAAAGCCGGAATTTCTCTAGCAGATATTGAAAAAAACTATACTCCGTCAAAAGAGAAATTAAATGATCCGATCCGTATTCGATGCGGAATCTATTCTGCAATCACAAAAGCATGTAAAGATAAAGGTCATACTTTTATTTATGAAGAGGACCTGATCAATGAAACGTATTATGTGATGCGAAAAAGTGTTCCAAAAGCAACGATCATGTTTGCATTGGATCATTTTAAAAGTCAGTTGGTCGATGAATCAATTGTTTACGACGATGGAAGATTTTTCTTAAAAGAATTTTATGATGCAGAGATCTTACTTGATAAGATGATCCGACAGAAATTAGGGAAAAAAGTTTTATCTGATGAAAAAAGGAATGAGATGATTGAAGAGATCAATGGATTAGCCAGAGAAGAAAAAATCTTATTAGCACCACAGCAACAAGAAGCCGTTATTAAATCACAGCTTTACAAGCTTTCCATTTTAACAGGTGGTCCGGGAACAGGAAAAACATTAACGATCGATATCATGATCAAATGTTTTTTAAAACGAGGGCAGTCTGTTTTATTAATGGCTCCAACAGGTTGTGCGACAAAACGAATGATCAGTGCTACTCATTACGAAAATGGTGGTACGATCCACAGTAAACTTGGATATTTTCTTGATGATGAGTTTGTTGCAAACCGTATGGTCACGGAGGATGTCATTATTATAGACGAATCTTCTATGATCGGATGTAAGCTGTTTCGGGATATCTTTACACAGGTAAGACCAGATGCAACTTTAATTTTTGTCGGAGACAAGGATCAGTTACAATCAATCGAACCTGGGCAGGTATTTACAGACATGATCAATAGCAAGGTAATTCCTACAACAATCTTAGACCATATCTTTCGACAGGGGCAAAATTCCATGATTCCAGTTAATGCAAAACTGATCAATGAAGGAAACCCTAAAATGATATGGAACAATAAAGATTTTCAGATTGTTCGTATCGAAGGCCCCGATGAAGAAATTGAATCTAAAATATCCCAAAGGATTCCAGCACTTTATGAATCGAACAGCAAGACTTCTGATAATCTTGATGTACAGTTGCTATCGCCATTGCGAAAAAAATATAACCGAAAAGGAAAAGAAGTATTAACATCTACAGAATACTTAAACCCGGTCATACGCGATCTGATGAATCCATATGCGACACCAGATTCCAAAGATTATATTGAAGTCTACGGAAAACGATTTTATGTCGGTGATAAAGTATTAGAAACTTCAAACAGTAATATGAAAGGTGTTGTAAATGGAGATATTGGAAAAATCATAAAGATCAATATCAAAAATTTCTCAATTACGATCCAGTATGACAAGAAAACAACAGAATACAAGAAAGAAAATCTCAATACATTAACCTTGGCATATGGTGTCAGTATCCATAAGTCTCAAGGGCAAGAATATCCGGTCGTTATCATCCCATTGATGAAATCTTATTACCGGATGCTGACCAGAAGGCTTCTATATACCGCAGTTACCAGAGCTAAGGAAAAAGTCATATTTGTCGGATCATTATCCGCTTTTTATATGGCTGTCAATGATGATTTTTCAGAAACAAGAAATACTAATCTGTATAATCTGCTAACAAAGAAAGAGCAGTAGATTTTTTAAGGAGAAAAAATTATGAAGAATGGAAAATATGAATTTACAAAAGAAGAGATCAGAAACATGAGTTATTACGAGAGGCGGTCTTTCCTGATCGCTGAATTAAACAGTGGACTTGTTAAAAACAGAGAAACAGATGATTATGATTACATTGATCTAAAAGGAATCAATCAGGTACTTCAACCGTTAAAATGTAAGTACAAGATCAGTGATATCCCATGCAAAGAAACAAACAATGATATGTCATTGATCATGATTGATGCATTAACAGGAGAGCCTCATGATAAGGTAACAGTTCCATGGCCGGGACTTGATCCAGAGCATAACAACATGCGTGCAGTTCAGACTATTGGGGCCAATATCACATATCTTCGAAGATATCTGTTGATGTGGGCTTACGATATCAATGTACCAAAAGATTTCTATGATGATAAACCATTAAATCTTGATATCATTCCAGAAATACCAACAGCAAAAGAAACTGCACAACCTGTAAAAAAGGGGACTGATAAATCTCCAGATCTTACATACGAACCAGTAGAAGAAGAACTGCAGTTAGATCCTAATCGCGGAAAAGCTTCAAAGAAAAACATCTATGATGATGCTGAAAATTATATTATCAAAGAAGGAAATTATGCAGGCATGCCACTTTGTGAACTTGTAGATACAGATCCTGATGAACTTGTAGCAATGGCACGACAGGGAAATATTGTCGAGCCGGAATTACAAAAATATGCAGAAATCTTAGTTAAAAAACGCAATTTATAGAACAAGGAGGGCGGCATCATGGCATTTCCATTTTCAATCGAGGATGAGGCAAAATTACTGCCTTTAAAAAATGCAAAGATCACAGGAGGAACAATCTATGCAGATTGTCCATTTTGCGGGAGCAAAGGAGCATTGCATATTTCTTTGACAAAAAATGTGTGGAACTGCTGTTCCTGCAAGATGAAAGGAGCAAATGATTCCGGAGGCGGTCGCACAGAATTATATGCTAAGTTCTATAATATGTCGAACAGTAAAGCTTATCATATCATTTGCGATCTTTATGGGATCCAGAGAGATTATCGTTCTGAGGAAGAAGATGAACCAGTTGCAGAACAGCCAAAAAAAGATGTTCGGGAGATTGACTATGCGTACCGAACATTACTTTCTTTATTGACTCTGACGGATGAGCACAGGAAAAATCTTAGAAAAAGAGGCCTTGATGATGCTGCTATCCAGAAACACCAATATCGTTCTGTTCCCGTTACAGGAATCGATAACATTGTAAACACCATGTTATCTTACGATATCGATCTGAATGGAATTCCCGGATTTTATATGTTGGATGGAAAATGGAAAGTAAACTTTACACCTGCACTTGCAGGAATCCTGATTCCAGTTATCAGCAGAGAAGGATATATTCAAGGTATGCAGATTCGTTTAAATAAACCAATCCGCACCTCAAAATACCTGTGGTTTTCCAGTCAGGGAAAAGAATGTGGCAGTTCTCCGGGTTCCCCGGTACATTTTATCGGAGATCCTACTTCAAAGACTGTCATGATCACAGAAGGAAGCTTAAAAGCAAACGTAGCATATGAGATGTCAAAACATCTGATGAAAAAACCGATGACTTTTGTAGCCATTGCCGGATGTGGTCAATTTAATTCTATGAGAAAAGCTTTATTAAGTTTAAAAGATTTTGGATGCGACAAGATCTATGATGGTTTCGACATGGATAAGATGAAGAACCCAAACGTCTATCGAGCCATGGCGAAAAATTTTGATATCGCAAAAGAGATCGGCGTTCGCATGCAGGTCTATCGTTGGAATGCAATAGAGATCTTTGGAAATTTCAAACAGAATGTTCCATACAAGGTTTTGATCAATGATTCAGATTATGCTTTTTATTCAACTTATCGGAATCATCAAAGAGAATTTTACGACGAATTTTATGCAGATGAAAAAACAGGAAGATTGATCATTCCAGAGCCGATCCTTGATCCACAACACCCACACGAGGATGTAAATTGCAAGCTGATCGATACGGAAACCGGAGATTATACAGAATTCAAGATGAACGTAGATGCTTCGGTCAATCAATGTTCTAATTATACCGTCTGGCAGAGAAAAGGTATTGATGACTACTTTTATTCATTAGTACGTCTGAAAAATATGCAAAGAAAAAATTAAATCACACAACAGTAGAAAGGAGTTTACTATGATCGTAAGCGTAGATTTAGGAAACAAAAATGTAAAAACACCGGAGTTAGTATTTTTATCAGGACTGGAAGCCTATGATACTAATCCTATGACTATCTTTGGAGGCAATGACTGTATCTTTTATAACGGTAAATACTATACGTTAGGAGATCACCGGATCGCTTACACCAGAGAAAAATATAAAGATGAAAGATTCTTTATCCTGACTTTGATGGCGATTGCAAAAGAAATCAAACGAAGAGGACTTAAGGGCGACAACTATGAAGTTGAACTACTTTTAAGCCTTCCACCAGCTCATTATGCAACACAGCATAAAAAACTGGAAGAGTATATGAAAGTGAAAGGAGAACATGTGAATTTCCTATTTAATGATCAGCCAATGTCTGTGATATTTAAATCAGTAACTGTCTTTATTCAAGGACATGCTGCGTTATATACACGCCCAAATCTGATCAAGGAAAATCCACTGATCATGCTCCATGATATTGGAGGATTTACATGGGATTATCTCTCTGTCAGAAAAGGAAGGCCGGAGTCAACCATCATGGATACTTTGGAACACGGAATCATTCCTTTTTATAACAAGCTTAACAGCTATACAACATCAGAATACGATCTTCATCTAATGGAAGATGATATTGATGATCTGATCAGAGACCGAAAACTTCCACCAAACATGGCAGATATTCAGTCAAGAGTTTTAAATACTCTGGATACAACAGCAATGCAGTACCTGAAAGAAGGTTTTGTGACCTTTGCAGAAAATAAGATCGATCTGAAAATGTATACTAACATCTTTGTTGGTGGTGCTGCAACGATCTTTAAACCATATATCTTGAAATTACAGGCAGAAAACATGCTAGGGCAGGCAGCGTTCATTGAAGACGTTCATGCAAACGCCAGCGGGGCTCAGATTCTTTATAAAAACATTAAGAACCGTATGGCAGCGAAGTAGCAGTAGCTGATATGGATTATAGTAAAGGTTGTGATCATATTGGATGAGAAAATCATTAGAAAGAATATAGGGTTCGATCTGTCAGAAGAGGATCAGAAACTGGCTTATCAGATCCTGATGACGAAAAGAGGAAAAGAACTGAGTAAGTTTGTTTCCAAAGCAGTTATCATGTCTGAATACCTACAGAGAAGATCACAGACAGATTATATCCTGAAGAGGGGCGGGGAGATCTTAAAAGAATCCGATGGATTTTTAGAAACTCAAAGTTCCATGAAAAAGAAGAAAAGGACCACAAGAAAAAAAGAAACAGAAGAGACAATACCTGAAACAACAGATTTTGTTAAAAATACACAGGAAGAACCAAATGTGCAGATAACACAAACGACACAGAAGGAAAAAATCATTCCATCTGTGCAGCAAGTGGATACACAGGATAAATCTCAAATGACAATCATGGAAGAAGTCACACATCCGGTCAACAGGACGGAAAATGAGCCTGCTGATATATCGAAACAACAATCAACAGCTCCGGCTGTGGATACAGTAAAAGATAAGACGGACGAGACTCTGGAAGATGATATCTTTCAACAGGCGATGTCTTTTATGAGTAATTTTTAAAAAAAGAGAGGTTGGCAGCTTTATCAGCTGTCAGCCTCTTTTTTATTTACATTATTTTTTCTCTCTTCATCTAGTTTGAGCAGACATTCTGCAACTAGAACATCAAAATCGTCAATTGATTCTAAAACGTTGGATCCTATCTCTTCAGAAGTTTTATCATGGGAATACAACGCAAGCATCTGCTTGACTTCTTGATAACATTGATATTTTTGAATTGTTTCCGGAGTGAAAGAAATTTTGATACTGGCTCCGAACATTTCTACAAAATTGAGAATATCCGTATAATACAGACCGTTTTCGATATATCTTCGATAGATCTGTTCATAAAGCTTATGATTGTCTGAATTCTTCTTATACATTGTATCTTTATTTTTTGACGCAAACTTTCTTAGCCATTTTGAAAGATTGATATGTTCCATACAAAAATAACAGTTTAACTGATCTACAATGTTCGGAATCGTCTGAAAAATAGGTCCATATTTTTTTTCACGCACACTGCCTTTTGGAAAAGACAGATTTAATCTTAATGGAAGTCCAAATGCTGATATCAGTAACATGATCTGGCTAACGGTTACTTTATTTTTACCAACTCGCAATCTTCGATACAAAGACATCGTAGATATCAATGAATCTTTGTAATAAATACAATGATTAAATGTAAAATCTGGATCTTTGATCATTTCCTGAGCACGCTTGAAGTTTTCAAATTTTTCTTCTTCAGAACTGCCATTTGCAGCAATATCAAAAAGATATTCTTTGGAATAATCTTCGACTTTGACAAAACGTTGTTTTTCTGTCAATAAAGCATTATAGTTATCTGCAATGACAGACACTAATGGTAAAAACATTTTATTAAAATCCTTTGTTTCACCTCGTCTCTTATAAGATGTTTTTTTCTCATAATAATCTTTTAGATATCTCTTTTTAAACAGTTCTAAGATCGGATTAAAATCCCCATATTCTAAATAATCAGACTCATATTCAAATTTTCCACTTTCTGGTTTCTCGCTTTTTATGGAAACGTGATTGATTGAAGAAGAACATTGTGCCATGACCGCAAACAAGTCATTCATGGAACCTAATGAAAAGTCTTCTAATCGTGATACATCATAATCTAACATAAACACACCCCCTGTTTTAACTTTTTCTGTTAGTCTTCTTTCTTTCCTTGTTCTTTATCCGAAAGCTCTGTGGATAGTTCCAAGATCTTCTGGAGCATATACAATACATGTTCTGGAGTATTTCTCCAACCCTGTTCCCAACTCTGCAGGGTTTTTAGATTGATATGGAATTCTTTTGCAAACTGGCTCTGGCTTAATCCAGTCTGCTTTCTTAGTTCTAAAATCGTTATATTCTTCATGTTTATACTATACCACAATGTAGTATAGTATGCAAGAAAAATAAGGATTAGATTCTCCCAAAATATTGAAAGTTGATTATTTGTTTATATTATATATCATTAGTATAAATACGAAATTGTGAAAATATTTTTACAAAAATTAGAAAAATGACAGTGAAATCATATTTAAAATTATAAAACTTTAACTATAATTCGATATATTTCCCACAGATTCATAAATTATGAAACTTTTCTTTCCGTTTTTATTGCGTTTACTTCAAAACATGATATAATAAATGTGTCGAAACTAAGGACTCGATCCCGAACTGAGACATCGGCTATGATTCGTTCGTCGGGTTTGGGTAAGAAAAACGTCGAGTAACCGAATTAAATCCGTAAAGTTCGTGACAGCGGACTTTACAGAAACAAAAAAATATGCGGGATAGCCATTGCATATCATAAGTTTTGTAAATACTATTGTAGCATTCCGTTCTGGTATTATCAACAAAACGAAGCAAAAAAGGAATGCAGGTGCTCATGCTTTTGAGAGAAAATAAGTAACTTGATACATAAAAAGTAGCAAATTACAAACTTACATGAGAAACGTATATCGGAAATCATAGTATAACCGTATACGCAGAGCGTGCGATATCTCTATAAACTGTCAGGTGAGTGGAGCCGATGCAGAAAGTCCACCGGACACAATCATGTGTTTCATATGACAGGGATCTAAAAAAGGCGGGATCTTAATGGCCGACGATATGATAACATGATCAATGTGCCCGAGAGAGGTTATGGAGCGGAAGAGGACCTTTGCCTAAGTTGTTGCAACTCGCCACTGCAAAGATAGATCTGGTTAAAATTAGCCCGCGGGTACGGATTGTACACGGGTACACTTATACTATGTGCGGTGTACGGGGGGTCACAACAAATCGAAAGGCTTGGTAGTGAGGACGTGCTAACCACTATTAAAGTGACTTTAAATTTTTAATTTTTAAATTTTAAGCAACCTCTGATCTTTTTGATCAGTAGGGGTAGTCTGCCATGGCGGAACGAAGCGTTAGCGGAGTGGAGTCATGGCTACCTTTTTATATCAGAGCGAAGTATGCCCTCGCAGACTTCGCTCGTCAGTCTTATATGATCCTTTATGTGACTGCTGAAGACTACGGGCAGGGTTCAAGTTTCGTTCCTACCGGCAGTCTTTGATTTACGGTTCCAAGAGAAACTTTATAGGGTATTGGCTAAACTGAAGGTTGTTCCTGCCGGCAGTCTTTGATTCTTATTTTTATCGAATCTTATAATCTTAACATTTCTCAAAGAGAAAAAATTAAGATTAACTAAAGCTGAAGACTATTGGCAAGGTTCAAATTTCGTTCCTACCAGCAGTCTTTAAATTACGGTTCTAAAGAAAAAATTTATAGGATATTGGTTAAACTGAAGGTTGTTCCTGTTGGCAGTCTTTGATGATAAAAAATAAATGGTATCGATCAACCTTTTGTCTGCTACAGAGTTTCTAGTATTTTATATCCTTTTTTGATTGAATCTTCATCTTAATATCTCTCACGAGAAAAAATTAAGATGAATTAAAGTTTGAAGACTATTGGTAGAGATAAAGTTTACAGAAAACTGCCATGTGGCAGTATACAAATATAAAATAATATAACAGAAAAAATCAAAGGACAGGTAATAGTATGTATGAGATATATTAATCTAATACCTGTTTTTTGTATATTGAAATTAATTGGAGGTGCTTATGGTGAAAAAAGATTGTGCAGTAGCTTATGTTGATGGAAGCTGTGACAGGAGAACTCATGTTGCAGGATATGGAATCGTATTTTTTTATGAGAATGAACAGCCTGTTTTTTTCTCTGGAAGATGTGAATCTGAATCTCTCCCTGCAAGTAATGTTTCTGGTGAAATATGTGCAGCACGTTTGGCTACAGAAAAAGCATTAGAGCATGGATGCAGATCTGTAAAAATTTATCATGATTATACAGGAATCGCTGATTGGGTTACTGGAAAATGGAAAGCAACAAAAGATCATACAAAAGAGTATCAAAACTCTATGAGATCTTATCAAGATATGATCGATATTGAGTTTTGTAAAGTCAAAGGTCATTCCGGTGTGAAATGGAACGAAAAAGCTGATCAGCTTGCAAAAGAAGCAACTAGAAATGTTCAACAAGTGATAGTTTCTGGAAACAAAAAAACTAATATGGAGCATAAAAATAATGATCCTGCGAATCAACTTTCAAAAAAGAATCTTGAAAAACTTGAAATGGAAGTGCAGAAAAGAGGAATCTTAATGGAATGTGCAAGATGTATCCATACATTCCATAACAAGAAAAAACCGAAATTCCGGGATTTTAAAAATCTCCGTGTTGGAGGACTTGACAGGTTTTCTTACATGAAAGAATCAGAACTTGAACGTCTGATTGTGACTGAACTTCAAGAAGAGTTACAACGTAATAAGATGCTTCGGGATATCAATTGCCGTTCTTCCTATGCTTCTGCTTTAAAATGGCGTTTACGAGGATTAAGTCTTGATGAGGCTACACATAAGGTCAATGTAGACAAGGAAATTTCTGATAATGCAGTTGATGCAGCAGCAAAAAAATCCTATGCAAAGAAAAAAACGGTTCAGAAAAAGAACCAGAAGAAAAAGCAGGAAAAAAAGAAAAAGAAATCAGGCAGGAGGCGAAAAAATGGAACTACACGTTTTGTCAATTGACACATTAAAAATCATAGAAAACCGTTTCTTACAGATCAGACAACGATTTGATCAGATTCATCGTGTTGATGATGTCAAAGAAGTGTATTACTTAATCCTTGCAGTTTTGATCGTCATGTTTTTTGCTCTTGGCCAGAGAACACTTGCTGATTCTGTTGTTATCGTATTACTGATCGCCGGATTTTTGATCCATCGTTGGAGAATCCATATGACTTGTATGATTGCGGATGATATTGTATTGTTTGCCAGTGTTTTTACGAAAAAACATGCCTATGAGCTTCTTGAACAGTCTGATCTTTATGAAGAAGATCGAGAGGCGGTCCGAATGATTATGGAAACACAATATCAGCAAATGGAAAGGATGTGTCAGTAATGCGAAAAAGAAAAGTGTTCGGAATCATAGCAACAACTTTGATCGTCGGTGTTACTGCATTTTATATTATTCGAATCCGACCAATGATTAAGGAATATAAAAAAATCACATATGATAAGTTGGCCAACATTGATGAAGATACCTTTGCAAAACTTGAAAATACAAAGGTTTACGGAAAAGATGGAAAACTGGTTGGAGAAGTAAATTCCGGAAGTTATCAGTATAAAAAGATTTCAGAAATTTCCAAATATGTGCAGGATGGGTATATTGCCGTAGAAGATAAAAATTTTAAATCCCATCATGGAATCGACTATCTGGCAACTGCAAGAGCTGGAATTAAACTTGTATTGAATCGTGGAAGAGCAACGCAGGGTGGCAGTACCATTACGCAGCAGTTAGTAAAAAATAGTTTTTTGAGTCAACAAAAGACATTTACGAGAAAGATGGCAGAATTTTTCTTGGCTCCTGAAATTGAAAAGATGTATACAAAACCACAGATTATGGAGTATTACTGTAACAGTAATTATTATGGAAACCGCTGTTATGGAATCGGGAATGCAGCCAGTTATTATTTTCATAAAAATGCGGATCAGCTGACATTATCAGAATCTGCACTACTGGTCGGACTCTCTAATAATCCGAGTCGTTATGATCCTGTGACAAATTATGATGCATCCATCAAAAAACGAAATCGTGTTCTGAAACATATGTTGGATACGAATGTCATATCAAAAACCCAGTACGATCAGGCAAGAAAAGAAAAGATCGAGATCTCAGAGTATCGCAAGGATGTAAGTCCGGAAAATTATCAGACAAGCTTTGCGATCTACCAGGCAACTTTAGAGTTGATGAAGAAAAATGGTTTTGAGTTCCAGTATACGTTTCAGGATAAAGAAGATGAAAAGAAGTATAAGGAACGCTATCAGGAAGAATATCAGAAATATTTCCAGAAGCTGCGAAATGGCGGATACAAGTTATATACAACATTTGACCAGAATTGTCAGAAAGCATTGCAGGATTCTGTTGACCATAACCTTAGATCTTTTACAAAGAAAAAGAAAGGAAAATATGAACTGCAGGGAGCAGCGGTCAGCATTGATAATGAAACAGGAAACATTGTAGCGGTCGTTGGTGGAAGAGGTCAGAATGATCAGTATAACAGAGGATATCTGGCTGTCCGTCAGCCCGGTTCATCAATCAAACCATTACTTGATTATGCACCTGCATTTGACAGTGGCGTTTATTATCCATCAAAATCCGTTTCTGATCGGAAAACATCTTCTGGACCATCAAATTCTGACCATAGTTATAGTGGATCTCGTACGATCCGAAATGCGGTTATCCATTCAACGAATACGGTCGCATGGAACGTTTTACAAAAGATTGGTGTTAGAAATGGTTTAAAATATCTTACAAAACTTCAGTTTTCCAATCTGTCTTATCTGGATAATAAAAATGCTTCTGCTGCACTTGGTGGATTTACCCATGGTGTAAGAGTTGTTGATATGGCAAAGGGATTTGCAACACTTGAAAATGGTGGAGTTTATCAGGACAACAGCTGTATCGATCATATGACATTTAAGAACGAAAAAATCCTTATGCACAATAAGTTGAAGAAGAGTGTTTATTCTTCCGCATCTGCCTATATGATCACAGATTGTATGAAAGATGCTGTCAAAGAAGGAACCGGTAAAAATGCACAGGTCAAAGGTCAGATCATTGCCGGTAAGACAGGTACAACGAACGATTCCAAGGATGCTTGGTTTTGCGGATATTCAAAATATTACACGACCAGTGTGTGGGTTGGGTGCGATGATCCGAAACCGATGGAAGGTTTAACTGGATCCGCTTATCCGTCTAAGATCTTTTCTGATTACATGACGAAAGTCCACAAAGGTAAAGAAAAAAAGGATTTTGAAATGCCTGATACAGTATACCGAAAGGATGGAGATCTATTCTCAAAAGATATTGATGACACATTGCATGAGACAGTGCTTGAAAATCTGTTAAAAGAGCAGATCAAAAAAGCAGAAAAAGCAGTGGAAGATTTTGAAGCTTTCACGATTACGGATGGCGAGAGTGCATATCTTCTTGATGACAAGTACCAGAAGGTATGTGTTGCTGTTGAGAAAGTCGATGATTCTACGGAAAAAGCAAAATTCAGACAACGTGTGGAAGATCATTATGATGTTTTATTAGAAGAACAGAAAAAATGGAAGGATGCGATGGAAACTTACGAAACACAGAAAGAGCAGCAGAGGCTCGCTGAAAATGAAAAGGCAGAAAAAGAAGCCGAACATCAGCGTCAGATATATGAGCAGGAACAAAATATCAAACTGGTGAAATCATATATCGCCAGATTGGATGCAAGAGATACTTATGATGATACAACAGAAGATATCATTCAAAAACTTCAGGATGCTTTAAAAAAATGTGAAGACTATGATATATATGAAGAACTGCAACAGAAAGTAGAACAGGCAATCGAACGTGTCCGTGGACTAAGCAATAACACAGAATCTACGCAATCAGAAACAGATTAGGAAAGGAAAGAAGATCATGAGAAGGAAAGCAGCGTCATTATTATTAGTGGTTATGATGATGAGCGTAACAGCTCCTGTTCGTGCAAATGAGCAGACAGCTATCACAACACAGGAAACACAAACACAGACCGAGAGTAATGAGATAGATCAGGAACAATCTGATCGCACAACAGAAGAAAAAACTTCTACTCCGCAAACTGTAAAAACAGAAACCAAAACGGAAGCAACCGTGACACGGAAAGAGAAACAGAAGGAGACTCATGAAAAGAAAAAGAAGGTCAAGAAATTAAAAAAAACAAAAAAGAAAGAAAAGACGGTTCATGTAAAGATCAAACCAACGATCTCATCCTCTTATCAGGAACAATCCATCAAGATCAAGAAAAACAAAGAATATATCGGCAAGTTCATTTACTTTAATCAAGGGGATGCGGCATGGAACAGCAGCGGATACGGAATTCGCTCAGCAGGGTGCGGACCTACTTCGATGGCTGTATGCATCAGTACTTTAACAGGGAAATGGGTCACACCGGTCGATACAACGAGCTGGGTTTATAAACAGGGATATTATTCTTCTGCAGGAAGCGAACATCGTGCCATCCCTGCTATGGCGGAACACTGGGGACTTCGATGTGATGGGCTAGGTACAGATTACCGGCAGATCAAAAATTCCCTGAAACAGGGCAGACCAGTCGTTGCTCTGATGGGACCTGGATATTTTACCAGTGGTGGTCACTTTATGGTATTAACAGAGATCGATTCCGATGACAATGTCACAGTCGCTGATGTTGGAAGCCGAAAGAGAAGCCAGTACAAGTATTCTTTGAGTGATGTGATCAGCCAATCAAAAGCAGCAAGTGCTGGTGGACCATTCTGGAGTATCTACAAAGCTGATATGAAAGATCAAAAGAATAATACAACATTAAACAATAAGGGTTCAAAAAAACAGGTCTTAAAGATCAAAAAGCAGCAAAAGAAGAGCTCTAAAAAGAAGCTGGATCAAAAAAGCAGAGAGACTGTCCAGAATTTCTATACTGAATTGTCAAAGAATCTGACAGATGTAGAAAAAGCACTTCCAAACAGTAAAGTGTTGATCGGAAAGAAAGTAGCAGGCTCTGAGGTTCCAAGTGGAAAGATCAACCAGTGTATCTATCGTTTAGGAAAAGAACTTGATAATGATCATCTGATCTATGCTGCAACACACTATTATTTTGGAGAAGATGCAATCCTTTATGGGGATGCAGAAGCAACGAGCATTGATCTGAATTCACAAATTCAAATGTTGTATATTTAACAGAAAGGAGGCTCGCCTGATGGCGAGAGCGAATCTATCCTCGGTCTTAAAGACCGGGGCATCTTTCGCTTATTTGCGATGAAACATGAGATTATAGGAACGATTGTTCCTGCGGTAAAATGTATCTTGGAACCTGGAGAGGCTATGTATACGCAGTCTGGTGGAATGATGATGTATACGGGAGATATCCGATATTCTACTGGTTTGAAAGGCGGGATCGCCCGATCGATCATACGGCAGGCTCTTACAAAAGAATCAGCTTTTATGACAACTTATCGTGCAGGAACTTCCAGAGGCATTGTTGTGTTTTCGACAACGATTCCAGGAACGATTCAGTGTCTGATCTTAGAATCTGGAAGCTCCATGATCTGCCAGAAAACAGCATTTCTCTGTGCGGAACAAGATATTATGACCAATGTTGTCTTTACAAAGAAATTGAGGGCAGGATTGTTCAGTGGCGAAGGGTTTGTATTGCAAAGGATTTATGGGAACGGCCGGGCTTTTTTAGAGATCGCAGGAGATTCTATAAAATCTAAGCAGAGTACCACGTCCATATTTTAATATGGGCGTGGGTGAATGCGTCCTGACGGACACATTATCGTTTCCCCTGATTCTGAATATACTGTTTTATTGTGTGCAGACTGTTTTCACT
>ENA-ORSR01000233-ORSR01000233.1-human-gut-metagenome-genome-assembly--contig:-NODE-233-length-50171-cov-10.342146_pt1 | contig 50171 bp, 48 predicted proteins | sample MGYA00241901_ERZ509166 | MGnify/ENA primary metagenome ERZ509166 (study PRJEB26280, sample SAMEA2338860) | human gut metagenome | biome: human gut; feature: human-associated habitat; material: faeces... | reverse complement strand
AGAACGGCCGTGAATCAGCAAGTAAGAGATTAGGCGTTAAGATATTTGGTGGACAAGCTTGTAAAGCAGGAAACATCATCGTTCGTCAGAGAGGTACAGAATTCCATCCGGGCAACAACATCGGTATGGGTCGTGACCACACTCTTTTCGCTTTGGTAGATGGTACAGTATGTTTTAAAGTAGGTCGTGAAGATAAGAGATCAGTATCTATCATTCCGGCTGTGGAAGCATAATTCGGTCCCCTACAAAAAAAAGAATTAAAAAGAAGATTGTGTCAGTATTTTGACACAATCTTTTTTTTATGTACAAAGCCCGGACTTTGTTATTGGCTCACCTGCCAAACCATAAAGAAGAGCTTTTACTCTTAAAAGTTCACCCTGTTCTTCAGATAACTTCCGGAAGTGCCCTTTATGTATCAGCCTTTCCAACGGCTTACCAAGTCCCGACAAAGGGTAAAAAAGATCAAAGTGTTTTTAAAAAAGCTCGTTATCTTTTGGAAAAAGCTCCTTTTCTTTTTTTAAAAGACCATTATCTTTTTGAGAAAGCTCTTGCTCTTTTTACAAAACGTCTTTGTCTTTTTGGAAGTACATAATTTCACGTTAGTACGTATGAGCCTGTACGGACGTATGCGCAGCCTTACACATACGTATGTGAAGCTCCATGCGGACGTACGTGTAAAAGCATGCTTTCCGACATGGAATGAAGCAAGCCTTCTCTATTTTACGGGTAATTCCCAAAAAGGCATTGAAATCTTTAAAAAAGAATCATATCACCCTGAAAACAAGCACTTTGCCGTGTACATGAATAATAAACCGATTGCCGATAGCTTCATTCAATGTCCCCTGCCACCAATTCGTAAAAGCAGAAAGAGGATAAACCAAGCCGTCTGCCGAAAGTTCCGTAGCCCCCATATTAAAAACAGAAACCTGTTGAGTCGGAAAAGATTCAAACACGCTATCTTCTTTAATAGGTATAAACAGCCCATAATCAGTCAACATCCTCACTTCTGCCTGCTCCATATAGTCAGCAAGCAGACTGATGTTTCCCAAAGTATGATCTTCCCGCTTACCGGTAGCCCCCATAATCGTAATATCCCGCCTTCCCTGAGACAGACAGAAACGAAATGCCTTACTCAAATCATTCGTATCCTGCTCCGTTTCACGATGAATGAGATGAACATAGCGTTCCTTTATCTCCGGCAATAACGAATCACCATCACCCACAATAGCAGCCGGCATCTTCCCAAAGCGAAGATATGTGTTGGCCGCCCCGTCACAACAAACCACATAAGGACACTCCCTCAACCATTCCTTAGCCAAAGGAGAAGAAGGGAAGTCTCCATCTGCCAATATAATAGTTTGAGGTATATTTATTTGTTCCGGTAATTTATATTCTTTCATTCTGTTACATTCATTAATTGTTTCCACCTTAGATACCCCCCAAAAGCTATCACGGCATAAAGTCCATAAAGAAAGGAAGTAAAATAAAGATCTTTATAAAGATATAACCCGCAAGATATAACATCTACAACAAGCCACACCAACCATTGCTCCACATATTTATGTGCCAACATCCACATAGCTATAATACTTAAAGCTGTAGTAAAACTATCCCACCATGGTATTGTACTGTCTGTATACGTTGCCAATATCCCACCTATCAAAGCAAACACAAGGCATAGAACAACAAACAAAGGCATAAACAACTTGCGAGGAGTAAAAGTAATCAATTTCTCCTGCCTGCCGGGAACATGCCTCAACCATACCCACCAGCCATAGATACCCGCCAGCAAATAATAAACACTGATACCCGAATCTGCATACAGCCCCACCTGATAGTACACAACTATATAAATGGCAGGCATAATGACACTCACAGGCCACAACCAAATGCTTGCCTTGTACTCAAACCACAAATAAAGCAGCCCGACAAGAGTACCTACTATTTCAAGATAATTCATCTTCCGTTCATTTTCATATTAAATCCAAATGCAAAAGTAACGAATAACTCATACACCTTACCATTTTTTTATCTATCTTTGTCCACTAATTAAAGAAATATCAAAAAGAGTAAAAGATATGCTTACTATTAAACAAATTACCGACAACACGGAAGGAGTTATCCGCGGATTGGAAAAAAAGCACTTCAAAGATGCAAAAGCAACCATTGAACAAGTGCTTGCATTTAACGATAAAAGACGTAATACACAGAATCAATTAGATAAAAATCTGGCAGAGGTCAACTCTATCTCGAAATCTATCGGTCTGCTCATGAAAGAAGGCAAAAAGGAGGAAGCAGAAACAGCTAAAGCACGCGTTGCTGAAATCAAAGAAATCAGCAAAACCCTGCAAGCCGAAATGGACCAAGCTCAAGAAGACATGACCAATCTGCTCTATACCATCCCCAATGTTCCCTATGATGAAGTACCCGAAGGCTTTGGGGCCGAAGATAACGTAGTGGAAAAGATGGGAGGTATGGAAACCGAGCTCCCTAAAGATGCACTTCCCCATTGGGAACTTGCCAAGAAATATGACTTAATCGATTTTGACTTGGGCGTAAAAATTACCGGCGCCGGTTTTCCTGTATATAAGGGTAAAGGAGCACGCTTGCAACGCGCACTCATAAACTTCTTCCTTGACGAAGCACGTGCTTCCGGTTATGACGAAATTATGCCTCCGACGGTTGTCAACACCGCCTCCGGTTATGGAACCGGACAATTGCCTGACAAAGAAGGACAGATGTATCACTGCGAAGTAGATGATTTATATTTGATTCCCACTGCCGAAGTGCCTGTGACAAACATCTATCGCGATGTTATTTTGGATGAAAAGCAATTGCCTATCAAAAATTGTGCATACACTCAATGTTTCCGTCGTGAAGCCGGCTCATACGGTAAAGATGTTCGCGGTCTGAACCGCTTGCACGAATTCTCCAAAGTAGAATTAGTCCGCATTGACAAGCCCGAACATTCCAAACAATCACATCAGGAAATGCTGAATCACGTAGAAGGTCTATTACAAAAGCTGGAACTCCCCTATCGTATTCTCCGTCTTTGTGGCGGTGATATGAGTTTTACAGCTGCTCTTTGCTTCGATTTTGAAGTATATTCGGAAGCACAGAAACGCTGGTTGGAAGTCAGCTCCGTTTCAAACTTCGACACATATCAGGCTAACCGTCTGAAATGCCGCTATCGCAACGCAGACAAGAAAACCGAACTTTGCCATACATTGAACGGTTCAGCATTGGCATTGCCGCGCATCGTTGCTGCACTGCTTGAAAACAATCAGACTCCCGAAGGAATCCGTATCCCCAAAGCATTGGTTCCCTATTGTGGATTTGACATGATTGACTGATATACTATGGTGTAATCGGTTACAAATTTCATATACAATAACAAGACTTAGTCATATAGCATAAGCCACCCATATAAAAGGGTGGCTTTTCTTTTGTCGTTAGAAAATATAATCATAACTTTGCAAACAATTATCAAATTGATATCCAAGCAAGAAGAACAACTAACTTATAGTATAGCAAAATGAATAAGATTATTTCAAAAGAACATTTCTCAGAAAAGGTCTTTAAGCTGGTGATAGAGGCTCCTCTTATTGCAAAGTCTCGCAAAGCAGGACACTTTGTAATCGTCCGTGTAGGCGAAAAAGGCGAACGTATGCCGCTGACCATAGCCGGTGCAGACCCCATAAAAGGAACCATCACATTGGTAGTGCAAGAGGTAGGACTCTCCTCTACCCGTCTTTGCGAACTGAATGAGGGTGATTACATCACTGATGTTGTAGGTCCATTGGGAAAAGCTACCCACATCGAAAACTTCGGAACCGTAGTTTGTGCCGGAGGAGGAGTCGGCGTTGCCCCAATGCTTCCTATTGTCCAAGCATTAAAAGCCGCCGGGAACCGTGTCATCACCGTATTGGCAGGACGCAGCAAAGAACTGATTATTCTCGAAAAAGAAATGCGTGAAAGTTCTGACGAAGTAATCATTATGACAGACGACGGCTCATATGGTCGTAAAGGACTGGTGACAGAAGGTGTAGAAGAAGTGATAAAACGCGAAAAAGTAAACAAATGCTTCGCCATCGGTCCCGCCATCATGATGAAATTTGTCTGCCTGCTGACTAAGAAATATGAAATACCTACCGATGTATCTCTGAACACCATCATGGTGGACGGAACAGGTATGTGTGGTGCATGCCGCATCACCGTGGGAGGCAAAACACGCTTCGTATGCGTGGATGGTCCTGAATTTGACGGACATCAAGTGGATTTCGATGAAATGCTAAAACGTATGGGAGCTTTCAAAGAGATTGAAAGGGAAGAAATTCATAAACTGGATACAGACAAACAACCCGAAACTTGCGAAGCGACCAAGGAACTTGATGGACGTGATGCCCCTTGGCGTACAGAGTTGCGCAAAGCGATGAAACCCAAAGAACGCATGGCCATTCCCCGTGTCAAGATGAATGAGCTGGATGCAGAATACCGTTCGCATAGCCGTAAAGAAGAAGTAAACTTGGGACTGAACGAAGAACAAGCCATAACGGAAGCCAAGCGTTGTCTGGATTGCCCCAACCCGACTTGCATGAATGGTTGCCCGGTAGGAATCAATATTCCTAAATTCATTAAAAACATCGAACGCGGAGAATTCCTCGAAGCTGCAAAGACTCTGAAAGAGACCAGTGCTTTGCCGGCTGTATGTGGTCGCGTTTGTCCACAAGAAAAACAATGCGAATCGCAATGTACACATTTGAAAGCCGGACACGAAGCTGTTGCCATTGGTTACTTGGAACGTTTTGCAGCTGATTACGAACGTGAAAGCGGGCAAATATCCGTCCCACACATAGCAGAAAAAAACGGTATCAAGATAGCCGTCATCGGTTCAGGTCCTGCAGGACTTTCCTTTGCCGGAGATATGGCCAAACTGGGCTATGAAGTAACCGTATTCGAAGCATTACATGAAATCGGCGGCGTATTGAAATACGGCATCCCTGAATTCCGCCTGCCCAACAAGATTGTAGATGTGGAAATCAATAACTTGGCAAAGATGGGTGTCACCTTTATGAAAGATTGCATTGTAGGCAAAACCATCAGTGTGGAAGATTTGGAAGCCGAAGGTTTCAAAGGTATATTTGTCGCATCAGGCGCCGGCCTGCCCAACTTCATGAACATTCCGGGGGAAAACTCCATCAACATCATGTCTTCCAATGAATACCTGACCCGTGTAAATCTGATGGATGCAGCCAGCGATGATTCTGATACTCCGGTGGTATTTGGAAAGAATGTAGCCGTTATCGGTGGAGGCAACACTGCCATGGACTCTGTCCGCACCGCCCGCCGTTTGGGAGCAGAGCGCGCCATGATTATTTACCGTCGTTCAGAGGAAGAAATGCCGGCACGTTTGGAAGAAGTAAAACACGCCAAGGAAGAAGGAGTGGAATTCATGACTCTCCACAACCCCATTGAGTACATCGCTGACGAAAAAGGGCGCGTCAAACAAGTAGTATTGCAAAAGATGGAATTGGGTGAACCAGATGCTTCGGGTCGCCGCAGTCCTGTAGCCATTCCGGGAGCAACAGAAACCATCGATATAGACATGGCTATTGTCAGTGTGGGCGTATCTCCCAACCCGATCGTTCCCAGCTCTATCAAAGGATTGGAATTGGGACGTAAAGGAACTATCGCTGTAAACGATAATATGCAATCATCCATCCCGACTATCTATGCCGGTGGAGATATCGTTCGCGGAGGAGCAACGGTGATTCTGGCAATGGGCGACGGACGCAGAGCCGCTGCCGCCATGCATGCACAATTAACTCAGCAGAAATAACAGATACATTAGACACAGAAGACACGGATTTGCATGAACTTATTCTCCATTCCGTGAAATCTGTGTCTAATCATAACATATGCCATCATTAACTAAATAATTCTTAAACATTCCGGGTAATAAACAAATAATAACGCTGATTTAACCGGTATTATAGCTACTCCTAGTTACTTTTGCCAACATATAATCACGTATAAAGAGAAAACAAATGACCCAAAGGGTAAGTCTCAGCATATTACTCTGTACCTTAGCGGCACTGACAGCACAAGCACAATGGAGCAAACAGGATTCTCTCCGTTTACAGCAATTGTTAAATGGAAAAGAAGAATTAATCATCAACAAAGAAGCTGTAAAATCAATTCATTTTGACTTTAAACCGACTAAGGATGCCATCCAAGGAAGTCCGATGATATCTCAAGACAAACCATGGATGAAATTTCTAGATGCCTTACCCAAAAACTTTGGAGATACCACCCAATGGATAAAACCCCAATATGTTCGCTTTACCCCTTACACCCCCTATACAAGATGGGATGAAGACCCGGTAAATGATCCGATTATCACCAATGAGAAAGAACTGAAAATATCCATGGTGTTAAATGTAAACAGCGCAATCAAATATGATGTAAGGGAACAACGTGTTATACTTACCGGCAAAAATAACAATGCCATTCAAGTCAGCGTAGGAGCAACATATACTTTCGATGCCGAAAAATTACTTTATGAAAACCTTACCACACGAGGACGTGCCATCAAACGCAACCGCAAACATGCCAATGCCTGGAAAAGCTATATGGACTATATACCAACCCTGCAGGATACCGTAAAGAAAGACACTACCCTAATGATGGAACTTCTGCGTAAACAAGCCGAAAGGCTCTACCCGGGAGTAGTGGAATCTTCTGACTCCCTACTTCTTAAAAACAAAGTAAACGGCCAAAACCAGACAAAGGAAAGCCGCTAAATGATTCCACTTCAGTTCCGTTTTAAAAGCCCAAACTGAAAATAGAGTAAACACGGCTAACGTAATCACTTCTTGTATTACTTTTAACTGCATGATATCAAACGGCCCTCCGTTATCGCGAAAGCCTAAACGATTGGCAGGCACCTGAAGACAATACTCAAAAAAAGCAACCGCCCAACTAAAAGCAATCACGCCAATCAATGGAAGTGCCGCAAACCAACTGAATTCCTGTTTCATCTTTAAATGCCCATACCATGCAAAAGTCATGAACACATTCGAAAAAATCAATAAAATGATTGAATAAATACCTTGAGATACCATTTTGTTCTTAATCTATTTTATCAGGAAGTAAATCCTCCTGTATGTTTGTCATACTTCCCCATAAGCTATAACGTGCCTCGGGATTCAATTTCTCTAAAGATTTCAACACCTCTTTCATGTCCGAACGATTTGACTGGCTTTCGTAAGGACAATTCTTTATCTGCCGACGATACCCCCGAACACGAGCCATATCTGACAAATCAGACTCATGCACCAAGCACATGGGACGAATGATAGTCATGTCAAACTTACGCATCACCAACCGAGGCGGCATAGTTCCAAATGCCCCTTGAAAAGTGATATTCATCAACAATGTTTCCAAAATATCATCCATGTGATGCCCCAATGCTATCTTAGTACATCCATGCTCTTTAGCAACTGTGAAAAGAGCCTTCCTCCGATTCCACGAACAAAGGAAGCACGGAGATTTACGAGTATCAGTTGACAAATCGAACGATGTTTCAAAATACACAAATGGCACTCCCAAACCCTCAGCATAATTCTTCAAGTATTCCAAATCGGACTGATAAGGAATATTCGTCATGCCAATGTGTACTGCCATAACCGTAAAACGTGGTTTTAAGATACGAGAACGTTTTGCCAACAATTCCAATAACGCCAACGAATCTTTACCTCCGGACAAACCAACCAATATCTTATCTCCATCTTCAATAAGACGATATTTCACCACCCCCTTGTTAAAGCGTTGCTCCACACGGCGCATTATTTTATCTTCTTCCGTAAATTGTGCCATATCTGTTTTTAGAAATCGGGCACAAAAATACATGAAAAGAATGATTTATGGAAGATTTCATAAAATAGAATGAAGTAAAGTGGCATAATTCCAATAAATATTGTATTTTTGAATTTAGAATAGTACAAATATTGCAGATAAAATGATACGCAAAAGATACATAGCCTGCCTGTTTGCCTTAGGGCTGACGAGCAGCATGATGGCGCAAAACCTCGAACAAGCTAAAAAACTTTTCCTTGAAGGAGAATTTGAAAAGGCCAAACCTGTGTTTCAGAGTTTGGTGAAAAAGGCCCCATCCAATGCCAATTATAATTATTGGTATGGTGCTTGCTGCTATGAAACCGGAGAAAAAGTTGAAGCACAACCCTATCTGGAGAAAAGTGCGGCACGCAAAGTGATTGATGCATTCAAATATCTGGGAAAGCTATATTATGATATGTACCGCTTCGAAGATGCAGTGGACAACTACGAGCAACATATCGAATGGCTGGAAAAGAAAAAACGACCAACCGAAGCAGCTGAATCCGAATTAGAAATTATCAAACAGGGCGCACGCATGATTAAGGGTGTGGAAGACGTAGCCGTAATAGATAGCTTTGTGGTAGACAAGAACGAATTTCTGAAAGCATATAAAGTGAGTCGTGAATCAGGTACTTTACATCAAGACAACTCCATCGCAGGCACTATTTACCAGTCAGAAATGGGTAATAAAATAATTTATGGTGATCAAGACCCTGATGGAAAAATGCAACTTTACTCACGCATAAAGCTGATAAATAATTGGAGCGATCCGGAACCTTTAAATACCCTGAATGAACAGGGAAATGTCAACTACCCCTATCTGATGGCAGACGGAGTAACACTATATTATGCTTCTGATGGAGAAGGCTCGTTGGGTGGATATGACATATTTGTTACTCGCTATGACTCAGAAAGTAGTAGCTACTTACGACCGGATAATATTGGAATGCCCTTTAATTCACCGGCCAATGACTATATGTATGTCATTGATGAATTAAATAATTTAGGATGGTTTGCATCCGACCGCTATCAACCTGAAGACAAGGTCTGTATTTATGTTTTTGTTCCAAATGAAACGAAGGTAGTATACGATTATGAAAATACTGACCCGACAACACTTAAAGAGGCAGCTAGCTTGCGTTCTATCCGAACCACTTGGAAAGATACAGATAAAGTACGTATTGCCAAACAAAAGTTAGCTGCCCTGATATATGCCAAAGATACGGAAAAGAAGGAAGGAGACTTTTTATTTATAATAGATGATTCCACTGTCTATCACACTCTCAATGATTTCCGCTCCACCCCTGCACGAGCCGCATACCAACAAGTGATGCAGAAGCAAAAAGATTATGATATGCTCTCCAAAAATCTTGAAGAGAAACGAGAGCAATATGCTCAAAGCAATCGTTCACAAAAGAAAGCCCTCGCTCCCGGCATACTTGACTTAGAAAAACGGACCGAACAGCTTTTGAAAGAAATTGAAAAGCTTACTCTGAACGTACGAAACGAAGAGATAAAGAAATTAAAACACTAATACAAGCTAAAATGGAAGCACTTATTATCATCGCTCTAATATTGGCCGGTCTACTTCTCTTTATTATAGAAGTATTCCTTATTCCAGGTATTAGTATTGCCGGAATAGCGTCAGTTATTTGTATCTTGTATGCTAATTATTATGCCTTTTCCGCTTTAGGGCCGGAAGCAGGCTTTCTTACACTGGCAGTTTCAGCTGTGGGATGTATCGGTATCACCGCGTGGTTTATGCATTCCAAGACAATGGATAAACTATCTTTAAAGAAAAGCCTCGACTATAAAATCAACCCATTGAAAGGATTGAATATTAAAGTCGGTAACAAAGGTATCACAGTTACTCGTCTAGCCTTGATCGGTAATGCTGAGATAAGCGGACATATTATAGAAGTCCGTTCTGCCGACGGACTGATAGATGAAAAAACACCTATCTATGTAGAGCGTATCGTAGAAAATACGGTCATTGTACGTAAACTCAAATAACATAAATATTCACACTAAAATACGAATTACCATGATTGAACCCAACTATCTTCCCTTCATTCTCATTGGAGGCGGAATTATTTTTGTAATATTATTTTTTCATTATGTACCATTCTTCCTTTGGCTTTCAGCCAAAGTATCAGGTGTACGCATCTCATTAATACAGTTATTCTTAATGCGCATCCGAAATGTCCCGCCATACGTCATCGTCCCGGCAATGATTGAAGCGCATAAAGCCGGTTTGAGCACTATCACTCGCGACGAGCTGGAAGCACACTATATGGCAGGCGGACACGTAGAAAAAGTGGTACACGCATTGGTTTCTGCTTCTAAAGCTAACATCGAACTTTCTTTTCAAATGGCAACAGGAATTGACTTGGCAGGTCGTGATGTATTTGAAGCCGTGCAAATGTCTGTCAATCCGAAAGTAATTGACACTCCTCCTGTTACTGCCGTAGCAAAAGATGGTATCCAATTGATAGCCAAGGCACGCGTTACCGTACGCGCTAATATACGTCAATTAGTAGGTGGCGCAGGAGAAGACACCATTTTGGCACGTGTAGGCGAAGGTATCGTATCCTCTATCGGATCGTCCGAGAACCACAAATCGGTATTGGAGAATCCGGATTCAATCTCCAAACTGGTACTCCGCAAAGGCTTGGATGCCGGAACAGCTTTTGAAATTCTATCAATCGATATTGCGGATATAGACATAGGTAGAAACATCGGTGCAGCCTTGCAAATTGATCAAGCTAATGCAGACAAAAATATCGCACAAGCCAAGGCTGAGGAACGTCGTGCCATGGCAGTCGCACTGGAACAGGAAATGAAAGCGAAAGCCGAAGAAGCACGCGCCAACGTAATCCAAGCAGAAGCTGAAGTACCCAAAGCCATGGCTGAAGCATTTCGTAGTGGCAATCTAGGTATCATGGATTATTATCGTATGAAAAATATACAGGCAGATACCTCCATGCGCGAAAATATTGCAAAACCCGAAACAAGTTTCGGCGGTGAACCGTTAAGCAAATAATAACTTAGGACGTACTGATTATATCTACCATAGAAGCAAGCTCTCATGAAGTTACCCGATATTCCGAAAAGATATCAAATGTATGCATCCATAGATCTTCTTCTATTATTTTGAAAAAATATTTATTATAAAAACAATTAAAAGCAATGGCCATGAAAAAATATTATGCCGAATCTGAATTGATTATCAATCCTGATGGTTCTATTTTTCACCTTCATGTAAAGCCGGAACAACTAGCAGATAAAATAATTCTTGTGGGTGACCCGGGTCGTGTAGCTTTAGTAGCTTCCCATTTCGACACCATAGAGTGTGAAGTAGAAAGTCGTGAGTTTAAGACCATTACCGGAACCTATAAAGATAAACGTATTACGGTAGTTTCTACAGGTATTGGCTGCGACAATATAGATATCGTAATGAACGAATTGGATGCTTTGGCTAATATCGATTTTAAAAGCCGTTATGAGAAAGATAAGTTACGCCAACTGCAACTAGTACGCATAGGTACTTGTGGAGGTTTGCAACCTTATACTCCTGTAGGTACATATATCTGTTCAGAAAAGTCTATCGGTTTTGATGGATTGCTTAATTTTTATGCCGGTCGTAATGAAGTATGTGATCTCAAAATGGAACAAGCATTCATCAATTATATGGGTTGGGAAGGCAATGTATGCATCGCACATCCTTACGTTATTAATGCAGACAAAGAACTCATTGACCGCATCGCACAAAATGATATGATTCGCGGGGTAACTATCGCAGCCGGAGGCTTCTTTGGACCACAAGGACGGGAGCTCCGTATCCCTTTGGCCGATCCCAAACAAAATGAGAAAATTGAACAATTTGAATATGAGGGGTACCATATCACTAACTTCGAAATGGAAAGTTCTGCACTTGCAGGGCTTGCACGCTTAATGGGTCACAAAGCGATGACTGTATGTATGGTTATTGCTAACCGATTAATAAAGGAAGCCAACACAGGATATAAAAATTCTATTGACGAACTGATAAAAAAAGTTTTAGAACGAATATAATCACTACAGATGGAAGCCAATTTCAAACAAACAACTACTGATAAAAAAGAACGCTACAGCCTCTTCCTACCCCAATTCGAGCTTCTAATTTCGAACGAAAAGGAAGAAGTTAGTGTTCTTGCCAATGCCTGTGCCGCCCTTCATGAAGCCTTTGGTTTTTTTTGGGTAGGTTTCTATCTAGTCAAAAATGATAAACTCATTCTCGGTCCTTTTCAAGGAAGTGTCGCTTGTTACCATATCCGCAAAGGAAAAGGAGTATGCGGAACTTCATGGGCTGAATCTCGTACACTGATAGTACCTGATGTGGAACAATTCCCCGGACACATTGCATGCAGCTCCCTCTCCCGTTCTGAAATAGTAGTCCCTATCCTTGCTGATGAACAAGTAAAAGGAGTGTTGGACATTGATAGCGACGTATTAAACTCTTTTAATGAAATAGACCGCTACTACTTGGAAAAAGTAGCTGCCGTCATAGCTAAAACATTGTACTATTAAGATGAAAATGATAAACCAAGATACTATCTGTGCAATTGCCACCGCTCAAGGAGGAGCCATCGGAATTATCCGTGTATCCGGTCCTAGAGCTATTGAAATAACTTCACACCTATTTATCCCTGTACAAGGAAAACCATTAACCGAGCGAAAGCCTTATACTCTTACTTTCGGAAAAATCCTTTCTCCACAAGGAGAAGTTATCGACGAAGTATTGGTTTCTTTATTCCGTGCCCCCCATTCTTATACCGGTGAAGACAGCACAGAAATCATGTGTCATGGTTCATCCTATATTTTACAACAAGTAATACAACTCCTCATCCAGAGCGGATGCCGATCCGCATTGCCTGGTGAGTACACCCAACGTGCTTTTCTGAACGGAAAGATGGACTTGAGCCAAGCCGAAGCCGTAGCTGATTTAATCGCTTCTTCTTCTGCTGCAAGTCATCGTTTGGCAATGAGCCAAATGCGCGGTGGATTCAGTAAAGAACTTGCCGAACTACGTAATCGGTTGCTACACTTCACTTCGTTAATGGAGTTGGAACTGGACTTTAGCGACCATGAAGAATTGGAGTTCGCCAACCGCAGTGAACTGAACGAACTCGCTGCCCATATCGAACAAGTCATTGCACGATTAGCACACTCTTTCAGCGTAGGAAATGCCATCAAAAACGGTATTCCGGTAGCGATTATCGGAGAAACGAACGTTGGAAAATCCACTTTATTGAATGCATTGCTAAATGAAGAAAAAGCCATTGTAAGCGATATCCATGGAACCACCCGCGATGTGATAGAGGATACAATAAATTTACAAGGCATTACCTTCCGGTTCATTGACACCGCAGGCATCCGTCAGACATCCGATACCATTGAAAGTCTAGGGATAAAGCGCACTTTTAAAAAAATGGAACAATCCCATATCATTTTATGGATGATAGACTCTACAGATGTCAAAGGGCGGCTCGAAGAGTTACAAACCGAAATTCTTCCGCATTGCCAAAGTAAGAAACTGATTATTCTGTTCAATAAATCAGAATTGTTACTGCCCATACAAAAAGAAGAACTAGCAACTATGTTTGCCAATATTGAAACGGAGAAGTTATTTATTTCCGCCAAGAAACGAGAAAACATAACCACTTTGGAAGAGAAATTAGTGCAAGCAGCTACTTTGCCGGAAATCAGTCTTAATGATATTATTATCACAAATGCAAGACATTACGAAGCATTAGTCCAAGCCCTGAACTCCATTCATAGAGTACAGGAAGGATTACAATCGGATCTACCAGGAGATTTGGTAAGCGAGGATTTAAGACAATGTATCTTCCATCTTTCAGATATTGTGGGAGATGTAACTAATGATGAAGTGCTTGAAAATATATTTAAAAACTTTTGCATTGGGAAATAAGGTAGTATTACAAACCATAAACATCTATCATATTTAATTAGTAAGGCGTTCATTTTGAGCGCCTTTTCTTTTTGCCATCTACCATATAATAATGGTTTCTAATGGTTTTTCATTCATTTTTTGTGTCGATTTTGTACCGCATGGGCTGATTTGGGTATTTTGCGATTTGCAAGGTAGTAGAGAGATTTCAATATGGTACAATATAGTTCAATATGATACAACTATTTGCGTCCATAATTGGAGTAATAAATATAGTGTTTAACATAAAAAATGAATGTAAAATGGCAGCAAGCAAAATTAGAATTAAGAAAATCTGCGAATACTGCGGACAAGAATTTTATGCCTTGAAAACATCTACACGCTTTTGTTCAAAATCATGTAATGATAGGGCGTATAAAATGAGACAGAGAGTCAATACTGTTAAAAAGGCAGAATCAGAAAATCTAACAGTATCTCAAGAACATACCTTTAGTGTAATTAATCAAAAAGAATATCTTTCAATAAAAGAAGTTGGAATACTTCTAGGAATCACATCAAGAGCAGTATATAATTATATTTATAGTGGACAACTGAAGGCAATAAAATTGAGTACAAGACTTACCATTATACATAAGTCTGACATAGACTCAATGATGAGTTCTACCCCTTATGTAAAACGAAATAGAATCTCTCACACTCCTATTACTGATTTTTATACTACCGCTGAAGTTGCAAGTAAATATGGAGTAAACGAATCGTGGATATTTAAAGTAGGGAAAGAACAAAATATACCCAAAGTTTTCAAGAGAGGAAAAACATACTAGAGTGCCAAGCATTTTGATAAATATTTTGCATCTAAAGCACCGGACTCCAACATTACGGAATGGTATTCTGTAGAAGATCTAACGGAAAAGTTTGGCATGACAACAAGTGCAATATATTCTTTTGTTTCACGATTTGCTATTCCTAAGAAAAAAATCAAGCGACAGGTATTCTATTCAAAAAAGCATGTAGATATTGCCAAAGGTCTTGCTAAGGCTGAACCAGAATATTATACGACAGCCGAAGCTATGGAAAAATACAATCTCACACGTGACCAATTGTATCACTATGTAAAATGGCATCATATCAGTAAAGTGCAGGAAGGAAAATATATCAAGATATCGCGCAAAGAGCTTGATGACCTGCTTGCTCCACCTTCGATTTAATGCTATTTACTGGTTATCCTGTGGTTAACTTTAAGATAACCACACCACCTGAAATACACTTGTTTATTTTGCTATCACTACAATAAGAATTAAACCTGAATATAAATTTTAATACATTATATATTATGAGACAACAAACATGTACTACTGTAACACTAAGACAACGCCCTATCAGAAACGGACGAATCTCTCTTTACTTGGACTACTACCCTGCTGTACGTAATCCTAAAACAATGCAACTGAGCAGACGTGAATATTTAGGATTTTACATTTATGCAACCCCAAAAAATGCAATTGAGCTAGATTACAATAATGAAATCCTAGCTAAAGCCGAACTTATCAGATGCCGCCGACAAGAGGCTGCAATCAATGAAGAATTTGGATTTATGGACAGACACAAAATGAGAGCCGACTTTATGGTATATTTTAAAGAAGTATGCCGTAAAAAAGATCATAAATGGCATATCGTTTATCTGCACTTTGAGAAATTTGTCAATGGCAAATGTATGTTTGGAGAAATCACTGTTGACCTATGTAACCGCTTCCGAGACTATCTTCTTCATGCAAGGCAACTAAAACATACAGATAAAATGGTTTCCCGTAATTCAGCTGCCAGTTATTTCTCATTATTCCGAGGAGTTTTGAAACTTGCGTATAGAGATAAATATTTACGTGAAAATCCCAATGATTTTCTTGAAAAGATAGAAAGTAGGGATATTCATAAAGAGTTTTTAACACAAGATGAATTAAAGACTCTGGCTTCAACCCCATGCGATATCCCTGTATTAAGAAATGCATCCCTTTTCTCATGTCTTACCGGGTTACGCATCAGTGATATATTGAATCTTAAGTGGGAAAATTTATGCACAGCCCCTGATCTGGGACATTGCATTCGTCTTCGTACGCAAAAAACACAGACAGAAGCTCTACTACCTATCAGTTATGAAGCATACGCACTTTGTGGAGAACCGGGCACAGGTAAAGTGTTCAAAGAACTGCGACGTTGCATGACTGGATATCCTCTTAAAGCATGGATAAAGAAAGCTGGTATTCAAAAACATATAACATTCCACTGCTTTAGGCACACGTACGCTACACTACAGATTGCAGCCGGTACAGACATCTTCACGGTATCAAAAATTCTTACTCATAAGAATGTTGCAACAACACAAATCTATGCTGAATTAGTAAGTGAAAAGAAAAGAGAGACTGTCGATAAAATATCACTAAAGTAGTATGCAATAAAATTGTATATCTGAAATAGACATGCAACAGTGATCAAAATTTTTATATGTATAGCCGTTGGAAAAATCGCAGTTTCCCAACGGCTTTTTCATTTATGTAACAATACAAAATACAGTTAAAAATGTAAATTTTCTTTGTTCGTTTTTTTATAAGTATGATTGGCGATTTCATGAAGCATGATACTTATATTATATTAAAAACCAGACATTTTGTAATATTTTCCTTTAATTTCTGATACTTCAAAAAATATATTTGCATCAAAATCAATAACAAAAAATCATTAATTATGAAAAGATTAAATTTATTCCATTTTGCTGTAATATATGTAACTGCAATATGTTCAATTACCTCAATCCCCAGATATCTGATATTGAAAGGAAACTCTCCACATAGTCTGGATCTTGTATTATACTCACTTTTCACTACCCTACTTTTTATAACAATCATATTTATGGTTGAAACAGCTTACTGTAAATATATTGTACCTATAATATGTAATCTTATTGATGTAATACAAGATCAAAGAAGTAGAAGGGTTACCAAGATAAAGGGAAATACGAAAAGGAATGGTAGACTATCGATGAAACTATTTCATAAAACCATTGATGATGATAAAGAAAAGACAGAAAATTCTATATTGTACTCTCATGAGGAAGAAGTAAGATTGGATAGAGAACGTATCAAAAAAGAAAAAGATGATACAATAAAAGAAGTCATGTCTTATTTTGAAGCTACTTTCAAAGATATACTGACAAGCAATGAAATGAGTGTCATGAAAGAAAATATTATGGCCTTAAACAATAAAACAGAAATAAAGACAGCTGTATTACGTCGTTTGAATGGAGTTACATCAAAAGATTTATACCATTTAGCTAGAAATATCGGAAAACGGTTAGGATGCTCAAACATGCAAATAGCACATTTCATCAAAAAAAGTTTTCAGCTTATGCTTGAAGATACTGAGATACTGACCATTTCAAGCAAACTCACCTGTAATGAAGGCCGGTTTACTATAAAAATTATTCCTATCGGAACACCGCTCGTTGCACAATCTCTTCCCATTTCAAATGATTAATAAAGAAAAAACATTACTATCCATTGGTTAACTTATAATCCACCAGTTAACCAATAATACACCATCTTTCTTTGCTGAAAATTAATTTAAAATGATGAAGATGAAATTAAATTTCGAGGAATTACCTCAAGCCACAGCTTTTCTATTGGAGAAGATGGAAGAACTGACGATTTCTATTAATGAGATGAAGCAGTTATTAAAGAGACAGACAGCAGCAAAGGAAGAAATGATTGGTATTAACGAGGCTTGTGAGATACTCAGTCTGGCTAAACCAACAGTTTATGCTCTTGTTCAGGCAAATAAAATTCCCTATTATCAACCTGGGAAAATGCTTAAATTCAAACGTACCGAACTTATGGAGTGGATGGAAAAAAGCAGAAAAAAACCGATTGATAAAGAGAGCCTATACAAAGAGATACAAAAAGGAGTAAAACATAAACCAAAATCAGGATGGGAGGAATTTTAGATATGGGAAAAATTGAAATGACAGATGAATACGTAAGAGTTGGTACCACACTCTATAAAATAGTTTTTCAGCCTCTTATTAATGGCACATTTGCGAAGCGTAGAGTCCCTTGGAGTATGGGGACTTACGTTATGATCATGGGAAAGACTTCATAGCAAGCGTTCCTAAATACGATGGTTTCTGTACAGTTCCAAGTCACGTAGATTATAAGAGGAATATTGGCTCGTTCCTTAATCTGTATGAGCCGATTACCCATATCCCTCAAAAAGGGAAGTTCCCACATATACAAGAACTTATTCATCATATATTCGGAGAACATTATGAGTTAGGTATGGATTACTTTCAGCTTCTTTATCTCAACCCTGTGCAGAAACTGCCTATTCTCCTTTTGGTTTCTCAGGAAAGAAACACCGGTAAAAGTACTTTCCTGAATTTTCTAAAAGCAATCTTTCAGGATAACGTCACATTTAACACCAACGAAGACTTTCGTAGCCAGTTCAATGCTGATTGGGCCGGCAAATTACTCATTGGAGTTGACGAAGTGTTGCTTAACCGCAGAGAGGATTCAGAACGATTAAAGAATCTAAGTACAGCAAGTGTATACAAAATTGAAGCAAAGGGTAAAGACCGCTGTGAAGTGCAATTTTTTGGTAAATTCATCATGTGTTCCAATAATGAAGATACCCCTGTTCTTATAGAACCGGGAGAAACACGTTATTGGGTGCGAAAAATTAATCCTCTCAAAAATGACGATACGAGTTTTCTTCAAAAACTAATCACGGAAATTCTAGCATTTCTTTACTTTCTTCAACACCGTCAACTTACTACGGACAAAGAAAGTAGAATGTGGTTCAATCCGCAACAGATACATACGCCAGCTCTCGACAGGATTATCAATTGTAGCAGGAATCATACAGAAATAGATCTTGCTGAAATCTGCATAAATATCATGGATACCATGAGCCAGGATAAATTGACTTTCTGTATTAATGACATTCAACAGTTATTAATGCTTAGTAATATCAAGGTTGAAACCTATCAGATTGGAAACATTTTAAAAAGGAACTGGAAACTTACACCAACTGACAATTCTCTTGCTTATTCAACCTTTATAAAAAACTTCCCTCCAGGCCCTCCGTATCGGGAAGAAAAGAAAACTGGCCGCTACTATACCATTACAAAAGAATTTCTTAAAAAGTTCCGATGATTTGATGAAATGATGAATATTGTTATTAAACAAAAGGGAATGAATGATTTATAACTCATCAAATTTTCATCATAATTTAGAATAAAGACTCAATGTTTCTTTATTTGAGGCATTGAGCCTTTTTTCTTCCCTATTGTAAAATATGAGTATTACTCAATTTATTTCTTAGAAGGTTTTAATGACATTTCTATTGTTTATTAAGCCTAAATCTAGTAACTTTGGAAAACCAAATATAATTCAAGCTATAGTAGAGAGTCAGAGTGAGTACAAGAAAGCATAACATATTTTCTCATGAAGATGCACTGAACAATGCCGGATGTATCCAGATTTTAACAGGCAAGATCTCCAGAAATGAGTTCAAGCGTAAAAGCCTGACTGCTTGCATGGATTACTTTAATTCAGAAACACTCTTATCATTTACCGCTTGGACATACTTGACGGCTCCGTTGAGTAAGTTACTCAACCTTTGTGCAAAGCTGAAGAAAATGTGTATCAAACTTGTTTCCCTTCAAAACGATCATGATACTTCTACTACTATCAGCAGATTTACCATGCAGATACCCGCATCACTGGCCGAGTATAACAGCAATCTTATTTTCGAAGGTTGCAAAGCCGGAATCAAGGCAGCCCCAAAAAGGGGGGCAAGTTCGGGAGATAGGAATGCACCAGGATGAAGAAGCCGAAGAAGTGAGCTGTCATCCTGCTTTGCAAGGACGGAACGACTATACCGAAAATAATGGAAATAACCGGCATTAGAGCAAAACAGACCATATACAATTACCTGGCAGAAGAAAATGTTCAACTTAGCAGGAAATAAAGCATTTTATATATATTCTAAGTTCGTAACTTTTAATGTTGTATGTAATTATCTATAGGTTTTATATTCTTACTAATTCTGAAAAGAGGATTTTTAAGTTGTTTTGTTCGCAGTGCTAATACAATATATTTGATAGAATACATTAATAATTAAATTAAGGTTTATATGGTAATAAAGCGAAAATGTTTGCCACCTAATGTTTTAGAAATGATATGTAATATCTTGGGGGATACCAATCATGGTTTGACTGGAACAGAAATACATCGTTTCCTTATTAATGCTAATATTGAAGATGTTGATTCTTCTAATACAAAGAGGTTCCGTCTTTATAATGCATTAATCAATGAACAAAACAAGAATAAATGCTCTAACCAAATATTAATATTTATAGGGTCTGTTTTAGCTCCATCTAGATATGTAGACAAAATTGAAGAATTTGAGAGCTTGCGTAAAGCTATAAATCAGCAATTAGCATTTGTTGGATATGAATTAAAGGAAGATGGACAATATCGCGAAATAAAAGCTGCCAACACTATAAAGGATATTCAAATAAAGGTAGACAACCTGAAAGAGGAATTGGAAAAAAGGAAAGCACATCGTGAAGTTTTCAAATATTGTAAGACGGAATTGTTGCAGAATAACTATTTTCATTCCGTACTAGAAGCAAACAAAGGCTTATTTCAGCGTATACGAGATTTGTCTAATATACAAACTGATGGTAACACATTAATAGAACAAGTATTCAGCACAAATCCAATTCTAATAATCAATAATTATCAATCAACATCGGAAAAGAATGAGCATAATGGCTTTTGTAATCTGCTTAAAGGTCTTTGTGCAATGTTTAGAAATCCAACGGCTCATGAACCAAAAGTTGATTGGAATATTTCTGAACATGATGCTCTTGAAATCTTGGGTATCATTTCATACTGCCATAGAAGATTGGATAATGCACAAAAAATAAGATAATTTTTTAATATAATTCTTTTATGAAACTAGTTAATATCGTTCTGAAGAACTATAGGGGTATTCAAGATGAAACAAAAATCCGTGTAAATAATTTTTGCTGTATTGTTGGTAAAAATGATGTTGGTAAATCTACAATTCTTAAGGCTGTTGATGCTTTCTTGAATGATCACGCTCCTTCATATGAAGATAAAAATATTTATAATACTTCTTCTATTATTGAAATAGAACTTCAATTTGATTGTTCTAGTAGAGAAAGCATTATAGATGAATCCATTCCTATAACTTTTGCTGAAGAGGAACTCGTCAATGAGCATGGTTTATTATGCATCAAAAAGAAATGGGATATTAGTCAAAAAACAATTAAACCTAAAATCTATATTCTACGTAAAAAATATCAAAATGATGATTTTGCTTTAATGACAGAAAAAGAGCTCATATATTTATGTAAAAAACTTGGTATTGATACACAAAAGGGAAATGGGGAGCAATTCAATAATAAAGAAAAACGTTCAAAACTACGTTCATTTTATAATAATAATTATTATAGTTATGAATTTGATTATGAAGAACTTCCAACAACAGGTCAGACAAGAATGAAAAAAATACTAGAAGGGATAAAAGACATTCTTCCAACGTTTGAATATTTTAAGGCTGATAGTTCTTTGTCTGATAGCGACACATCTGTACAAAAATATTTTAAGGATAAAGCATACAGATTACTTAAAGAAAGAATCAATACAAATGATATTGAGGATAATATTCGCAAAGAGATAGAAAAGTCCCTTGACCTCATAACAGGTAAAATTAATAGTGTTTTATCTGCAGAAGAACAGATAAGTGCAAAGATAGACTTTGATTGGTCAAAATTAATCAGTACTTCATTTAAATGTAATAAAGAAGAAGGTTATATACCATTAAATTCACGAGGAGATGGATTTAGACGTATTACTATGATGTCATATTTTGAAATGTTGGCTGAAGAAAAAAACAATGATAAAAGTGTGATATTTGGTTTTGAAGAGCCTGAGACTTTTCTTCATCCCGAAACACAAACTCTTCTATATAACAAACTTATAGCCATGACAGAAAATGGGTATCAGGTTATGATTACAACGCATGCTCCTAATATTGTAGCAGAAACAAATATAGGAGATATTATTTTTGTTCAAAAAAATGGAACTGACTATATCCTACGTCAAGGTGAAGACATTAGCATACAAGAGATAGTGGAGGAGTTAGGTATAAAAGGGGATAATATAATATTCAAAGTATTTGACAATGTCAAATTATTATTTCTTGTTGAAGGTTCTGATGATGTCAAAGCTATAAGCCACATTTCTCAGGTATATAAAACGGCAGGCAAGATTGATAAAACATTAGAACAAATTGGTGTGCTTTTGGTTTGTATAGGAGGTTGTGATAGTCTTAAACATTGGACATCGTTGAATATAATAAGAAAATTAAATAAACCCTTTTTCATTTTATTAGACTCTGACAAGAAAGCACCAGATGATATTTCACCTAATTTAAATAAAATGATAGATTTAGGATATACATCAGATAATTGTCAAGTAACACGAAAACGCGAAATAGAAAATTATATTCCGTCTTCATACTTTTCTAGTCTTCAAGATCCTATTACTATAAACTATTCAGACTGGGATGATGTTAAAGATATATGTAAACGTCATGCAGAAACTATCAGACTTGGAGGAAAGAAGGTTTGTGATAAACATTTTACGAATCTTTCTTATTCTCAGTTACGCAGTACTTTATGTCCGACTGATGATAATAATGATGATGAATTCCTTGAAATTTATGGAAAACTTAAACAGATGATTATTTGATTTTTAAATAAAATAGAAGGTTAAGATCATATTTAGTTATGTAGATTACTGTATAGATAGATATTCTAATATCCCATAAGCACCAATCAATAGCCTATGACCCCACCGACACACCCCAGATGGTAGCATCCCTACTTCAGGCAGCTATCCTCTCTACGAATATCCGGCATACACCTTCGACAGGAAGTATGAGAATGACGAGTTCCAGAAGAAAGTGATTACCCTTGACAGCGGTTATCACCTGGTTCTGGCTCCTCCGGGATGCGGCAAGACGGATATCCTTGCCGAAAGGGTGGTTCGTGCCCTCTCATGCGGTGTGTCGCTGGATGATATGCTCTGCCTGACTTTCACTAACAGGGCGGCCAGAGGTATGCGCTCCCAAATACTCGAAAGGCTTCAGTCTTCAGGAGAAATGAGTCTGTTTGTCGGAAACGTACACCGTTTCTGTTCGCACTACCTCTTTGACAATAACGTGGTGGCACGAGATACGACCGTCATTGACGAGCAGGAATCTTTGTCCATTATGGCTTCCATTTTCGGCTGGGATGAAGGTTCTTTGGCCAGCAATGGCTACAAGCATGTTCTTACCAATGCCATCAAGTTGCAGCATCTTGGCTATATGATTGCCAGCGGATGCCCTAAGGAGTTCCTGATGCACACTGACCTGTTCCGCACGTTTGATTATAAGACGCTGTTCAAGCTGGTGTCCCTTGACTACACGATGGAGAATTTTGCCGGACTCTACAACGGTACTGTTTTTCCGAAAGTAGATACTTTTTGTCAACCGTCAAAGTACTTGGATGACTAGAAAATATAAAGTCGCTTGACCCACTATTATACTCCCAGTTGACCCATCAAAATATATTAGAATCAAGTAGAGAAAAATGCATTTTAACCCGGGTCAGTTTCAATTATAATTCTTTACAGTAGATACTACTTCTTTTTAGCATTAATCTTTCTTACAGAATCTCCAGACTTATGTAAGGCTTTACATAAAACGGATGAATCATACAGACTTAAGCAGACGAAATTGTTAAACAAAAAAAAAAAATTAAAAGAGGAAAATATCCTTTGTCACGTTCCAATATTTTGATATTTTTGCTAGTGACAGAGGTCCATTTTTTAATTATTATCTGGTACATTTTCTGATTATTATTTACAGTTTATATTTAACTCACACTAAATAATATTCTGTAAAAATCAAAGACTGGCTATTTGGCCGAAAAAATAAGAGAAAAGCTCACGTAAAGTAAAACTTTTCTCTTGATTTATAAGAAAGGGGGGAATATTTACGGAATATCCTTGGAGATTCACTCCATCATCGACAAAGAGCATCTTCGACTTGCTTCTTGGCGACAGTTGCGAGGTATTCAATACACCGCTCTCAAGTCTTCGTCTTCAACTTTTTTATATGGAGTAAATCAAATGCCCCCCATAACCTACCAAAAGAACATTGTGCCATTTTATCTGGTGAAGTATTAAGCCATGGTGAGCGTTTACAATTATAGCTTGTCATCGTTAAATCAGGCTCACCTTTCTTTGTAAAACAATTATGACACCATTGTTTCAATTCGCACTCTTTCTCAATATATTTGTTTCCATGGGGGTCTGTTCTAACAGCATCACTTGTGAACATAAGATTGTAAAATTGATGTAAACACAAGAACCAGTCGGCATCAACTTTCAAACCTTCACATGACCGAGGGAGAAAGTTATACACTAAATCTGCACTTGTTTTCACTGATAAGCAACCCAATGTGCCAATCGTGGTTTTAAATGCTTCATTTCTAAATAATCTTCCTCCACATGCTATATCCAAGAAGAGTGTCGGACATTTGGTTCGATATGCCAGAACATCATCAAATGTTCGCCCAATAATTGTTTCTATCTGCTCCCAATATGGATGTGTAAAATAGTCACACATCTGTTTCTTTGCGAGACTATTAGTTTTCATATACTCACAAATCCATGGCATATTCCTTCCAAATCTATTTCCAATGGTAGAACCAAGGCCTATCAGATAGATTAATGCAGGTGTTATCTAGCATGATATTGTTTGTAACTCCTCTAACAAATAGTATAAAGCATTTCCTGGAAGCGAATACATCAAACAAATATCACATATTGCTATCAATGACAGATCATCAAGCATTCTTCCTAACTTGTATTCTGTAACTTTCTGAACTACCATATAGGGACAGTCTCCACCTTTGGCCAACACATCAGTATAGATATGGTTTTCTATCAAGTAAGCCATTGATTCAGAAATTGCAAGTTCACCGACCGCATACTTATACTCCGTACCGTTTTTATCCTGAAAAATAAATATAGCTTGGGCGCCCCCTTTCACATGCGTTCCATTCGCTAGGTTAATCGTAACATTAACCAAACTGAAAGATACAGGAGTTACAATATTGGGAGTAATGTCTTTTCCGGATTTATTTTTTACTTTAAAATCACCTTTACAGAGCTTTAAGCTAGAAGCGTTAGGCTTCATATTATAAGCCCATGTATCATTTGGATCCAGAGGCAGTTTCAATTTATTCTTATGCCTAGCAACATCACCAACAATCCATTTGACCTGATCTACAATCGTTTCTATACGGGCGTTCCCTGAAACCGTTGTAAGGTCTTGCAGATAGTGTATATATTCATGTAAGAAGGCAGCTTCTGTACGTTCGTCAAACGGCATCCGCATCAATGCATCCAGATAGTCTGGTGTATCTACCTCCATACATAGAAATGAAGGATAATACGTATTCTTGGCACTTTCCTTTCTTTGATACATAATGCTATTTTATTATTACTTTATTAATATAACGTGAGTTAGATATAAATAGACAATTATCTATTTAAAAATCAGGAAAATAGCGATAAAATCATTGAATTTATAGTGTCAAATTATAACATTTAAACGATTATCACCATGTTCTCAAAGTCCAAAGTTACAGAGATTTATTGTATAGCAGAGGATTTTTGCAAGGAATTTGCGTTGCAACAGGGAAAATATATGGTTGAAGACAAGGAACACAAGCACCGCAACAAACCTAACCGTATGAATGATACGGAAATAATTGTTATTCTTATCCTATTCCATTCAGGCGGCTTCCGGTGTTTCAAGCATTACTATAAGGGATATGTCTGCAAGCATCTGACACACCTGTTCCCCTACCGTGTGTCCTATAGCCGTTTTGTAGAACTGGGAAGGAAGTGATGCTTCCTCTGGTTGTCTTTATCAAGAAAGTCAAGTTGGAAACCTGTACGGGCGTCAGCTCTGTCGATTGCCCCCCCTTGCGTGTCTGCCGTAACCAACGGGTACTAATTTACAAGATCTTAGAAGGACTTTCCGAGCGAGGAATATGTTCCATGGGATGTTTTTTCGAGTTCAAACTTCACTTGATGACTGTCTCCAGCAGTTCAGGTTTGCAAGAAAATACCAACAGTACAAGGAAGAAAGGAATTTTGTTGATTTCGATGACCTGCTTATCCTGACCTATATCCACGCTTCACAGCATCAGGACAGGCTGAAGAAATATTCCTGGATCCAGATTGACGAGGTTCAGGACCTCTCCTCTTTCCAGTTCGGAATCATCGATCTGTTTACTGACCATTCTAAGGAAAACGTGACTCTTTATCTCGGTGACGAGCAGCAGGCAATCTTCTCATTCATAGGCGCAAAGCTCGCAACGCTTGAATGGTTGCGTGAACGCTGCGGAGAGAACATGCACCGCCTGTATTTCAACTACCGTTCACCGAAATATCTCTTGGATGTCTTCAATACATACGCCAACATGGAGCTTGATGTTGACCCTCATTTCCTGCCCAAGACGAACAATCTTACTGAAGCCGGACAGGATTCTCTCTGCATCATGGCCGCTCCTGAAAAGGACGCTGAAGTTAGGCTTGTGGCTGAAAGTGTTGGTAATTTCTGTACCTCGCATCCTGATGAAAGGGTGGCTGTTCTTGTGCCCTGGAACAAGGATGCCGACCAGATTTCTCGTGAACTCACCGACCGCAATATCCCCCACTTCAAGATTTCCGGAACAGACCTTTTCACTACCCGTCAGGCTCAGCTGCTTTTCGCCCATCTTCAGGTGGTGTACATGGATTCAAACATGATGGCATGGTCAAAGATCCTGACCGGGACAGGTATCTTCAATGAAGACTCCGAGGCTCGCCGGTTCGTGAAGCATCTCCGTGATAACTACCTGCTGCCGTCTGATTTTCTCAACTACACGCGCAGCTCATACATGCTGGAGCTTTACAGATGCTGCCAGGGAGAATATGTCATCTTTGATACGGAAACAACCGGCTTGAATGTCTTTGAGGATGACATCATGCAGATTGCGGCCATCAAGGTGAATGCTGGGAAGATTACCGCCCGCTTCAATATCATCCTTCACACTGATAAGCCGATACCGGCCATGCTCGGAGGCATCGTTAACCCTCTTCTTCAGAAATATGAACGTGCCGAAAAGGTTGACCGTAAGACAGGCCTGTGTGCGTTTATGGACTTCGTGGGTGACTGTACCCTTATCGGCCAGAACGTGGAATATGACTGTTATTATTCGCTGGAGGTGAGGCATAGGAGATTACGGGCGATGATTGCTGAGAACAGAACAATTTTTTTTCATATTAATGAATTGCTTCAAGTGATTGATTAAATTATACGTTTCTCTCCATAGGAATACTTACGATTCCTTTATTTAACTCTTTCTCACCTCTTTGCTTAAATCCCAAAGATTGATAAAATGCTTCGGCATAGGTTGAGGAATTCACCGTTAGGTGAGTAAAGTTGCAATCATCCATCATATAGGCAAACAGCGATTTCCCGATTCCCTGCCGATGATAGATGGGCAGAATAAAGAAAAGGGAAATATGCTGCTTTTCTTTATTCACGCCAATTATACCTATCAATCTATGATGGTCAAAGGCACCATAGAAGTCAAGTGCATTCATCAACGATGTGTTATATACGAAGTTTTTAAACGTTTCGATGCCCTCTTGGGTAAAATCGCTCTTGCCACATTCCATATATACTTGGTAGGATAAATCGGCGGCATGTTTGTATTCTTCTTTCGTTAGTTTGCGTATCATATCAGTATCTTTAATAATTAAAGTGGCAAAGTAACGGAGAATAAATAGAAAAATTCTTGATAATTATCAAGACACTAATACAATAGATGTTAAAAGATGAACTATTTTTCCAGTTTACGGCGTATGCGGCTTATAGTTTCGGGAGTAACTCCCAAGAATGAAGCTATGTTTTTCAAAGGAACTGCTTTTTTCAAGTCTGGGCAACGTTTTATTAATTTCTTGTATCGTATTTCAGGACTACAATATAAATCAAGGAATCTTTCATATACCATTTCATATAGATTTTCAGCTACATATCTTCCGAATCTTTGAGTTTCCATATTCGTTTCCAAATATTCAATCAAATCATGGCGTGATATTTCATAGACCGAACAATCTGCTATTGCTTGAATATTTACTAATGATAGACAACCTTTCATAAAGGAAGAGTAGTCACATACAAATTCGTTAGTAAAAGAATATCCTACAATATGTTCTTCACCCTCTTCATCAATGTATGTATATTGGAATATACCCTCTTTCATCCACCCTGCAAAACGTTCTATTTCATTCTGACAGATAAAGAAATCTTTCTTACGGTAAGTACGCAATTTCCCTTTTTCCACACATAAATCTTTTATATGGGAATAGTCTAAATTTTTGAGATATGTATTGAATTCATTCATTTGCAAAGTTATTTAATATACACGAAATTATAGAAAATCTTCCAAATGGAAAAACAAATGCTTTCACTCAGTCAAAAATAAGATAATTATACCTAACTGCAGGATATTTTTTAGTGATTTGCATATTACAAAAGAAAGCCGTATTATTGAGCCATAGTTTTAGGCAGACAACCCGAAGATGCAGTACATCTTCAGCTTCCTCCGTAACGATGTAATCTCGCCGGAGAAGACTCCGAGCCTGAAGGTGCAGCTTTCAGTCTACCTTCTCGATATAACTACCTACCGTGAAGCCGACCTGTGTGACACTCATGTATAACAGAAAGGGTGTTCGTCTCTACAGTCCACAAGGCAAAAGGTCTGATGTTTGAGAACGTGATCATCTTCGAGGCAACCGATGGTGTCTATCCATTCTTTGACAAGAAGACTCCGGAGGAAATCAGAGAATCCACAAGACTTTTCTATGTCGCCATGACCAGGGCAAAGGAACGCCTGCACATCACATACGCAGAGTCCGTGCCCGGAATCTCCAAATGGGGAAACCCTTACTCTATCGACAAGAAACCCACCCCATTCCTCCGCCACATAGCAAATTCATTTCCAGCTTGGTCTATGCATTCCCAAACCTTGCCATTGCCTCCGCTACCAATCTTTTTCTTCAGTTCCCAGAAACCAATTATTTTTTCGCCCTCATAATCTATTCCACTTTTACCAACTGCTCCCATACATCCTGCTTCATAGCAGTAAGAGGTCGCTTCCAAACCTCATCCTTCTTTGCATATGTTCCTAGAATATATCTTTCAAAATCAAATCCTTCTATATCTAACTCCGCAAATTGTTTATTCGTAGCATTCACGATTCCCTTTGTATATATCCTATTACGCCATAGCAGTTCTTCTACTTCGTCTTCATGCTCAGCATAAATCCTATCTATGTCGAAAATAAAGTTAAACCGCTCTGCAAGCGTTCCGTCTTTCTTAGCCACAACTGGTTGATTGGGGTTATCTTCATCACAAAGATATGCTTTTACCCCTCTACACTTTCCTTTAGTATGAAAATCAATCACGTCTTGTGGACTGATAGCAAAATGTAACGGTGTTGGATGTGGGTCACCTTCCTCATAATACAATGAATATGGCAAGTCTTGTGCAGATTTACGTTTGTTGCACGAGCTACAACAAGGTTGAAGATTATAGAAGTTGGTACATAGGAACGGATATTTAGACTTTGGCTTGTTATGATCCAGTTCATAATAACCGCCCATCAATGGTATAATCTTCGCTTCTTTGGGGCGACCTCTTTTCCCTGTCTTTATTTTTTCATGCACATCCTCAATGAGTGTTGTCATGGCAAACTGGGCGTTGCAATAAACGCAAGATCTAATCCCAAGTTTTTTCACATAGTTAGGCATCAGTCTTGCTCTTACTTTATCATACCCCATCACATCAACAATCACCTCATAAAGTGGTCGCTTATCCTTATTTCCTTTAAACTTTATCCAAATATCATCTACAGCAACATCTTTCAAGGTACTATTGATATAGGAAAAACACTCACCATACTTGGACGGCAACATATTATTTAGGTTATCATACTTTTCTGCAATCTTCTCAACATACTCTGACACCCTAAGATAATCGCTTCCTTTATGACAAACGCCTTTAAATATCTCCTGTCTATCCTTTAGCGATTGCTCTGCATTTCTAGCCTCAATCGCATCGGGGCGTGTCTTCTTTCTTACGCTTGATTTACCTTTTGCCTTCTTTTCTTCTACAGGTGTACATATCAGAATATCTGTTGACTCTTTTTTTAAGTCATCAGCCAAATTCTGTAAAAGTGCTTTTGCTTCACCCACCACAAGTGGCAGTTGATTCACGTATTCAGCAGCGAGTTTCTTTATCCTATCGTCAATAAAAATCCTTCTCATCGGTTCTCTTGGTTCAATCCTAGTCTCTCAAATTCTTTTTGCACCCACATCTTATACGCTTGATTATTTTTTCCGAACTTGCGAATAAACAATCTTCGTAGTTGTATCTTTACAACGTCATCGCCAACAGTCTCAATCAATTGATCTGCAGAATCCATATCCCATCTACGTTCATGTTGTTTTCCCAATAGGAAACTAGTCAAGTCATTAACCACTTGACAAGCAAACTCTCCTACAAATCCTCCATTTAGGAAAAAACTTTCTGCTAGCAACTCATTGATGTTCGATGCGAAAGTCTTCACCTTCATCTGTTCCTTTACATCTTCCCCATTTTCAAGATATAGGATATTACTCTGTGGAATATCAGACAGCACAAAAGGTGAATGTGTCGTTAGTACTACATTCACGTTTACACTTTCTGTAACTTTATTGTCTTTCAAACTCTGAAGCAAGTTGGCAACAAATAATCTCTGGTATTCAGGATGGAAGCAAAGTTCTATCTCATCCAAAAACAAGCACACATTATGATACTTCACCCTTCCTGCATCCTCCGGTACAGAAATGATATTCCTCAAATGGTAAAGGTAAGCTGATAGCATGAAAAGGTATTGTCTTTCGCCTGAACTCAGCAACGGAAATTCTATGCATTCTTGATCCATATCATTCTTCAGATAGATATAGTTTCTGAAGATTGGCGGTGGGTAATACTCCATGATAGTCTTAGGACCTTCAATATTCATGTCAGGAAAGAATTGCTGTATGTATTCTTCATAAGAGAATCCATTATTATTCATTTCTGACTGTTCAGCCTCATCAATATAAATAAGCCTCTCAAGAAAATGCAACGTCTGGTGAACTTTCACTCCTATATGCGATGGTTCCTTTTTAACTTTCTCTATAAGCGAAACCACCATGTCTTTTTCATGTGGAAGCAATTTATGTTCCAAGTCAAAGAAAGCATCCGATAGTTCTGAGTAATCTTCATAGTCTGGATAATTACGACTTACACTGAAAGTTTTATCTATCAGATACATAAAAGCCCGCTTAAAGAGGTGAAAATCATTCTGTTTATAACCCTCATCAATTCCGTAGAATTCAAAAAAGAGATTACTTCTTTCACTGTTCAAGTCCTCTGCTATTTTCTGTATTGCATCCGTGGAAATATCACCATCTTCTGCCGGATGGTCAAATCTTAAAGAAAACTTTTGGTCATAAGTAAAATCTATTGAACTATAACTATACCCAGGCAACAATTTATGACCATGTTTTTCTGCATCGATTAGCAACGCAGCCACTCTGTCCTCTGCTAATTCCTTTTGATTTACCAAGTCTATCTGGTTGTTCCCTCTATAGGGCTCAAATCCTATGGGTACCATATAACCGTCGTTTTTCCTATAGAGACTTGTCAGCCAAGAATTATCAGCCCAATCGTCTGCATCTTCGCCATATGCTTCTTCATACTCATAGTCGCATGGGTTCAAAGATTGGATGGAATAATTCACCACGAGAGAATAGAAGAAGTGGTTCAATGTCTTTTCTATGGTTTCCCCTATTGTTCTTCTTTCCATGCCACGTATGGCATCATACTCAAACCCGTCCAATTGTATGGCGTTAAGCCAGCCGTCAGTTTCCTCATAATTCTTGCTGCCGGGGAAGTATAATTCTAAAGGATTATTCTCGCCATAGACAAATGTTACAGTATCATCTTCAACTTTCACACACCCGAGTTGCCCATCTAACTCAAAATATAGTTCTGCCTTTATTCCTTTTATATAATATAATCTTTCTGCCTTTGCTCTATAAACACCTTCGGTAGTAACATAAGAGAAGTTATTTAGAATCCTATATATCAGCTCCAGAAGTGAACTTTTACCACTTCCGTTTTTGCCAACAACAGCTTGAATTGTAATACCATTACCAAAGAAGCCTTTTTTGAATGTATTATCCTCATTTCTGATAATATGTCCATTCTCTTCTCGATACCAATCATTGAAGAAATAGTATTCTCCCTCTTTTAGTATCTTTAGATATTTGCATCCTACTATTGGATGAATACAGATAATTGTAAATGCCATGTTTTTTTAAGCTCTTTTATGAGGATTCCCCAATCATTCCTTTTCTATTTAATCGAGTTCATCCTTACAAGTGTTAAAATGTTCACTTATAGTATCATAGTTATTCTTTTTAAAAATCCTCCTCTGTTTCCATACGAATTGTAAACTCTTTACTAAAAGATTCAAGTTCTTCGGCAACTATTTCCTTTAGCTCCTCCTGTGGAACAATCAACTGGTAATCAGCAGCACCAATGGGTTTGTCCATATCTTCCAATGTCAATTCAACTTCCAAACGGTCTTTCTCAGCGCATAGGATAATGCCTGTAGAACGGTTTTCATCTTCCCTACGCTCCAAACGGTCAAGCTATGACAGATAATAGTTCATCTTGCCTGCATATTCCGGCTTAAACTCGCCAATCTTCAGGTCAATGGCTACAAAGCAATGCAGACCACGATGGAAGAAAAGCATATCTACCTTACTCCGCTTTCCGTTGTATTCGAGTACATACTGGTTGCCAATACCAATATAGGTGAAGCCCCTACCAAGTTCTAAAAGAAATTGCTTTACCTTCTCTACTAATCTAACCTTAAGTTCTGTTCCCAATATGGGATCTTTAACACCAAGAAATCCAAGATTATAACCGCTTCTGAACATTTCATTGGCAAACATCGCCTGTGTGGCAGGCAGAGTCTGCTCAAAATTATTATCAGAAGGGGTATACTTCCTCATGTGCATTTTTAGAGATATGGCACTGGATAGAAGTTCACGATTCCAGCCTTTTGATGTGATTTCCTGTGCATAATATAATGGCATTGTCATCTTCATCGAACTTGCGCATCAAGGTCGATATATGTCCCCATGATATAACTGCGACAATCTGCCGCAGTTTTGATTCGCTGTTGCAGAATCGCCCGTAGAACTTCTTCATATTCCACAGATTTCTGGGAGAAACGCCCATCTGAGGATAGCGTTGCTTCAAGTCATAGGATAAACGATTGATCACACCACTTCCATGCTTGCTCTCGACTTTTCTGTCGTGAAGTAACTTGCCTATCTCCCAATGAGCCGCACCTATAGTAGAACTTACTGCTGTTGCCACCATTGCTCTTGTCTTGTCAATAACTGCGACAGCCTGTCGCTGAATTGCGTCATACTCAGATTCTTGAATTTGTACAATATCTGTCATGACTTCAATCTTTCCCTGTTATAAACTCTCGCTTGTCAATATCACGCAATGTTGCAATTTTGTCTAGTGTGTACAGATCTGGTTGAGATACATAGTGCACCACTTACTTACAGTAGCAGGATTCTTCTCTAATTCTTCGGCAAGCCATTTGGCCGTCCGCTTCTTTTCAACGAGTACAACTTTGATTCTATTTAAGTTTCCATTTTGTAAATCTATTTAATTTGAACGCAAAAGTATATAAAATAATCAACTATCAATAAAAATTTCACCATAAAAGTTCATTTATGCATTCTTTATTTTACACCTATTAAGAGGCTCTCGTCATATTGTCTCCACCAAATACAAACATTCAGACCATCTCTTGTAAGTAATATTATCACTATAAAACTTGCACACTTCCATGATTATCGTGGTTTACAAAAGTTAAACGTGTTAAAATTCAGTTTTAATTCTGGCTTCAAAGAAAAAACACTCCACTTTTCTACCGTATTACCCACAAATAACTGATAGCCAACAATATCCATATACTCTTATTGTTTACGATTCCAAAGATAGTTATTTCCTATATAATATTAAACATTTAGTTTTTTATTTCTTTTACTTGCCTATGTATTATAATTACTAGCAAAAATTTAATTATAGGTCTTCGACCCAAAGAGTGATAATTCCCATTGGGCTGATAATAATATCATCGCCACAAAGTCCGTACTTGATCATCATTTCCTGAGTGTCTTTGCTGCCTGTAAGCAGCAGATATAGACTGCCTTCAGAACAACTCTGCCGTGTCCAAGCTATTCGTAGAACCTATACCGACATCTATCACGGCTCACTCTACCGTCTCTACCAGAGTCCTTCTGAATCTTCATTGCTCATTGACGAGCTGGAGTATCTTTACAGTACATTCATACAGAAGTGGTGGATAGCAGACAACCCCAAGATACAATACGTCTTCAGCTTACTCCGTAATGAAGTTGTCTCCCCGGAGAAGACTCCGTACTTAAAGGAGCAGCTGTCAGCCCACCTTCTCTATATAACAACCAACCGTGAAGCCGACCTGTGCGACAGCTCATGTATAAACAGAAAAGTGTTTGTCTCCACGGTCCACAAGGCATTGAGTTTGAGAACGTAATCATCTTTGAAGCAACCGATAATGTCTATCCGTTCTTTGACAAGAAGACTCCGGAGGAAATCAGGGAATCCGCAAAACTGTTCTATGTCGCTATGATCAGAGCAAAGAAACGCCTGTACATCACATACGCAGAATCCGTGTCCTGAATATCCAAATAGGGGAACCCTTACTCTATCAACAAAGAACATACCCCATTCCTCCGTCACATAAAGAAATACTTCAGTTTTTGATCCTGTTACATAATCAAAAATGAAAAGTTATTACAGAAGTGATAATTGTAATATTATTTTTATATGTTAATAATAAATTAGTCTCAGCAAATTAAAAACGATAAGACTATCTTATTCAATAATATCATGAATCTTATTCAATTCTTCTACACCTATTGATAGTGCTTTACTAGCTGACCACAAATCATCCTCTATCTTCAAAATTAAAATAGTCAATAATTTTAAAATTGTAAAATAAGCAGTTTGATGAATATTTTCATTATCCTTTGGTGGTGTACTTCCATGGGCATAATGATTTCTATAGGCAAGTCCGTTAGTGAACTCACTATTGTCAAGACAATAACTAAAATATTTACGCTCTTCTGTTGTTAGTAAATTATCTTTTTTAACTACCCATCCCTTAGTAAACATTTCATCTAAAGCATTTCTACCTTCAGTATTGTAATGCCAATATGCACAAGCATGATACTCCCATAATGATTGCAATGCAATCGTTTGTTCTATATTAAATAATAATAATCCATTGTCATCTTTTTTTAATATATTTTGATTAACTAAAAAGTCAATTTCATGTTTTTGATCATCTTCATAATTATTATATGAAACGGAATTTTCATTAGATAGCAAATCATATAAACAATGATAATGTTTGTCCTTATAAGGTTCTACATAATTAAGCATAGCACCAGAAGCAAACATATTATATAACACACGACTAATGTCAATATTATCTTTATTAATCTCAAAATATTTATTGACAAGTAAACTTTTTCCTTCAGTGACTTTTAATGGCTTTGAATATTTAATGATATCAATATCAACTTCGTCATATTCTACATATGTATTGTATTGCTTTACTACTGAGTCCAATTCAGGGAGTAATACTCTACACTTATTCAACCAACTATCTGTAACATTTGGGAAATTTAGTACTAATGAAGGATAATTATACTTACCTTTTAAATGAGCCTCATAATTTTTTTTCAATTCTTGTTCAACAGAAGTTTGCATACCTGTCAAAATATCATTATAGCCACAAAGCTGGCAGAGAGAGATTCTATTCTTGGTTAAAAAATAATTAAATGCTGGATATGCATTTTTACTCATGTCAAAAGCAATTGACTCCAACACATCAACTTCACTGTTTTTATTTATGAGTTCTAATAAAAAATGTCGATTCATCCAATTAAATAAATAGCAGGAGTTTGCTATTAATTGTACATTATCACATTGCTTAATAAACCTTACACTATAGGTGTATTTAGGAATGTCATTTTCCATTTTAAAGCTACAAGGCTTTATTCCTTCAATATTTGAAAATTCTATTCCAACTTTTTGCTCAACAATAACAGTTCGTTCATCATTCATTAATTCGTCATTTAACTTTTCTGCTAATTTATTGGCTTTTACTTTGATAAGAGGACTTAAAATTAAATTCTTTTGCTCATCTTTATTTTGACAGATCAATCTAACGTAATTTAGATTTGGACTATCACTCTCCAGATATCTACTAATAATATATTCCTTATCCTCCATCGTCAAGTTCGACGGAAGAAACAATTCTCTATCTGAAGGGCTATTATGTCGTGCTATATATTTATCAATAATAATATGGGCACTGTCACTTTTACTTAACAATATATCTCTAATTATTCCTTTAAACTTTTCAACTATAAACCCGCATTTAAGTATGGTTCTGAAATCATTTGCATTTTCTTGAGCTATTCTTTTTAATACATCAGCGGATATAATGTTAAACATTTTAAATTGATCAATTATGTCCCAAAATGTTTGTCTATATCCCCATTCTATGCTCTCATATATAACCTCAATTTGTTCAACAGATATTGCCTTGAAAAATTTCGCTATAATTCCATTATAATCTTTTACTTGGACTTTTAATTGATTCAAATAGTCATCGTCCCATGCAGTTAGTCTACAGTTATTATCTAATAATTTTTTTATATGATAAAGTTCTATTACATCATTAATATTTGACGGTGTAGCATTTTGGTATTTTATAATTGCTTTTTCAGCTAATACAAGATTATATCCAATAGACATATCATATATAGAGAAAAAATGCACTCGCTTTTCCATAATTTTTATTAAACCACTATTTTATACTTATATAATTTAACACGGGATATGATTTTCATTACAATATTCAAGAATCTCTTCCTGCGAAGAAAAGCCTCTGTCACAGAATTTTTGTAATCCATTTTTTACATCCTCAAGAACTTCGGTTTGAGCGTTAAGCACTTTAGTCGCCTTTGTAATAAAGCTTTTAAAATCATTATTTATTCGGCAAAGCTTGTCTATAGTATAATAGTCCAACTCATTTTTCCTTGCAGGAAATAATTCTTTTGTATCATCAGTATAAGGAGATAGCTTAATAACACCAATACCAAATGCCCTATTTAGACGCTCCATTTCCTCCATCACATCCTCATTAATCTCAAATGCGACCAGATAACCATAATTTGCCCAACTACTGTTTGATAAAGCCTGAAAAAAATATTCTTTTAACTGATGGTCATTCTCAATAGTACGTTTAAGCTCATATGAATATAAAGCAACATATTCTTTTGTTTCAGAAGCTTTTAACAAAGCACGTGTAGCCTGTTCTTGAAACTCATTAAATCTGACTCCGACCATATCTGGATGTACCCACTTCTGAGCCTGATAAGCTTTGCTGGATGTTTCATGAAAGATAGTTTTACAAAGAATATTATTACTAAATAAATAATTAGAAAGTAACCGATGTAAACTTCGTTCCTTAAAATTTTCTACCTTCAATGAGTCATTAATAATCTTTATAGGTGTACTTTCATTTATCAGTTGTTGCAATTCATCAGCATATTTCGATATATTACAACACGTACCAATTGAGCCTGTTGAGTTTTGCAGTTTTTGAGACATTGAACTTCTTTGTATAATGACATTAAGCCATTTTACTGTTCTTCGATGTGATAATTCTTTTCCTTGAGCATAAAAATAACCACCAGTAATTTCAGCTACATAATACCCACCCTCTCCATTAGGAGCTAGAACGACATCACCTGTTTTTAATCCGTAACATACGGTCCACATAAAACCAATCGCCATTCTGGCTGTTGCAGATGTCTTATCAGGATGAGATTCCAAATATTTTGCTACTAAATTCTGTTTCCAAACACTTTCATCAGTGTGAGGTATATTTGACAAATCTATATCTTTCAAAAAATTCACTCCGATGTAATTGTTGTCAAGACAATCCTTAACATACCTTCCACCTTCACCCAACATGATACGATTATATAATTTCATATATTTATAATTTAATTGCCTACTAATTTTATTGTATACTGACAAGTGTAAATATTTATATGTAAAAATTATCCACTTACTAGAATAACATGATAATCTATTTATATTTTTCAATATAAATAAACGCGAAATTGTTGAAAGCTTACATATAAGTGCAACAAGATAGCCCTAGCAGAAATTGACACAGTTTATTTACACTACCTACAACATCTAAACTACATATCCATTTTTTCAATATATTTTACTACCAAATTAATCTGAGCTAGGCACCGCATATACCAGTATTCTTTCATTCTGACATCCTTAATAGTAATCTTTCCTGTCTCAAAATGCCTGATTTAGTGTGTATTTCCAAATTTCGTTAGATAATCAAATTCACAATTAAAAGTATCCGTCATATCCGCATCTTCTTTCGAGATTTTATCAATAACTATTTTAAGTGATTTCTTTTTATCAGCCATGTAGTAAGTTTTCAGCTTTTCTAATTCTTCCCAGATCTTTAAAGAGTTATTATTAACTGATTTCAGATAATATTATTGTTCACACGGAATCGACCGTAACCTAAATGCATTCTCATCTACTACCATCTGATATAACTTAATTTGAGAATTTAACTCAGTTCTAACATATTATATAATTTTTTCTTTCTCCTCTAACTCTATATTGACACCAAAATAAATTGATTCGAAACAATCATTTTTCAGAGGCATATAGTGGCGTATTTCTCGCCAATTCCAAATTTTATCAGGATGCTTTTTACTTTGTTCAGCTTGTTGTGGAGTAAAGGCTGCATACATTGGATTAGGATTTGGCATGACTAATCTTACTTCCTGCTCATATTCCCATTCCTTCGCTTTTGTCTCCCATTGATAACTAAATATTTCTTTTGAACTATGATATGCGTCAGGACGCTCTATTATATCCTTGTATTTGACGTCTAAAACAAGTGGTTCAAGATATATTGTACCAAACATCGAAGGAACAGACTCCATCACTTTGTCTATATCAATCCCTATACAAATACCTTTGTGGTTGCAACAATAATGGCTCCACATTAGCAAAGAATCATTAACCTTCGACAAACTGCAAAGCCATGTATCGTTACGCAAATTAAGAGCATCATTTTCTTCTTTTTCTATCCACCACTTCTTAGGCCACCCTTTAAGTTTGGTGTTAGGAATGTTTGAATAATCAATTAGTTTTGGATGGCAATCAAAAGGGGCATTTAATTGAGATGCATTTGTAAACTGCAAATTCTTATTACCTATCATGCTTTTTGCACCTGCTATATCTAAATATTTATAGAGTATTCTTGACATATCCATTTGGCTTTAATTTTTCTATGACCTATAAATCAGAATTTACCGATACTTTACCGTTCATTAAGAGCGGTAGGAGTTCGTCACGTTGCTTAGTAAGAATATCTATTTCTTGGTAATTATTGTAATAGTCAAGACTTGTTCTGACAATTGTTTTACTATCGGACAAAAAAGCTGTCAGATGTTTGTTGCGAAGTTACAGAACTTTCCTTACTCTCACAACCGAATGAAGTTTTATCAACCTCATTCGGTTGTATTATTTCCAGACTTTGCAGTTGGTATTTCCTTGCAACGTTAATCCCTTCGATAAAAGTCTGCATGGGTGTTTTCCCGAAACAGTATTTTCCAGAATGTATTCTTTCCGTGTTGTAAGAGTTCATCCACGCATCAAGGTCAGCTTGCAACTGTTCGATAGATACATAGATTTTCTTTCTGAACGCGATAGCATAGAACTCATTCTGTACAGTTCTGTTAAATCTCTCACAAATACCATTTGTTTGTGGGCTTTTCGCCTTAATCTTGGAATGATCAATGTCTTCCACAGCTAAATACAGTTCATATTCGTGATTTTCCCTGTTTCCACAATATTCTGTTCCTCTATCTGTGAGCATGCGCATCAGTTTCAAGTCATACTGCTCGAAAAAAGGAACCACCCTGTCATTGAGCATATCGGCGGCGACAAGTGCATTCTTTCTGTCATACAACTTGGCAAATCCTATTTTTGAGTAAGTGTCGATGACAGTTTGCTGATAAATATGGCCCACTCCTTTGATATATCCAACATAATAGGTATCCTGGGCAACAAGAAAACCGGGATAATAAGTTTCTATCTCTCCATGAGCCTGCTTTTCTTCTTTTGCTTTCTCCAATGCCGCCACTTGGTTCTCATCAAGAACGATTCCCTCCTGTTCCACTTTGGCTGACAATGCTTTCAGGCGTTTCTGGAAGGTCTCCATATCGTGCCGTAGCCAAATGGAGCGCACTCCGCCCGGCGAAATAAGAATACCTTTCTTACGCAGTTCATTAGATACACGGACTTGTCCCAATGCTGGATTGTCTATTGCCATCTGTACGACTGCTTGCTCAATGTGTTCCTCCACACGGTTCTTTATGACTGGTTTACGGCGAGAAATCTCTTGCAAAGCGACTTCTCCTCCTTGTTCATACAACTCTTTGAAACGATAAAAACTGTCACGGCTGTAGCCCATGATCTTACAAGCACGTGACACGTTTCCTAATTGTTGGGAGAGTTCTAGCAATCCCAGTTTGTTTTTGATGACCTTTTCTGATGTTGTCATAACTCAATCTGTTTTCTGTTACAAAATTATTCTTTTATATGTAACTGTCAGATTAAGTCTTGACTAATTCAGGTTGAACAGCCTGAACCCGTCTATCGTCTCAAGTGTCTTTCCCTTTTTTTGCTTTTCAACTCTTTCAATGGCATACTCGAAAGTCTCCTTCATCAAGAAGTTCTTTCCGGACACCTCACCCCCACTGATCATGTTCCCGTATTTACGCTTGGAGGCTCTTGTAGGTCCAAATCCTTCCTCTTCGCCTATCTCCACTCTGTACATAGACTAGAGTAGTCTTGCTTTCCTGGTGAAAGCATTGTCGCTTCCACACTGGTTTCCGTATATATTGTCTTCTATATCTTTTATAAATTATTGACAAATCTATATGTATTCTTAGTTGTATCAATATTATAATTCTAATTATCTAATAATTAATCAATTCACTACAGTCATAAAAAGCTTCCTTTGATATTCCTGTATTTACGCATACATATTCTACGTGCATATAACCATTAGTATCTATTGTTATTTTTGTCTTAAACTTTACCTCACCCGCTTTCATTTGAGGTAAATTATCTAATCCTATCTTTACTAATGATTTATTATTGTGCGCATTTTCAGAGTTACCAAACAATACTTCACATAGTGCTCTACTCTGATTGTGATAAGCTGTACACGTATTTACAGTATTTGTAAAAGGAAGTTCTTGTCCTTGTTTTATGACATTTAGCATTTTATTACAAATACCATTTATGCGACAACTCTTCCCAATATTCATTTTTAAAGTTGGATTATGTCTCTTTACTTGTGTAACCACAGTAGCTAATTTATTTACAGCAATATTCTTCCTCGATTCATTGATAATATTAATTGCATCAGAATTAATTATATTGTTTTCTTTCATACACATATATTCTTCTACTATATTATCATATTCTTTTATAAGAATATCAGCTTCTATGTCTGATATGTTCATCTGACTATACTCTTTTACTTCTGTCAATTGATTCCATAAATCAGTAAAATATTTAGTATAGTCTTCACATACATTTCCTTCGTCGGTGATTATGATATTTTCTGCATTTCTATTTTCTGCAGAGTAAGTCCAATTATACGAACCTGTTATAAGAATACGCCCATCAAAAATGCAAAATTTATTATGCATTAGAATATTGCGTTTATTCACGAAACATAATTTTCCTCCCTTTTGCAGATATAATGAAAAATCAAGTCCATAATCACCACAATTTATTATATCTTTTATGAGAATAAGAGAGATATTTACTCCTCGTTCCAAAGCATTAATGATTGCATCAAATAAATCATGTTGAGTGAACCATGCCACTGCGATTATTATATCTTTATTTGAGTTATTAATTTCTTTTATTATTTTCTTCCGTATTTGATTAAAGTATGCTTGTATCATAATATCAAACTTAATTTTATGATTTTAAAACAATCTATTAATAATCACTTTTTAACCAATCGTACTATTATTTCATTATTATACGACTATAAATCAATCCTAAAATAACCAATATTAAAACAAAAATGACTGCTATAGCCACATAACCGACTCCTTCTTTCGGGTTTGCCAGCTTCAACAACTCCTAATAGCCTTGTTACCAAAGCCTTTGCATTCTATGTCGTTATCTCAGTCAGCAACTTCTGCAGAACAGCTTTCGTGTGCTGCATCTTAGTATCTATCGTTGAAAATTTCCGTCTACCCCTCTTGAATCTTTATCTATTCTTAAAATACGATAACTCAATACGGTTAATGATGCTTCTTAAAATTATCAATTATTCTATAATTACCTATTTAATGAGCATAAAGTTAATAATTATAAATTGATAAATATAAAATATCTCATATTTTTACATTACTTACTACACTCACTCACCCCCATTCTCTACTTTTATACTACCTATTAAGAAGAAGTTTATTAAAAATAAAAACTGCATTTTTTGTATGCTTTACTAGGTTAAAATGTCTATCAAAATTCAATTATAAAGTAAATATAATTATTGCTTATCAACTTAAAATATGACCAACAAATTAATGAAGAAAGTGATCAACAAATTGTTATTCATCCATTGTATAGAAACACATAACAAAAAGTCTTTTATATCATTGACATCAATATTCTCGAATATACAACAAAATATTCAACAATAAACTTCTATTCAAGAGAATAGATAAAAATCCATTTGTAATATTGCAGAAAAATGAGCAAAACATGTTCCGCTTGCTTAAGATTATAAGAAATTATAGGGAAGAAGTTAATTCCATAGAAATCAAATAATTAATCATAGATAAAATGACAATTAAAGCAGCTCTCTCAACAGATATTTTGATATACACTTTTTCCCTAAACTATCATAGAAAAACGCGTTTATAAAAGGGCTTGCCCTATTCACTTTTTTAAAAGAGGGAAGCCTAATTCCCCCTTCCTAAAAAGGGCGTTAGAAAAAGACAGTTTAAAAAGGCAGCAAGCTGGGTAATTTTGTTATGCAGTTTACAGAACAAAAGATTGAATATTTGCCATAATTTGGATCAAAATATTATCAGCTGCACCAATATAAGCAACGCACAAAAATAATCGTAAGAAGAGCTTAAAACTAGCTAAATTCAAAAGTTATTCTCCAGCAGCTACAGTCGTTTTATCATATTAAGAGCAATAGAAAACCAATACAGACTTGGATCTTTTTTAATTAAAAGTCCCCAATATATCATATACGACTGAAACAATTTATATTGGGATGTCCAACAAAATTATACAATAGGATAACCTCAAGAAATAGATTTTTTGTTGTACACTATACCTATCAAAAATATGATTAGAACAAAATAACAATGTACAAGAAAACAGGGCTTAAAGTAGCAAACAAATAAACTTGATCGCCCCAAATGTAAGTATAGTATGGAAAGGATAATAGTATCTAACAAAAAACTTTTTCAAGATGCATTAAAACCATACTTTTATTCTAAATTGACATAATCAAAATCCAAACAATAACCTCATCATTTCATCAATTCATCAAAAAACAATTGTATCACATAACGTAGAATTGTATAAAAAAGCGATAAGCACTTTTATATTTAAACGACATTTCATACTTTTGAGATACATCTTTTGTTTTTCACTATTAATGCCCAGCATAATAGTAATAATTTATAACAATATACGTCATGATTAAAATTTATAGTATGAATACTTGTCCAGACTGTATTTATGTTGAAGAGCAGATACAGGGAGACGACAGATATGAGATTATAGACATAGGTTCACATGTAAAACATTTAAAGGAATTTCTAAGGATCCGTGATAACAGCCCTGTTTTTAATGAAGCGAAAAAAGTTGGAGCTGCAGGTATTCCATGCTTTGTTCTAGAGGATGGTTCTGTTACACTCATACCAGAAGAAGCCGGACTTACTTCAAGACCAATTACAGAAGGAATGTCATGTAATATAGACGGAAGTGGTTGCTGATACAAACTATATTTTGATGCATCTAACCTATCATATAATAAAGCTAAAATATGAGATCTGTTTATTATATGATAGGTTGTACCAATAATAGTCTTTAATCACAAACTGATCTTTAGATAATAATTGGCAGTTCCATATGAATGTTTACTATCTTTCTCCTCTATGAATCGTGTATATTGGAAATACAGCTTCTGATATAATGCAATGATGATGAATATGGTATGCTTACCTGCCGCTTGTTGTATAGGAAAATTTTGCCAATGAGGATTTATAAAGATGTAATCCTAGCAAAGGACTCAACTATATTGAGAAATTAATGGAATAATTTTTTAAGTCATCCGATGAACATTGAAGATATTTTCGTATTTTTGAAATCATAATTTAATCATTAACAGAATGTATTATGGGACAGGAGTTTTGCCAAAGTTGCGGTATGCCTCTCACTGATACAAATAAAGGAACAAACTCTGATGGAAGTTTGAACAATGAATACTGCTCTTATTGTTATCAGAAAGGACAATTCACACAAGATTTTAACATGAGCCAGATGATAGAATTTTGTGCTCAATTTACGGATCAGATAAATAAGGAGACAGGATGGAATCTTACTCCGGAACAGGCTAAGGAAAATATGAGACAATTCTTCCCTACTCTTAAACGATGGAAAGAAAAAGATGAAAGAACACTTACAGAAAACGCAACCGGCTTGCTTGCACAATGTAAGGAGATTACGATTGTCTCAATTGACGCAGAAGGATTTCCACGTCCGGTTCCAATGTCCAAAATCAGTTCAAAAGGATGTAATGAGGTATGGTTAGCAACCGCTGCTAATTCAGTAAAGATTACAGACTTCAAATTGAACAACAAAGCCGGACTTTGTTATTCAAACTATGGTGACAGTGTTGGCTTGAGAGGAATCATTGAGATTATAACTGATGACAACATACGAAAAGAAATGTGGCAAGACTGGCTCATCAATCATTTCCCGTATGGCCCTACAGATCCTAATTTTGTGCTTTTACATTTCATAGGAAAAGAAGCTACATTTTGGATTAATGGAGAATTCTCACACGAAAAATTGTAACATAAATTCATATTATGAAGAATAGGCATAGCATTCTTTATGTCTTGCATTCATTATGGAAAGAATAAGATATTTAGGACAACAACCTCTTACTGAAAGGACAAAATTGCAAGATACAAATTAAAACAGCAGACAATGGAAATTCATAATTTACTGGATGTCAAATCAAGAAGCGAGTGTCGCCTAACGGTTTTTACAATAGACAAGGATATATTGCAAAAACCACAATCTGACCCGGTAGTGTGAAACAACTTTTGCCAATTTCCTGATTTATATAAGCGAATCAGAATTGATGCTATCCAAATCAAGAAGAATCAGCCCGAACTTTTTGAAAGTCGCCTGAACAAATTCATAGAAAATACCCGAAAAGGACTCCTTTACGGAGAATGGAATGACAACGGAAGATTATAAAATTACAGAAAAGCATTAATCTATTTCTATATTTTGTTACCTTTGCATCTAAGATATTAAAAACAAAGATTGTTCAACCATATGAAATGGCAATTGTGCATATAGCTACGCATAATAAATAGCATTCTCAATTCAAGCTATTGTTAATATACAGGCTTATAATACAGGTCTGTGTTTCTTTATTTTGCCATTATATCAAATAATTACTTTACAAATAAGTTATGTCACCAGTTGACAGAACTTGTTGTATTTTATCATGTTGAACAATGAATTATACATATAAAAACATATGGCTCATCAACTTTCCGGTTATGATGAGCATCCTTATCGAACAACTTATTAATATAACTGATGCTATCTTCTTAGGTCATGTTGGTGAAATAGAATTAGGAGCATCCGCACTCGCCGGAATCTGGTATCTTGCCATTTATATGCTCGGTTTCGGATTCAGTATAGGTTTACAGGTTGTCATTGCACGGCGTAATGGCGAGCAGCAATATTCAGAAACAGGTAAGACATTCTTTCAGGGATTACTTTTTCTGTCGGGTTTAGCAGTTCTACTATGCAGTATTTCGAAAACAATATCTCCCATGATTCTGAGCAATCTGATTGCATCTGAGAAAGTATTTTTTGCTGTTATTGATTATCTGGACTGGCGCATTTGGGGATTAATATTTTCTTTTCCATTTCTTGCGTTACGATCTTTCCTGGTCGGTATCACACTTACAAAACCTCTTAGCAAAGCTGCCTTTACTGCCGTATTGGTGAATATACCTTGTAATTGGCTTCTCATATTTTATTTCGATATGGGAATAGCCGGTGCTGCAATAGCATCTTCATTTGCAGAATTATGCTCATTGATAATATTGTCAATCCATGTTTTACGAAAAATGGATAGAAAGGTTTATGGTCTGAACTGGAAATTTGATAAAAACATATTCCATCATGTCTGTTGTGTTTCTATCTGGAGTATGTTCAATCCATTTATTGGAGTAGCCTCATGGTTCGCCTTCTTCATAGCCATTGAGCATTTGGGAGAATTAGAACTGGCAGCAACAAATGTCATACGCAGTATATCCACCTTTTTTTTCGTCATTGTCAATTCACTGGCAGCAACTACCGGCTCATTGGTAAGTAATCTGTTGGGAGCAGGACAAAAGAATCAGGTTTTCCCGTTATGTAACCGGGTTATCCGTTTAGGATACTCCGTGGGAATCCCACTTATTATCCTTTTTATAATCTGTTTCAATCCGCTTTTCAAAATTTATTCTGGTAATGAGAGCCTGATACAAATAGCACGGCTGCCATTTACAGTAGCCCTGTTGAATTATGCTTTTGCCTTACCTGGCTATGTATATATGAACGCCGTCACCGGGACAGGTGCCACACGTACAACCTTTATTTTTCAGACTGTAATCATTATAGCCTATCAGATTTATTTATGGACGATAAGCTATTTCAGCACATCCCTGTCTATATATTGGACAGCAGAATATTTATATGTGATATTGCTTGGAGGACTTTCCATTATCTATCTAAAATGCAAAAACTATTAATCGTTTGAATCCCATGATGAAAAAAATATATCCTCGTACAGGAGATACACAGACTGTTTACCTAAATGCTGTTGTAAAAGACCCGTCTATTGAAGTCGGCGATTATACGATCTATAATGATTTTGTATCCAATCCGCTACTTTTTGAACAGAACAATGTACTGTATCATTATCCAATCAATCACGAGCGATTGATAATAGGTAAATTCTGCTCCATTGCTTGCGGCACAAAGTTTCTGTTCAATTGTGCCAACCATACATTAAAATCTCTATCAACCTATACATTCCCTTTATTTTATGAGGATTGGAATTTGGAGAAATCCAATGTTTCAGATGCATGGGATAACAAAGGAGATATCATAATAGGTAATGATGTATGGATAGGTTATGAAGCAATTATAATGGCTGGGGTACATATCGGAGATGGAGCAATCATTGCCACCCGAACTGTTGTCACTAAAGACATACCACCTTATACCATAGTAGGCGGTATTCCTGCCAACCCGATCAGGAAGCGTTTCAGCGATGATATTATTCAAAAATTGGAAATACTGAAATGGTGGGACTGGCCTATTGAAAAAATCCATCAAAAATTACCTTACATTCTCAATGGTGACATCAGCAACTTATTTGATAATAGAAAGTAAAGAATTGTCTAAATTTAAAACCTAAAAGAGTGTAATTTGCAGGGAAACGCTCTTTTAGGTATTGGGAATCAATTCATCAGGTGATCATTTGCAAAAATATATCCTATTTGGTCAGAATTTATTCTGGTTACTCCTATTTCCACGTCAATATTGGTATGCAAGTATCCATATATACAGGCATCAATCCTATCGCCCTAATGGTACGCAACTTCCACCTGGTAGGCAAATGATAGGTAACCACCACGATATGGTTTGCTATACTTTTCTCGATTTTTTTTGCAGATAAAGTCAAGAGGCCTCGTACATCCGGTTGAACTCCTCCACCTGCAACAGCTTCCCGTCAAACTTAATCTGACGGAAGTCGTTCATACCTTTCCACACAAAATACTCATCATCCGGGTTGATATGTGACCAAAACATAGTCAGAACAAAATCAGCATCATTGATGCGGAATATATAGAGAATTATTAGAAATCAAATTGATTTACAATTTATTTAGTATACACAATTTTCAATGTATCCTTCCTGTTCATACACCCTACCATAGTGATGAATCATTTCAACCAACCCATTCAAACGTGAATCTATAATATTCAGATTTTTATATCTAAGATATTGAGTATCATACAGTCCCGCATTCCCGGATTTCAACCTCTCTTCTATATCTTCGGGAATAAGGAAACCTGCTCTGTCGCCCAAAAATTTATAAAACTCTGACTGATATATACATATACCTGCCAGATCAAAATCTCCGAAATGTATATATCTATTAGGAATTTTGATAAGCCATTCCCTTAAATCCGCCGACTGAGGGTATCTGGAGACAAACAAAACTTTATTATCTCCAAACAGATATTTCTGACTCCGTATACGACAGAAGTTTTCACCATTTTCCACTCCCACCACTATCACGTCTGACGGTATATAAAATTCATCGGGGTTTTGTATGAAAACAGCACTTCCTTCCGGAGGGGATATAACAAACTCACTATTCCTTATTCTTGCATGAATAGGTTCGTAACAGTTGACAAGAAAACCCCTGAAAGTTCGAAGCTTTACAGTTTTGGAGTCGCCGGTTTCCTGCACAAGCGTACTGCGCTGCAAGTCTTTGTTATCGCCAGAAAAGATTTCAATCCATCTTTCGAGAGAAGTGCCGGATGTATAATTATCTGAAATATATCTGCTGAATGCCACAGAATCCGTAAGGCGATAGGAAATTCTGCTGCCACTGGTTATTCCGGTTATAAGACCCTCTATCCTAAATTCATCAACTATCCATCGCGGAAGTGAGCTTGAAGGAAGAGTTCTTCCTTCAAGCATATAAAGCAACTTTTTCGCAATAGATATTGTAAATCGTTTTTTGTTTATATCCATATTATTACAAGACATTTTTATTTCCGTGTAAGCAATGACACTACCCTTGTATTGCTTTTCGCATCTTTGCTTAACAGATAAGTATATTTATAATCCTCAACATTATAAGTGGTAGGCGAACTGTTGATAAGTAATATGTTGCGGCAATTGGCAAATTCAAGTATGCCTTTCACATTATTAGGATGCAACTTACCGATTTCATCCATCATACAATGCACCTTGAAATCTCCGAATTTCCTTGAGACTTTTTCCTTGAAAACATTGATAAGCATGATGTTCACCATAGCCTTAACCAGTATGTCTGTACCATCGGAACCTACATTCGCTATTTTCTCTACCCAGCCTGTGTCGTTATCATTTTCGATAATGCGGAACTGCAGATTAAAGGTATCAGAAACGACAAGACTCTTTCTGGAAGGCTCATCTTTTAGCAGTTTGCTGAAAGCATTAAGATATTTTACAGCCCTGAGATTCACGTTCTCGCGCGAATCCTGTGAGAATAAGTCCATTCCACCCATGTTGAAGGTGTTCTCATCATTGAAATTCTTTATTTCTATAAGAAGCTGCATAAGCTTGTCGTTACTCGGCAAAGGCCTGAGTTCGATACTGCGGATAACTCCTGCGAAATTACGTTTGACAAAATCGTCATTAATATCTTTAATGGTCTTATTAACTAAAGTTTCCCACCCAAATAAATAGATAGAAAAATAACAGTTTGTCG
>ENA-ORSR01000198-ORSR01000198.1-human-gut-metagenome-genome-assembly--contig:-NODE-198-length-53828-cov-5.897848_pt1 | contig 53828 bp, 43 predicted proteins | sample MGYA00241901_ERZ509166 | MGnify/ENA primary metagenome ERZ509166 (study PRJEB26280, sample SAMEA2338860) | human gut metagenome | biome: human gut; feature: human-associated habitat; material: faeces... | reverse complement strand
CTTCCGGGCACTTGAGAACTCGTACTTAGATTTTTAGAACACTTCGACGTTATCGATCAAACGTGTGGTGCCGATTTTTGCGGCTGCTAAAACGACTAACGGCGTTCTTTTAACCAGATCGTCTTTTGTCGGTGCGAGCAGATCGCTTCTGCGAACCACGGCGACATAATCAGGAATCCAGCCGTGACCGTCGAGCATCTTCATTGCTCTTTCTTCCAACACGTCCGGATCTGCCGTCTCGGCTTCCAGCGCATCTTTAACGCCTTTGACTGTCTTGTAGAGCAATGTAGCGTCTTCAAGTTCCTGTGCGCTCAAGTAACGATTGCGGGAAGAGAGCGCCAGTCCGGTTTCCTGATTGCGCTGCAGTTCTGCCGGAACAATGCGGATCGGCATGCCGAACTGGCTGACCATTTCCTTGATGATCGTCAGCTGCTGGTAGTCTTTTTTACCGAAAACTGCGACGTCCGGTCGCACAATGCAGAAAAGCTTCATAACAACCGTGCAGACGCCTTCAAAAAATCCCGGACGATAAAATCCTTCGAGAATATCAGCCAAGGCAGGATCGGGCTTCACGCGGAAAGTCTGAGGCTGCGGATACATGTCTTTTTCGCTCGGCGCAAAGACATAATCAACGACACCCTGCTCTTCAAGCTTTCTGCAGTCCTCTTCCAAAGTTCTGGGATACTGGTCGAAGTCCTCGTTCGGGCCGAACTGAAGACGATTGACAAAAATCGACGCAACCACCGTGTCGCCGTACTTGCCGGCTTCCTGCATAAGATGCAGATGACCTTCATGAAGATTGCCCATGGTCGGAACCAAAGCAATATTCTTCTTTCCTTTGAGCTCTTCCTGAAGAGCCTCGATTGTGTGAACAACTTTCATTTTTTTCAAAAATCAGAAGGAGTGCTCAGGCGCCGGAAATTCGCGGTTTTTAACGGCATTCACGTAATTAGCCACCGCTTCTTTGATGCTTGCGGCTCCCTCCATAAAGTTTTTAGTAAATCTCGGTTTACGGCCGGGAAAGATTCCCAGCAGATCTTGTAATACTAAAACCTGACCGGAGCAATTTAGGCCTCCGCCGATACCGATTGTCGGAATGCTCAAAGCTTCCGTCACTCGTTTGGCAACGTCTGCCGGAACCATTTCCAGAACGATCATGGATGCGCCGGCCTCCTGCAGAGCCAGAGTGTCGGCCATGAGCTTTTCTTCTCCGGACTTAGTCTTGCCTTGGACGAAGTAGCCGCCGATAGCGTTAACGGATTGAGGTGTAAATCCGACGTGACCGCAAACGGGAATGCCCATCGCTGTTAAGCGGCGAGCCAGCGGGCAAACTTCTGTGCCGCCTTCGAATTTAACCATGTGGGCGCCGGCCTGCATCAGTTTTACGGCATTAGCCACAGCCTCGTCTTCATTGACAAGGTAGCTGCCGAAATTCATATCTGCTAAAACCAGGCCGTACTTATTGCCGCGAGCGACGCAGGCGGTGTGATAAACCATGTCGTCAATGGTCACGGGAAGCGTTGTCTCACGTCCCTGCATCACCATGCCGAGAGAGTCTCCGATGAGTTTGATGTCTACACCGGCCTCATCTTCAACGGAAGAGAAAGTTGCGTCATAGCAGGTGAGCATCACGATCGGCTCTCCTGCCTCGTACATCTTCTTGATGGTGCTGAGTCTAACGGGCTTGCGTTCCGTTTTCTGATCCATTGCATTCTCCTAAATTGCCGAACCACTCCTCGGCAGATTTAAATCGGTTAATTCGCTGGTCAGCCGTAGAAGCCAAAAAGGCTTGAACCTGACCTTTTCCCGCAATATTAAACTGCGGTGCTATCTCTGCAAGAGGAACTAACACGAAGGCCCGCTCCGTCATGCGCGGATGCGGAAGGAGAACAAACGGATCGTCGGAGCGCTGCTCTCCGACAGTAAGAAGGTCTAAATCAATCGTACGGGGCGCATTATGGACGCCCGCAGGACGCACACGTCCCAGGTCCGACTCAATTGCTAAAAGTTGTGTCAGCAACATTCGCGGAGACAGTTCCGTCTTTATCTCCAGGACGGCATTGGTGTAGTCCGGACCGCTCGAATCAATGGGTTCTGTTTTATAAAGTGAGGAGACTTGAACGAAGCGGACACCCGGAATATCGGCAATTCGGAGAACTGCTTCCTTTAATGTAGATTCGGGCTCGCCGAGATTTGCGCCGAGCCCGATAAATGCCTGCAGCATCATGGCTTACTTGGATACCTTTTCTTTGTCAGACGAAGCCTTCTCCGACTTGGAGGGCTTACTTCTGTCGAAACGTTTCTTGCGTCTTCTGCGGCGTTTTTTCTTTTCTTTTTCCTCGCCGTCGGCTTCACCTTCTTCCGACTTACCCTCGGCAGCTCTTTCCTGACGCAGGCGCTCCCGCTCCTTGCGGTCCTGGTGCTCGGCTTCTTTGCTCATCTCCAGACGTTCCTCATCGGTTGCGCCTTCGTAGGCCGTCCACCAATCGGCGAGCTCGTGGGAGGCATCGCCGCTGGAAGCGCGAAGCAAAAGGAAGTCATAAGCGGCGCGGAAGCGCGGATGCTGAAGAAGTTTCATCGCAGCGCGGCGGCTCCTGACTAAAAATCTTGGCTGAAGTTTCCAAATAATGGCCATGTCGCTGACGTAGCGGGACTGCAGTCCGTCCCAGCGATAGCTGTCGGCCACTTTCTTGGCGGCTTCTTCGTAAATCTGTCCCGGTGTTTTGCCGGTGGACTTCGCCACTTCTTCCTTCATCTCGTGCCACAGAAGAACGGCAAAGAGGAAGCTCGTCGAAATCGACTTACCGAGCGCGACACGAGCGTCACAGCGCTCCAGACCCTTGCGAACAAAAGGAAGACCGAAAGTGCGTTTCAGAACATCAAAGAGCGGAATCGGAATGCTGATGTCATAGCGGTTCATGAGCTCCATGCAGGCAACGGCAGATCCGCTTAAAACCATCTTCGAGAATTCATCCGCCAGACGTGCACTCGGAACCGAGAGCAGCAGCGTCTGCATGTAATGCATCGGGGCGGCGGTTTTCTCATCGATCGTAAAACCGAGTTTGGCGGCGATTCGGATCGCACGGAGGATGCGGACGGGATCCTCACGATAACGAGTGGCCGGATCTCCGATCATGCGGATTTTTCTCTCACGGATATCGTCTAATCCGTGGTGGTAGTCATATAGGTCGCCGCTGATGGGGTCGAAATACATCGCGTTGACGGTGAAGTCTCTGCGGGCGGCGTCTTCATACTGTTCCCCGAAAACGTTGTCATTGGTAATGACGCCGTCCTCGTCTTTCGTCACACCTTGTTTGGCAAAGCCGCGAAAGGTCGCAACTTCAATTGTTTCAGCACCCTTGTTGACATGAACCAGACGGAACCGCCTTCCGATAATGATGGCGCGTCTTGTGACTTTTTTGACTTCTTCCGGGGTCGCATCGGTCGCCACATCGAAGTCTTTCGGCTTGGCCCCGATCAGCAGGTCTCGTACGGCACCGCCGACAATAAAAGCTTTGTATCCGGCATCCTGAAGTTTTTGACAGACGGATATCGCAAAAGGACTCACGGCCGAGAGGTCAATTCCGTTTTCTTCTCTCGGAACAATATGAGCTCTCTTCCGAATTTTTGTCGGCACATTCGCTTTGAAGCCCTCTTCTTCTTTAACCAACTCTCGTACTCCGCACGGACACAGCTCTTAGAACAGCTTATGTTCGCTGAATAATTCCAGAATTTCCCAATGTCTCTCCTGAGCCGTACTTCTTAATCGGTCATCGGGATTCGTTGCTACAGCCTTTCCTCCGTGACGGGCCACATGATCAAGCAGCGGAAAATCGTTCATGGAATCGGAAAAGAACGCCGACTCCTTCAGATCCGCCGTTGAACCGCCGCACTTCTGTATAAAACGCTCGGCGTTAACGACCTTTTGCGCTGCAAAGTTTTCACTGATCCAGCGCCCTGTAAACTCTCCGTCGGGCTTTTCGTCCGGTTCGGCGCAGATCAGGTCACGAATACCGAAAAGCTCGGCAATCGGTTCCACCGCGTAACGGTATGAGGCAGTAATCATGACAACTCTAGCACCGGCCTCACGGTATTTTTTGACGAGATCCACTGCGATGGGCAGTACGTGCGGCATGATGTCCCGCTTTAAATACTGAACTCGGAGTTCATCGAGTTCGCGGCGCGGGAAACGCGCCAGCAGCTTCATTTCAAAATCTTCGAATTTATTGATATCGAGGCAGCCGTTTTTATAGTCGACGTCGTATTGAATTCGTTCGGCGCGAAGCTGCTTTTCGTCTTTGCCGACGTGGGAAAGCAAAGTTTCGGCCCACAGGATTGAGCTGTCGACGGGAATCAAGGTGCCGTCTAAATCAAAAAACGCGTATTTCACCGATCTTCCTTTGTGTCTTGATTGCGTTCGAGCCATTCTTTAATTAAGGGGATGGTCACGGCTCTTTTTGCTGACATGGCATAACGGTCCAAGCTGTGAAGCAGATTACTCATCGTGTGCATGTCGCGCGGAAAATTATTCTCGATCCAGTTCAGAACTTCCGGCGCCACTTTCAGGCCGGTCTGAGAAGCCGCCTCCAGAATAACCTGACGCTTTTGTTCGTCGGACAGCGGAGAGAGCTCAAAAACCACGCCCCAACTGAAACGGCTGGTGAGGTCTTTGCGAAAGCCCTGACGTTCAAAATCTTTCGGACTGCGGTCTGCAGTCACGACAAGATGGGTTCCGGGATGCTCCCGCACGGTGTTGTATAGAACGAACAGCTCCTGCTGTTGTTCCGGCCTCAGATCTTGGACATTGTCTACGGCGTAGATTGTGCGGTTTTCGTCGAAAGCAGGAACGCCCTCGCTTTGTTTGCCCAAAGCGCGTACAAGGTGTGTTTTGCCCACACCTTCGTATCCCCAAAGGTAACTAAACTGCGGTCCGCGTCCTTCCTTCAGCTCGGAAATCACGGCGACAGCTTCGCTGTTCGACCCCACAATAAAATTAGAGAGAGTCGGCTGTTTTTCAGGGAAAAAATCCAAAGGAAGCTGACCCCTTATTTGTTCCTTCTTGTCTTTCTCGGATTCAACCAAATCGTTAACCTGCATCAGTCTGTTTGTGTACTTTTCGGATTCTAAAGGTTTCTCGGTAAGACTGAGATTAATCGGCCTTTCTCGTTGCTACTCAAAACGAAACAGCTCGCCCCCGTCGTCTTTTCCTCGGGTTTATCCTAGGCTGAACTGGATCGGAGGAAAATCCATGACAATGACATTTAATGAATCACGATGGCCTAGAGAAAACGCAATCAAGGTAGTGAAAGGCAACGGTGTGAGCAAGCTCGCTGTTTTCATGGATCCGATGTGTGTTTACTGCAAACGGCTCAGCCGCGAAACGCTCGCCAATTTAATGAACGTCACCATCTACTGCTACATTTGGCCGTTCTTAAGCGAAGAATCCAAAGAGATCGCCGGCTGCATCTACTCCAGCGCCGACAAGGCAGACGCCTTAGTCCGCTGGATGAAATACGATCAGATGCCCACCGGAATGTCGAATGAATATTCGGAAGAAATGATCGAACAGAACATCGCGTTGGCTGATTACCTCGGTCTTCAAGGGACGCCCGCAATCTTTTTATCCGACGGTCGCGGACCGTTCGGAGCAATGAGCGCCAAAGCTCTTACCCACAAGATCATTTCTGCCGAACATTATTAATTTGCATTCGTTTCTCAGAGCCGGCTCATCGCCGGCTTTTGTTTTCTCTGCTTCACAAAACACCTGCAGGATAGCTTTGTTAGCAATTAACCGCATCGGCGGAATTGAATTACCGCTCAGAGGCCTTTTCTCCTCTAAAATTGAGCAATTCCCAATCTTCAATCTCAAAGCTGTTAAAGATGACAAAAACTCTTTCCTATGCAGACTCCGGAGTCTCCATCGACGCCGGCGACGAGTTAGTTGAACGCATCAAACCCTTCGCTAAAAAAACGCTGATTCCCGGCGTTCTCGGTTCTATCGGCGGTTTCGGCGCTTTATTTGAAATCTCCAAAGATTACAAAGAACCGGTTCTGGTTACCGGAACAGACGGCGTGGGCACCAAACTGAAACTCGCTTTCCTGCTGAATCGTCACGACACCGTCGGCCAGGACTTGGTCGGTATGAGTGTCAATGACATCCTGGTTCAAGGCGCTAAGTCTTTATTCTTCCTTGACTACTTCGCCTGCGGTCATCTTGATGTTGACGTTGCCGAACGCGTTGTCAAAGGCGTCGCACACGGCTGCGAACTTGCCGGCTGCGCATTGATCGGCGGTGAAACCGCTGAAATGCCGGGCATGTATCCGGCCGGAGAATACGACCTTGCGGGCTTTGCCGTAGGTATCGTCGAAAAGAGCCAAATTATTGACGGCAGCCATATCAAACCGGGTGACGTTGTTCTCGGACTGGCTTCGAGCGGCCCCCACTCCAACGGTTTCTCTTTAATCCGTAAGGTTGTGGAAGTTTCCGGCAAGCCCTGGACAACCGAACTTTCCGACGGAAAGACCTTAGCTGACGCCGTCATGGAACCGACCCGCATCTACGTCAAACCGGTTCTTGAAGCCATGAAGAGCGTAACCATTAAAGGCATGGCCCATATCACAGGCGGCGGACTGCTTGAAAATATTCCCCGCGTCCTGCCCGAAGGCACTCAGTGCGTCATCAAAGCAGGTTCCTGGAAGCGTCCGGCTGTTTTTGACTGGCTCCAGCAGGAAGGCCATATCGAAGATCATGAAATGTATCGCGTCTTCAATAACGGCATCGGCATGGCCGTCATCGTCGCCGCCGAAGATGCCGAAAAAGCTCAGAAAGCTTTGGAAGCTGCCGGCGAAACGGTTTATCGCATCGGAGCGATCGAAGCCCTGCCTGCCGGCGAAGCACCCTGCGTCGTTCGCTAAGCATTAGTATTCTCGCTAATTGAGCCTCCTTCGGGAGGCTCATTTGTTTTTAGTTTCATTACACTGAAAAAGTAATCGGCTTCGAGGACGACCATGAGCAAACCTATCACCGACTCCATCTTGAGCAGCGAAACCCGAGTTTTTCTCATGTGCTGCGACTTGCGAAGCTTTTCTGCAGTTGCGCATGCCCTGGGCATCACTCAGTCTGCTGTTTCGAAGATCATTCGGAAATTTGAAAACGCCATCGGATTTGAGTTGTTTATACGCAACTCCCGGCCGCTGACGCTAACACCGGAAGCTCATTTGCTGCACCGTCAGCTTCGGGGTCTCAAAGGCGAGATGACGCGCTCTTTATCCTCTCTGCAGAGTAAAAACTACATTAAGCCGATTCTGCGCATCGGAATCTTGGAAAGCCTGCATTTAAATTTGGGCCTGGCGATCCTCAAAAATCTTCTGCCGAATCTGTCCCAGATCGTCATGCTGACCGCCAGCGCCAATGTTCTGATACAGAGACTCATCGAACGAAAGCTCGACCTCATTATCACTAATGACGTTTCAACCGAACCTTCACATGTCTTTAGGAAACTGCTTTTTCATGAACCGTCCGTTTTAATTCTTCCCAAACCTTTTGAGAAAGACCCGGATCAAAACTGGACTTGGCAGCGTCTTGCCGTCTGCGGGCTGCCGCTGATCCGCTATTGGAACGAGAGCGGCGCCGGTGAGATCAATGAGATGTTCATGAAAACGCACGGGCTAAGATTCCCCGACAAAATATCTGTCGACACTAACTCTCTTCTGGTCACGCTCGTCTCTCAAGGCATCGGCTGGGGGTTTTCGCGGCCGACAACCGTGATTGAAAACATCCATATGCATTCTCATTTCATCGTCCGTGAAATGCAGAAACCAAACTTTAGCCGCGAAGTGTATTTAATTGGACGGGAACAAGAATTTGTCGTGGAATCCGAGGTCATTGCTGAAATTGCCAAACAGTTCGTGCAAGAGAATATTATTCCCGAAAGTCTCAAATTTGCGCCTTGGGTCAAAGATGGATTTACGGTTGGATAGAAACTTATTTCATTGATTCCATACAAATAAATGACAATTTAGAAAATCTAAAGTATTCCAAAACGGCATAGATCTTATTCTTCGGTTTCCGAAGCCGAATCCTAAAATATTGGTATAGCCTCAAACCACAAAACAGGTTTCCAACCAAAAATCCCAAAAAGGAGAAAACTATGCCAATCACAGGCTGGATTGCCATCCTCGTCCTGATCGTCATGTGCTACATGCTGATCAAGCAGTACGAAACTCGTATGGTGCTGTTCGGGGGCGGTTTCATTCTCTGCTGCATTTCCCTCACCCCGATGGCAGGCTTAAACGCCTTTGCCAAAACCATGACCAACGGCGCTTTGATCATGGCCATCTGCTCGGCTACCGGTTTTGCCTATTGCGTCACGTTCACCGAATGCGACCGTTCTTTAGTGCATTACCTGACCCGTCCGATCCGCAACGTCGGTATTCTGATGATTCCGATCACTTCGCTGCTCACCTTTGCGATCAACATCGCTATTCCCTCTGCTGCCGGTGTCGGCGCCGTTGTGGGTACGACTTTGATTCCTCTGCTTCTTAGGGCCGGCTTCAAACCGGCTGCCGCGGCGCCCGCCGTTCTGATGGGTACCACGGGCTCCCTGCTTTCTCCGGGCTTGTCTCACAATGCCTACGTTTCCGACATGGCTCATATGTCCATCATGGACTTAATCAGCTACCACGGCATCTACTCCTTGATGATCGGTGTGGTAGGTGCCGTCGGCCTGTGCATTGTCTGCTGGGTTTTGGGCGACAACAAAGGCGAAAAAATCGCTGAAGCCAACCCCGCCTCCGATGCAGAACCTTCTAACTTCAAAGCCAACCCCATCAAGGCTTTCGTTCCGCTGATCCCGATCATCCTCATGCTCGTGTTCACGTTCTGGATTCCTTCCGTCAAGATGGGCGTCGCACAAGCCATGCTGATCGGTACGATCGTCTGTCTGATCGTTGCCATGTGCGACCCGCAGAAGTTCTCCAAGCAGTTCTTCAAGGGCATGGGCGACTCTTACGGAAGCATCATGGGCATCATCATTGCGGCGGGCGTGTTGGCGGCCGGTTTAACTGCTTCCGGCTTGATTAAAGGCCTCATCGCTTTGATGGTCCAGTCCAAGGAAATTGCTCAGTGGGGCGGCTCCATCGGACCGTTCGTCCTTTCCGTTCTGATGGGCAGCGGCGACGCAGGTGCCATGGCCTTTAACAGTGCCGTTACACCGCACGCTCAGGAATTCGGAATGCAGATCCACAGTCTCGGCTCTCTGGCTTTCTTGGCCGGCGCCGCTGGTCGTACGGCTTCCCCGATTGCCGGTATCACCATTCTTGTTGCCGGCTTGGCTAAAGCCAACCCATTCGATGTTGCAAAGAGAACGTTCCTTCCGATGGTCGTCGCCGTCATTCTCCTTGCCATCTTTATGAGATAAAAAGAACTTCTCAGCGCGGGAAGAAAAAACTTCCCGCTTCACAACTACACCTCAAACCAGCGAGGTCAGTCATGACAAAACCTAAAATCGCAGTCATCGGCACCGGCGGCACAATCGTCAGCAGCGGTTCGACTGCAACACAAATGACGGGCTACAGCATCACGGATGCCGATATTCATACGATTGTGACGGCTCTGCCGGAGCTCAATGACATCGCTGAAATTGCCACTTTCTCAGTCTTCAATATTGGTTCGAGCAATATAAACCTCTCTAATTGGCTCAAACTCGTGCGTCTCATCAATAAGCTGTCTGAGGACGACTACGACGGTTTTGTCGTGACGCACGGGACCGACACCATGGAAGAGACCGCATTCTTTGCGAATCTGACTTTGAAGACAGATAAACCTGTCGTCTTCACAGGCTCCATGAAACCGGCCTCGGCCCTCTCTGCCGACGGACCTTTAAATCTTCTAAACGCCGTGCGTTTGGCCGGCTCTCCCAAAGCGCAAGGCAAAGGTGTCCTCGTTGCGCTTAACGGCGCCATTCACGGGGCTCGCGACGTCGTCAAAACCAACTCCGTAGCCGTTGAAACCTTCAAGTCTCCGAACAGCGGCCCGCTCGGATACATCATCGGAGATCAAATTGAATTTCTGACCGAGTCCGCCAAACCGCACACGCTTCAATCCTGCTTCGAAGTCGACGAAACAGACACTGCTGACAAGTATCCGAAAGTCTGCGCGCTTCTTTGCTGCGCCGACCAAAACTCAGACTTTCTCGAAGCAGCCATTGACAAGGACTATCACGGCATTGTTTTAAGCTGCACTGGAAACGGTTCCGTTCCGTTGGTATTCGAACCCGTCCTTCAGAAGGCCCGGAACGTCATCTGCGTGCGTTCCAGCAGGACCGGAAGCGGACCTGTAACAGAGGGGATGACGCGGTGGCAAGTCAACGGTATTATTCCCTCAGGAACCTTAAATCCTCAAAAAGCAAGAATCCTGCTTCAGTTAAGCCTTAAGAAGTTCGGGCTTGATCAGGAAAAAATTAAAAAGATCTTCAAAACATATTGATCTTCCTTTGATCAATTAATCCTAAGGAGAAAACATGTACGACTTACTTCTCAAGAATGCTTGGGTCGTCGATCCGCTGAATTCCGTCAACGGCGTTGCCGATGTCGCTATTCAGGACGGCAAAATTGCCAAGGTCCAGCGCGACATTACGGAAGAAGCTAAAGAAGTCATCGACTTCACCGGTAAAACCCTTCAGCCCGGCATTATTGACAGCCATGTTCACCTCGGCGAAATGTGGGGCTCTCCCTTCGGCCCGAGAATGCTGGCCATGAACGGCGTCACGACCTGCCTGGATATGGCAGGTCCTCTGGATAACATTCTTGACAACGTCCCTAAATACGGCGTCGGCATTAACATGGCGATCCTGCAGTTCGCCTCCCCTCCTTTTACATTCAAAGATGCCAATCCCTCCCAGCAGGAAATGATCGACCTGATCGATAAGTCCTTGGAAGAAGGCGCGCTCGGCGTCAAACTCCTCGGCGGCCACTATCCGCTTGAACCCGAAGTCTCTTCTCTGCTCATCCGCACCGCCTTGGAACGCAGAGCCTACGTTGCCTGGCATGCCGGCACAACGAAGAACGGCTCCAACATCAACGGCATGATTGAAGCCGTGAAGATGGCCGACGGCTATCCGATGCATCTGGCCCATATCAATGCTTACTGCCGCGGCGCCATCAAGGACGCCATGGAAGAAACGGCCATCGCGATTGATCTGCTTAAAGCCAACCCCAATATCTTCTGCGAAAGCTATGTCTCTCCGAAGAACGGTACACGCCTGACTTGCGACAAGGACGGCAAGATCCAGTCCAAGGTGACGGGCAACTGCCTGAGAGCTTTCGGCTTCACCGAAGACAAAGACGGCGTCAGAGCCGCGCTCTTAGCCGGAAAAGCCTTCGTGGTTTACGACGCCGGCGGTTATTCCGACCTGATGACCGGCGAAGAAGCCCTTCGCCGCTGGGAAGCAGCAGACACAAATGTCGGCGGAAGCTTCAACATCAATCCGCCGCTGCCCCGTATCGCCTTGGCTCAGGCCAAACGCGACGACGGCTCCTTCGTCGTTGACGCAATTTCCACCGACGGCGGTTGCATCCCCCGCAACGTCATCCTTTCTCAGGGCCTGTCTCTCGTAAAACTCGATATTCTGAGTCTCAGTGAATTTGCCCAGAAGACCTCTTTGAATCCTGCTCGCATGCTTCGTCTGGCAAACAAAGGTCATCTCTCCGTCGGCGCAGATGCAGACATCACCGTCTACGACTACGCCACTCAGATGCCTGTGGCTTCTTTCATCGAAGGCCGCAAGGTTCTCTTCAACGGAGAACTGGTTTCTAAGGGCGCAACCGTCATCTGCACGGAACACGGCAAAAACGCCATTGAAAAACGCGGCATGAAGGCGATTGTGGTCGATCCCGGCAAGCAGATCGAACGAATCACTGCTCTCTAAAACTTTCTCCAAACAAAATGGACAGAGATTTAAAAATCTCTGTCCATTCAAATCAGAACTGCATTTTCCTCCTCTATTCTTCTGTTTAGATAGGAGGTAACTGCAGTTTTGTCATTTTCTCGTTATCGGGTCAGGTTTCCCCTTCAGGATTCCGACTCTTCTTTTTCCCCTATTCGTACTTGTAATTGCATATCAACGTAGTACTTTCCATCAGGTTCTGCAAACACTCTCCCGTAACCATGTCTGGAGGTCGAAGGGTTATCGAAATAGGAAAAATTCATTAGGTATTGACCAATAGCATTTCGTGTAGTCAACTCAAGACACTGAACTCGCCCATTCTTCGTGACGATGATAAGACCTCCGGTGGCTTGTTCTTGACCGTCCCAAAAGCGGCTGACAGTAGCTCCGGTTGAAAATGCAAATAGAAAATTTTGGAGCTTAAAGGTAAGAGAATTTTCTCTCCTCGATACCGAATCTCCGAGCTCGGCAATCTCTGGAATTTCCGGTTTTTCTGCAACCTTTTTTACCAGCGAGGCAAAACTTTCTTTAGTCTCATAGTCGACATAGCGGGCCACCAAAAGTTGAGCAAGGATTTCGGGAAGAGAGCTATCGATTAACCGGAGGTTATATTCAAGAGCTTCTCCGCCGCAACTCGAATACTTTAAAGTGAAACCCTCTGATAGTAACTTTGAAAATAATTCTTTAGGGCCCAATCTTTTTTCGTCAAGATTTAGAAAAGGAGACATTTCTTCTTTGGTCGGAGTTTCACCGTTTTTCAGGATAACGAATCTGACCGAAGAGTTATTCCTATTTGCGTTTATTACCGTCGGATCATTCCCGATATAGCTTTTAACGCTGAATCCAAGATAACGGCTAAGAGGACTTTGCGGTTCACAAACCTCGGCCGAGAAGTCCATTTTATCTTGGCTCTTAGCTGAGATTTTTTCCGTCCTTAATAAATTGAACAGCTTTTGGACGGTTGGATCATCTTCCTGAATTTTGTCTTGCGCAAAAAGCAGGTGCAAAAGATCTGCTGCATATTTTTTACAGTCCTTGCGGCTTATGTAAAAAGTATCTCCCCTGGCAAGAACCTTAATCCTATCCTCTGTTTGAAAAATATAGTCCTCGTCTGCCCTCTTCAGACTATTAAACTGAACACTCTGGTTGGTAGCAGTGAGTGTTCCATCAACAACAGGGACTAATTGGTTACCCAAAATATAGACAAACGCGTAAAACTCGCTTGCCTCGCCCTTATTTTTTGTTTTTCCCATATCTATTAGTTTTTCACGTTACCACTAACGGTCTTTTTCTCGTTGTTTTCAAGGATCTTTTTAATATTTTTTGCGATGCTTTCTATCACATTCACGGTGACTGAATTGCCGAGTTGTTTATACATGTGCACATCAGCCAGGGGCAACTTGAATGATTCAGGAAACCCTTGGAGTCTTGCCCATTCCCTAGGCGTCATTTTCCTGATTCCTTCCTGGTTAATAGTCCCTTTTATGTGAGTTGTCGGAACTAAATTTTTTTGTCGTTTATCAACGACTAAATTTCTTTCCCTCCCCATGCCTCCGCATACGATAGCGCCTGCAACGGAATTCCAATCGCGGATCTCATAGCCAAAGCCATGACCTAGAGCTTCATGGTGAGCCCGATGTCTTCTCAAAGTTTCCAAGTAAACGGTACTTATGTAATATTTCGCGGGAACGGGGTCTTTTTCCATAATTGTGGAAAGAGGTACCGGCGTAGGAGTAGTGGGCTCAGGAAATTTAAAACCTGAAGCATCAATATCACTACGGAAAGCAACGATGTAAATTCGTTCTCTATTTTGCGGAACACCGAAGTCCTTTGAATTCAACACTTGGGCAAATACCTGATAACCAAGATCTTCCAGCGTCTTTTTTACTGTAGCAAAAGTGCGACCACGATCATGAATTTTGAAGCCTTTCACGTTCTCGCAAAAAATGACTGCGGGTTTATGCTTTTCACAAATTGTCGCGACATCAAAGAACAAGGTTCCTCGACAGACACCCTTGTAATCATCATTGAAACCCATTCTTTTACCAGCCAAAGAGAACGCTTGGCATGGAAAGCCAGCCAGACAAATATCAAATGCAGGAATTTGATCTTTTGTTTCCTGAAGAGTGATGTCGCCGTAAACCTCACTGTCCGGATAATTTGCTAAGTAGGTCTTTTGTGCAGCAGAATCCAGCTCACTCACAAAAACTGTCTTAATCGTGTTTCCAAACGCATTATCAAACCCACGCCGGATTCCACCAATACCCGCGAATAAGTCTATTGATTTCCAAGTTTTCTTTTTCATAGCAAAGAGTTAACCAAAGCATGAATCCAGCAAAACACTTTGCCGTTGATTCCAAAGACAAAGTATTTTAAACAGGTGAGAAACAACTTCTATCCGGGCAAACCCGGAGAAGACATGCTATGGATTGTTGATGTTCCTTCCATAAATCTATTCGTAACTGTCCTTTGCTAACTGCATCTTAAGTTCTCTTGCTAGCTTTTCTTTACCTTTATTCTTTTCCTTCCTGCCCTTCAAGCTATTAACAACGCCAAGACAGTCCTCCCTACTTAACGGTGTAAATAAATGCAACGACTGCTTTGCCCTGGAAATTGCAACATATAAAGAAAGATCTCTCGAAAACAAATGTTCCTTTCCGATATCCACTACAAGAATAGCGTTAGACTCTAGTCCTTTAAATTTTCGGAATGTAGTGAATTTACTGACACGCTCCTCGAGCTTTTCCTTAATCGTAAGCACACAGCTATCTTTTTCTGTTTTTAGTGTCAGGCAAACGATGTCTTTTTTTTCAAATCCTTCCTCAGATAAGGCATCTAGGCAAGCAAAAAGTTTTTCTTCCAGGTCTTCAGTTTTGTCCCAAAAATGGATTTTAGGCACTGGCCCTTCTACCCCTAATGTCTTTGTAGGATTCCAAGACAAGTTTTTTTGTTTTCCTTCTAAAAATTCCGGCAACGTCCTGTATAACGAATCTGCAATGTTTCTGGTATTTCTGCAATTTACGAAAAGTTTCAGGTTGCAATCCGATTTTCGGATAATATCCGGCAAATTGTCCGCCTGAATAGTTTGATTTTTATCGTAAAAGATAAAAAATGATCCTCCATTAGCCAAAATATTTTCTTTTAAAGCAGACAAAACTTCATTTGCCCCAGCTCCATTGACAGGATCGATTAAGCTGCCCAACCCCAAATCTTGTCCCTCATCTACAATGACGTGCTCGAATGGTAGGAACTCAGTGTCATATTGAAGCTGATCATGAACATACTGGAATGGGTTTTCAGCTTGTTTGCCATACTTCAATACAAACTCTTTCATCGTCATGAAGCTAGCTGTTTCACAGCTTTCCCCATACTCTTTTTTAAGAAAGTCTCGTAACAAAGCGTTGAAGCACAAAAAAAGAACAGTCTCATTGTTCTGGGCGTGTCTTCTTGCCTTCTCCACTGCTATGCAGGTTTTACCAGTTCCTGCAGCCCCATTTATAGAGGCGAAAGGTTGTTCTTCCAAGTAATCCAAAAGCCTAACTTGCTCTCTTAAAAAGGCATGAAAGCGACCTTCCCTAGCAGCAACGAAGTTTACGGGAAGGATGTTGAATTCCACGTTTAGAAAGTTTTCAATTAGATAACGAGCTTCCCAGCGGTCCAATTTAGCTTTGCCCGGGTACGTTCTACTTTGCAATGCTCGAATAATTTTTTCTTGTGGATCATCCAAGTCATCAGCGAACAAGATGATGTCTTTGTCCATATCAAGGGTCGGCGTTTGCTTATCAAAATTGCACTCTAGAAGGGAGGGAAACCACACTGCGTGTCCGAACGTTATTTTTCTTCCGATCTCTCTCAATCTGTTATTTTCGGAATCTTCTAATTTATCAATTAAGCTGTGAATGGCAGTATTGGCTTGAGAAAAAGGACCGCCATGCCTCATAGGTGTTCCGCTTCCGTAATACCAAATCCCATCCCTAAACCTAACTCGGCCTGCTTTAGCCTCTACGCAAAGGAGCCCATATTCACTATTGAATACCAGAAAGTCGATCTCCCTATTTTCGAGGCATTTTTCCTCTGCCTCCCCCCTATCCCTAATGAATGTCAGAGAGTGGAAGATATAGAAAGAGTCGGGAAGTTTCTGTAAGGACTTAAAAATTTCCCCCTCGAGACTTCTAGGATCAAAATCTTTCGGGACAGAGGGAATCATCGTAGCCATTATTTTTCTCCTAAGAGTTTGGCCATTATTTCGGGATTACTTTCTGGATCAACACCGCAGAATACAAAGTAGCCAGCATTTGTTAATAAATCCTTTATGTCGAAATAGGATTCCGGTTGTTCCTCCAAATAAACAACTCGACGATCCGGCCAATATGCCCTGAAGTGAAAACTTTTCGCTCCTACGGTCAGCATTCCTGCTTCTTCAGACTCTGGTAGCTTTTTAGGAAGGTTTGCTGACAATCTTTTTAAAAAGGCCTTCTCTTCATCCTCGGCCCCAGAAGAAAGTTCTGCTACCAGCTCTGAGGTTTCCGTCGGCAATTTTAATCCTCGCTCAGAAAGAGTTACTTTTACATCCTTTTTCCCTCTTCTGTTAAGTGTTGTCTCACCCTCTGCATATGGATGAATCTTCTGATAAAAGAAGCCCAATTTGGGGTCAAAAAGAGTTCCCACTAAAGTAGCTCTGTCCAAAAGGACGTTATTGGACTCACACGAAGTTTCCGGAAGGAGTAGACAGTTATGGCAGGCACTCAAATTCAGAAGATCCCTTCCTTGCCCTGAGCTCAAAGAGCATATCGGATCACTAGAGCAAATTTTGATTGCACTAATTGCCCTTTTTAGACAATTTGTAAACATATCTGGGCGCCCTCTTCTCACTAAGCCACCCAAAGTTCCCTCTACGTCTCCCTCAGCCGTATAAATGAAGATCCCACATTCCTTTTTCTCCGGAAAGTTGTAGATCCTCTCCCTTATAGATGAAATTTCGTAGCCACAATCATTAGCAAGTTCCTTGATAAGAGCATGACTTAGAGAATGTAGAAATAGATACACTCTGTCCACTTTTGATCCTTCAACAGGCTTTAGCAGACTCTTATCAAAATTTCGTTCCAGATGTTGGAACCTTTCGATCCATCCAGGAGTATCAAAATGGGAGGAAACCATGTCGTAATTTACGGAAAAGAATATTCCCTCACCTCTGACTTGGTATCCAGGATAAAAAGTTTGTCTCCCAATCCTAGTTCTAAAGTCAACGCGCTCCACCTCATCGTTGCCATTCGTCGACTCGCCAGATTCTTGCAAAGCCGACTCAATCCCAGATGTGAGGGGCAATACTCGCGAAAAGCCAACTAACGCCCGCACTTCCCTTATCGAGTGAATGAGGGTAATACAAGATAAAAAGTTTAGGTGGTATAGCTCCGTCGGAACAATCTCCCGATAAAAATCCTTAGGGTATTCGTCCTCTGGAGTCTGTCCGGACAAGGCTAAATATTCATCATAACTAAAATTAGCTATATCTTGGTCTTTTATCCCGCCACCTAAGGCGGTTTCCAGAATCTTCATCAGGGCTGGTTTAGCTGCCTCTTCGTTTAGGTTATGTTCTGCAATGATTTGAGCCACAAGACCTTCAAAAATTTGCTTTTTATAGATCTCGGGCGTCTGGCGCAACATACTTTTTAAATCAGCAACCTTTTCCTCTACTAACGCAAAGAGTTTAGAAGAGAACGGAGGTATTACTAATGAAGTAATTATTTTGGGAAAGTAAACAGACGAGCTGCCTCTGTGCACTACCTTGACGTCTTGATTACAGTCCTCTCTATTACAAAGACAGCGCCAGGGCGACGCTCCTCTGCACTTCATTTTTTCGTCGCCTTTGGTATTTATCAGATTTGAAAGACTTCTTTTTGCTCCGCAATGTTCACATTTGATGGAAAGACTGCTTAAGCTGTCGGCTCCTCGATCAGAAAGAATTAGCTTTGGTGAAGAACAAACTTTTCCTCTATGTACAAAAGCATTCCAGTCGACATCGTCTAAGTGTCCCTTTCGGCAGATAGCTACGAAGCGGGCTGGAATCATCTTTCCTCTATGACCACAGTTCGGACAAATTAATTCTCCTCCCCTTGTTTTTTTCCATGACTCATAGGGTAGAAAACACCGGCAAGAGGTACAGCTAAACCACCTAGGAAAAATATTCAATGGGAATTTTCCTTCAGGATAAGCAAAATAATCAACATCCAGCACTCGTTGTAGCCGTTCGTCAAAAATCTTTCTTTTTGAATCTTTCCAATTCGAAGGGTCCATAATCAAAAACGAAAAACCTTCTTCGTTTAGCATTGCCCCCGGACCATACTGAAGAATTAAACTCCCCACTCTTGTTGTTATTTTGTTCGCCATTCCTCTACCTCTCCCACCAATTCTTCATCAACATTTCGCATTGAAGTCATCGTTTGCGTTGCTTCATCAAGAGAATCTTCTTGTTCAAATGTTCTCAGCAAATAACATTCTTTTCGGGCTGACGCGCCACCTGAAAAAGTTCCATACCTCAGATTCCCTTTCGTACGCTTAGCCAATAAGCTCCAATTTTTCAGAAACTCATCCATCTCATCTTTGATTTTTTCACTTTCATTTTCTTGTTCACATACGGATAATTGATCCCTGTAACGATCGAGAATGAAAGCCTCCAGCTCTTGAACTGCTCCCAAATCTTTTTCAAAATTAAAATTCCCCGCTCTTTCATTAGATTGGAGCTTTTCTATAGATTGCCTTAAAGAAGCTACAAGAACAGCGTGCAAAGCCCTGTCCCTAGCGGGTTTAGAGAAAGGAGTAACGGATGAACCCTCCACAAATTTGTAATATGAGTTGTGAAAGGCCGTAAATTTTTCGTAGTACGACCGATCCCTGCTTCTACCAATGTCATAAAAAACCACGACAAGACCAGGCGAAGATCTCCCGACACGACTCGTTGCCTGAATGTATTCGTTGGTTGTCATTGGCTGCCCGATAACAGCTAGGAGATTAAGTCGGGGTATGTCTATTCCAACTGAAATCATTTTTGTAGCAAGCAACACATCGACGCAGCTCTTTTTATCCTCTGCAGTCAATTCCAACTGGTTTAACAATTTAGTAAGCTCAGGGCCTGACACTCGGCTTGTAAGTTCTTTGACCACGTCTAGGAAACGAGCCTTTCCCTCTCGCATGAGATTTTTGTGCCGCACATTACAGTAAGACTTAAGCCTTGCTTTCACGTCGTCAGCAATAAGAGATTGGGACCTTCCAAGGTCTTTAAGTGAATTAAAGAATATTGTTAATGTTTTAAAGTAGTCATTATGTACTGGAGAACAGAAATTGCTCTCACAAACAGACAGCAACGGCGGTAATCCTCTTACCTGGCAGGAAGCTTTTGTGGTGCCTGGCGCGAATATCCCAACGTAAGTTCGGCCAAACAATCCTCGGGCATGGTCGATATCAAGTTCCTTTGAGAAGAAATTATCAGAGCTATCTATTACAGGAGGAGGAAACTGCGCTACGTCTCGGTTAAACAACAAACGACATTGCTCTTTGGCCATTCGAATAGTTGCGGTGGAGGCAATAATTTTCGGTCCTTTCCCATCCTTTCGAAGCAACTTATCAATTGCCGTCTCATATAAGGAAACCATTGTTCCTAATGACCCAGAAATTAAGTGAAGTTCATCTTGAACAAGTAGATCTGGTGGTAAAAATTTCTGATTCCCATGGCCCAGGAAATTTCCAATCTTCTCGTTCCAAGGCAACATTGCAAATTTGTCTACCGTAGCAAAAAGAAGGCTGGGAGGGTTTTGATAGAGTTCCTCATCAACGACTTGTAACGGCAATTTAGCGTGAAAGAAACAGCCGGGATTTGGACAAAACATCTCAAAATGGTTTTCTTCCGTTATCCTGTAGCCAAAACTACCTCGAACTTTCCTCTCTATCAATGATTTCTGCATTGGTTCCCCACACCATGGGCAACGCAATACCTGAAATTTATTTGATCTTTCCAGTTCTGTTGTTAGAGAAGAGGGATCAGCGTCATTTAATCTTTTAAGAAGTACCGCCGCTCCCTCGCTTCCTTTAACATTGTTGGGAGTTTGCTGCCGTCCCACCCATAAACCGATAGAGATCTCTGATGAGCCCAAGCTCAAATCCCCGTCCTCACGCATTTTTTTACGCATATATTCCAACGCACACATGAGAGTTGAGGCTCGAGAAAACTGCTGTGATGATAAAGATCTAAGCGTATACCTCATAATTGCTGCGGTGCCCCCGCCGAATTCAGGGTTTTGCAATCTCCGAAGTACGATGTAAAAGGCAATCACGCCCAGGTAGGCCTCCGTTTTCCCGCCGCCAGTGGGAAACCAAATTAAGTCTACCAACTCTCTGTCCTCAGAGTTAGGATTTACCGCTGCGTTTAAACTCATCAACAAAAAGGCAAGTTGAAATGCTCTCCATCTGTGTATCTCCACAGCAGAATTATCTAGTTCCAGAATTGCGGGAGCTACAGAGTCTTCTTTTTGCTGCTGCAAACGGACTCTCTGTATAAGCATTCCTCGATTCGCTAACTGGAATGCTTTACGCACTAAATAATCCCCATTTAGGAGTTCAAGTCCCCTCTTCATTCGAAGAAGCGCCTTTTTACATCCTACTATGTTCCGGCTTGCTGCTTCTTGATGAAAATCTTCCAAACTCGAAATTCTTTGTTCCTGCTCGGTTATCCACTTATCGTAACCGTCCAGAAATTTTTCTATTTCCTTTAATCTGGGGCTATAGTCCTCGCAATCAAGACCGGAAAGATATCTCATAGAGAGAACATCTTTTGATATCTCAAGGTCATCCGGGATGTCAAAACTAACATTGGGAACTTCGACGGTTGGCAAGAATTCGGTGTAGATTGATTCCACTCCAAATTCATTTTTTTTCCAAGAAACTGAAACCCCCAGTCCGCTGCCAAAATTTTCTTTTTCTCGGTAAAGAAGCTCTAAACTTTTTTCTTCTTCAGTGGAAGCATTATTCAAAATTCGATTAAGAGAAATAAAGTCAAAGTCGTTCTCTTCTCTTCTTATCTCCAATTTCGGTTGGAAGACACATTTGTCCGACCTATTTACAACCATTAATGTACAAAAAACCTGGCCTTCTTTAATTTCATAGGCCTTTAGGTAAAAGTCGAACTCATACCGCGAATTATTTATATTTTCGGCCTGATTGAGTGGTTCGTCCTTGCCAACCTCTATTTCAAGCGTCTTCGAGAACGGATAGCGCGAAAAAAACTTTCTCTGGGTTATATCAGACTTTTCTTCCGTATAAAGACCTGCGGAAAAAATGAATTTTAGTTTTTCCGGCAACCTAGTCACGACAAAACACAAACCCATCGAGGACGGCTTAAAACCCCCGCTGGAGCTTATCGAGTCATCAAATCTCGAAGCAGAGGACACGCAGTCGTCTTCTGACAGGTCAGCATCTTCCTGAGGGTGCAATACGCCAAGGATGTATCTTTGCTCCGGTCGTTCAGATATTTTTTCCTCTTCGACCGAAGATGTTAAAGCGTTACGGATGTTAGTTGAATCTTCCTCTGAGCCAGAAGACTGAACTGAACCTCTTTCGCTTCCCGGCCCGAGTAACTCTTCTCTCAAAGACTTAATGGCATACTCTCGGATTTCAAGAAGTTCTTGATTCTTACTATTTGTCATTTTATTAACAGTCGTGAAAGTAATCTTGAAGAAACACTTCTTCTCATTGTTTCTTCTGCTTGTGAATTAAAGCCCTACGCATTCTCCGAAATCGTTCTAGCTGGATAGCACGCAAACGTATAACAATTTCAGCCGTTCTTATCACCAAGGTCCAAAGACAATTGGGAATCCTCTACTGTTTTTGTCTTTTTTCTTGAAGCGCGGGGACGGTTACTTTGAGAAATCTCGCTTTCACTAGCGCTCGGCAGCGTCTTACTAACTCGAGGGCTAACATTCTCGATTTCCTCAGAGTTGCCGTCCAATTCCCGTACCAATTTTCCCCTTTCTAAAACCGCGCTTGGTTTTTCGCTTTTAGGAAGTAATAATGTCTCGGAACTCGGAAAGGTAAAACCTATGCTAGTTCTAACCTCGCACTGCAAGGAATTCTTTCTTTCCAAACCAACCTCTTTCCCGCAAACAGACACACTTTCTTCAATTTCAACTTCTCTATCTGGAATAGTGTTGGATGTCTCAACTTTTTTGTTGTCGGTTTGTTTCCAAACTTTCTCAGCTGAAACCGAACCGGATTTAGCCGCTTCTCCAATAATCGTTTCAGCTTTCAGATTATTAGGGTCGCCTTCAATTTTTGCCTCTTCGATTTTTCGAACTTCAGGCTTGTTTCTTAGCTTTCCGCTTTCTTTTGCTATATTTCCAGCAATTTCGTCTTCAGTACCACTGAGCAAATTAGCCTTACATGTATTCTTGCTCCGTCTCTTTTTAGTAGTCTTAACAATCGGCGCAGCGCTCTCAACAGGTTTTGAGGCAGAACTCTCAACCGTTTGTTCACATTTGCCTTCCGTTTGATCAACCGAGGATTCAGAGTCACTTTCTTTGTTGACGTATCCCGAAACCACTTCTATTTCAAGCGGGTGTAACTTGGCATTTTTCTTGCAAACAAACTTAGCGTAGTTTTCTTCGTAATCCTGGAAAAGTTTCTCGATTTTTGAATGGTTATCCACGATTTTTTGCATTACCGTTTTGGGAAACGCAAGAAATCCATTTAAAAAGCCCCACATCGCCAAAGGCAAAGAAGGATCTGCCACAGCTTCGCGCTCCATCTTGCCTATAAGAACATCTAGTTGATCATCAGGCTTCTGTGCAAATAAGAAGGCACCACGAAGGAAATCATCAACTTCTTGAAAATCAAATGAATCGATCTTTCCAGTGCAAAACTGCTTAAATTTCTCACAAGTTTGTCTTTCCGGGCTTGAACTCCAGCCGACTTCTCCAACAATCTTTTTCTTTAGAAAAAGAACCAAAAGCTGTAACAATTTAGCTGTTTTTTTTAAATCTTCCTTTTTATCAAGCTTCTCTAAAAGCAAACACATCTCCTCATAGAGAGCAAAGCTTTTTGACAAATCTAGTTTCGAATACCCGTCAGATGTCTTTCTTAGTTTTTCGTAAAAAGGGGTTAAAAATTCTCTGAGATCTCGATAATCATCCTGGAGGATAGAAATTGACTTCTGATCAGCATTAATAATATCTGGAAGATTCTCAAAATTAGGTCGGACATCCTCTTTACATAATCTAAACAAATTCCAATCCAAATTCTTTTCCGAATACTTTCTTAGGAATGTTCTAACTTCAGGGCTTATTTCTTTTCTAAAGGCTAGAAAACTTGCGATAACTGAATCATGCTTGGCTATAACAGACAAGACATCTTCAAAGGCCTGGAGTATCTCTCTTATCTCGAGAATTGTTAACCGTTTTTGAACTTCTCCTGCTTTATTATTAATCCTTTGCTTTATTTTTAGCGCAGAGGAAATGAGTCTAGCGAGATCAACTGTCTTTTTAAGACTTTGTCCAAGAGCCAAGCCAAGGCAAAAGCCACGAAGCCGTTCCACATCCTCTAATTTTTTCTTCTGAAATTGCGACAGGCCATCTACACTGCCTTCAATAATTGAGGTTAGTTCTTCGGTAGCATCATGTTTGATAGGACAAACCTCATAGTCAAATAAGTGATCAAACTTACAAACAAGATTTTTTTCGGTACTTTCTAACGCATCTTTTTTTGCTTCCTCATTGAAGAAAACAAATCGCACATCGTCGGGAGTCAAAAATATTTCACCTGAGTAAGAAAAATAATCACCATGATCTTCCAACAACTCGTCTTTCAAAATTTTTCTTTTTATTGCTAAAACGAGAGGAGAATGGGTCGACTCCGATGTACTAATCCTAAATTTAGGAAGCTCTTTATAGAGGACGATGGTGGAAGCACCTTTTTCTTTTTGAAAGGAATAATTTGTCTTATACAAAAAGGGAGTAGAGCCATAAAAAGAAGGGGGATAAACAGCGGCACAACTGAGGATATTTCCTAAATTGAGTGTCGTAGTAAAGAAATAAAGAACGTCGCTCATCATATTTCAAAATCGAATTCGTTATCAGAAAGGTCTTCTAAGTATTGTTCTTCCGTGACCCTGCTCAGAAGCTCATGGGCACTATCATCATGCAGGATATATAAAGAGTTATAACTTCTTGTAATAGCCACGTAGAGCGGATTAACCCAAAAGTCGTCAAGTAAGTATTCGTCACTATAACCAACGATAAAAACAGACTCGAATTGCAGCCCTTTTGAACGATGGAACGTCATTAGCACGGGTTGTTGATTTTCATTCGCAAAAAAACCTTCTGAATCACCAACTATCACTACGTGTTGAAACTCTCGAGCTTCCAATAAATTATGGACTTCAGAAATCATGTCAGACTTTGCAACAAAAATTCCCACATCCGAGAGGCCCTTAGTTTTTATAACTGAGATCAGTTTATCTACTTGCGCTTCAATTGATCCCGCATTAAGAACATACGGTTTTTGGCCGTCTTTATTCATACAATGGGATTTCAATTTCGCTCCAGCATTCATTACCGAGTCAACAAAGCTTGCTATGGGAACTGGAAGTCTGTAATTAAAAAGAAGCTCCATCATTTCGTAATTTGTGGCTCTTTTTATCTCTTCCATTGTCAAAGCATGTCGGTTTTTGTAAATCTGTTGTCCGGAATCACCGTAAAGAAGCAAAACCTTCGCATGTTTCTGCATTTCAATTAGGGCTTCCTCACTGATATCTTGTGCCTCATCAACTATGATGAAGTCATAATCTGGGAGCTTCCAACCAAGCATCTGGAATTTGCGAGGACCCACTTTTTTCCATGAAAAACATTTGTTTAAAGAACAAACATGTTCTCCATCCAGGCCAATAGCCTTGATTCCGTCAGACAAATAGCCTGTCAAAGTTTTTGTAAAAGTGACAAAAAGATAACTTCCGGAATTTTTTCTTTGAATATCCTTTGCCTTCCAGAGTGCAATTACAGACTTTCCGCTCCCAGCACACCCTCTGACTATTAAGGGGATATCCGCCTTCGCGTTTACGATCTTAATTTGGATATGGTCCATCTGGGATTCGTCGATGAGCCAGTCCCTTTTTTTAGGTGACATTTATCTCCTCCAGGATCAATTGTTATTTTCTTTTGTAACGAATTATAAATTTTTTAGGAAGTTTCTACGATAGGGGTAGTCAGTGATTGCCCCTCCCTACTTTGTTCTTTTCTGAGTAACCGCCCACGATCAAAGAGAAATCTTCGCTACTGCGAACTTTTAAACCATAATGAATAGTGAGATCTCTGAGTCAGGATTTTGTCTATGGATACGAAGTCGACTACTGATAGAAGTAAAAATATGGCCGCTGTCCACTCTAAGGATACGCGACCTGAAATATTTGTTCGTTCCACTCTTCATCGCCTGGGCTTTAGATTCCGAATACACCGAAAAGACCTCTCTGGGAAACCGGACATAGTACTTCCGAAGCATAGAATTATTATTTTTGTTGACGGTTGTTTTTGGCACTCTCATCACGGTTGCAAAAAAAGTAAATTACCTACATCCAACGTTGAGTTTTGGCGTTCAAAAATATCCAAGAATATTTCTCGGGATCAAGAAGTAAATTTTCAGCTTCTTCATGATGGGTGGAGAGTGTTAAGAGTTTGGGAATGTGCTCTAAAAAGTACTTCGGCACGAGAGGCGTTCCCTACCTTATTGAAGAATTGGATTAACAGTTCTCAGTCATACGGAGAGATACCGGAAGCTCAGAGCTCTCAAGCTAAAGAAGAGGCTGAGTCTGCCATCTAACTCGTCCCTCAATGATTGTGAGCTCGGTAAAAGAATGACGTTCAACTAGATTGAAACAGTTGGCTTAGCAGTAATCTTTTATCCGTAATATCCCTATGTTTCGACTTATCTTACTTTCTGAAACAATTGAGGATTATGGGTGACTTAAGGCGCCCTGCTTTTTATCGAACAACCTCAAAGGAAAGATATGACCGATCCGCGTCCCGTCTGCACAGAAAAAACACAAGACATCATCAAAACCCTGCGCTCTAACGCTCAAGTTGAGGCAGCTCTCGAGCTGGCCGTCAAGCAGCAGGAAAAGCGCATTGCCGACCAGATCATTTTGACTGAAACTCCGGCCCCTCCCTTCCATGAGGAAGAAAGAGCCAAAGTCCTTCTGGGCATGTTCAAACAGTACGGTCTGACGGACGTCAAACAGGACGCCATCGGCAACGTCATCGGCCGCAGAAAAGGCACCGGCAGCGGTCCCACACTCGTCGTCGGCGCTCACATCGACACCGTCTTCCCCGCCGGCACGGACTGCAAAGTTCACAGAGACGGAGACGTCTACGCCGCACCCGGAATCTCTGATGACGCTGCCGGTTTAGCCTCCATGCTGCAGGTCATCCGCTGCCTGAACGAAAACAACATTGAAACCGTCGGAGACATCGTTTTCGTCGGCACATTGGGCGAAGAAGGCAACGGCGACTTACGCGGCTGCAAAGCGCTCTTCAAAGAAAAGAATGACTATGACGGCATGATCGCCATTGACTCCGCCAACGTTCACCGCATCCTGCGCGGTGCTGTCGGCTGCAAACGCTTCCGCATCATTTTCGAAGGCCCGGGCGGACACAGTCTCCACAAGTTCGGCATCGTCGGCTCCGCTATTCACGGCTTGTCCCGCGCTATCGTCCGCGTGGACGAACTCAAGGTTCCGACCGATCCGAAGTGCACCTTCAACTTCGGCGTAATCAAGGGCGGTACCAGCGTGAACGCCATTGCTGCACGCGCTGAAGCAGAACTCGACATCCGCAGCTTCAATCAGCCCGCACTCGAAGCTTTCGTTAAGACCGTTCTTGAAACCATCGAAGCTGCCTGCGACGAAGAAAACATGCGCTGGGGCCTTGAAGGCGACGGCATGGTCTCTCTGAAGATCGAACAGATCGGTGATCGTCCTGCCGGCATGAACGCCGATGGCGCCTCCGTCATCCAGGCTGCTTACGGTTCTCTCTTGTCTTTAGGCATCTCTCTGGACAAGTACACACTGGCCGCAACCGACCAGAACGTGCCTCTTTTCTATGGCCTGCCTGCTACAACGCTCGGAGCCGGCGGAACGGAAGAAAACAATCACTCCCTGTCCGAACGCTGGAACGCCAAAGACGCCTTCCAAGGTCCTCAGGTCGCCTTCCTTACCGCTCTCACTCTGGTCGGCATGAAGGGTGTTTCTGAACCGATCCTCGAGAAAGTACAGCCTTAATTTGCTGTAACATTTCGAAGCTGAATTCAATTCAGCTCTCGACCGAAGCCGGGTCCGCCTGGCTTTTGTTTTGTCCATATAGCGCAAAAAAACCGAGAAAATCGAGATTTTCGCGGGATTTTTATTTGCAAAACCAAAAAAAAACTAATTTTTGTATCGTGAACTTGATTTAATTTGCGGTACCTTATTTTTTAGAAATAACTTTAAAGCCTTCGGAGTTTGGCCAAATGGAATCATTTATTAACACCGTCAACGGAATTGTCTGGTCCCCGGCATTGGTTTACCTTTGCCTCGGCGCCGGCCTCTTCCTCTCTCTGCGCGGCGGTTTCTTACAACTCAGACATCTTAAACATATGTGGCAGCTGCTCTTTCAGCCGAAAGACAACGTCACCGGTGTATCTTCTTTCCAAGCCCTGTCCATGACCCTTGCAGGTCGTGTCGGTACCGGCAACATTGCCGGCGTGGCAACTGCCATTACGTTCGGCGGTCCCGGCGCCGTCTTCTGGATGTGGATGGTTGCTTTCCTCGGCGCTTCTTCTGCTTTCGTCGAATCCACCCTCGGCCAGGTTTATAAAGAAAAAATCAACGGTGAATACCGCGGCGGCCCTGCCTTCTACATTGAACGCGGCTTAGGCGTCAAATGGTTTGCCTGGCTCTTCGCAATCGTCACCATTTTCTCCTGCGGTCTGTTCCTCCCCGGTGTGCAGGCTAATGCCATCGCTACCTCGATGGAAAATGCATTCGGCATCGCTCCGGCAATTTCCGCCGGCTTCATCGCCGCCCTGCTCTCTTTCATCGTGTTCGGCGGCTTAAAGAGAATTGCTGCATTCACTACGCTTGTGGTTCCTTTCATGGCTCAGGCCTATGTGATCTTCTCTCTGGTTATCGTGTTCATGCACGTTGACCTCCTTGACGACGTCCTCGTTCTCATCGTCAAGAGCGCCTTCGGTGTGGACGCTGCTTTCGGCGCCATCATCGGTCTGGCTGTCTCCTGGGGTGTCAAACGCGGCATCTACTCCAACGAAGCAGGCCAAGGTACCGGTCCTCACGCTTCTTCCGCTGCTTCTGTCAGCCATCCGGCAAAACAGGGTCTGGTGCAGGCCTTCTCCGTCTACGTTGACACGCTGCTCGTCTGCTCTGCCACCGCTTTCATGATCCTCATTACCAGAAGCTACAATGTTGTCGGTCCGGACAATGCTCCGATGTTCATCGGTCTGAAAGACGTCGCAACCGGTCCTGCCTATACACAGGCCGCCGTTGAAGGCTTAATGCCCGGATTCGGACAGGCATTCGTCGCCATCGCTCTGTTCTTCTTTGCTTTCACAACGATCCTTTCCTATTACTACATTTCAGAAACCAACGTTTCCTACATCAATAGAAAACTGCATCGTCCCTTCCTGTTCTTCATCTTGAAGCTGTTTGTCATGGGTTCCTGCATCTTCGGCGCCGTTAAAACAGCCGATCTGGCATGGGCCGTGGGCGACATCGGCGTCGGTCTGATGGCTTGGCTGAACATCATCGCTATTCTGCTGATGAACAAGAAGGCCTTCCTCTGCTTACGCGACTACGAAAAGCAGCTCGCTATCGGCCTCGACCCGGTTTTCCACCCGGAAAAACTCGGCATCAAGAACGCCAATTACTGGGTCGGCGAGCGTGCAGAAGAGATCCGCGATAAGGAACGCGCAAAACTCAACAGCGGCTCCCGACAAGACTTGGAAGGCAATGTTTTGAACGTTGCATCAGGTAATTAGCACCTCTGAGTGTTTGTTCTAAAAGCGTCGGTCATCCGGCGCTTTTTTCATATCAAAAGCACTAAAATAAGAAATAATTTGTTACAAACAACCTCAAGGATGTTCATCGTGCTAAGAAGAAAAATTCTTGCTTTTACTTCAGCCGTTGCCGCCTGTGCAGCCTTTTTCTGCCTTCCTGCAGCTGCGGCTGATTTCACCTGTCCCTACATCTCTTTACCGCTGACCGGCGATTGGGCTCAGCAGAGAATGCAGCCGGGTTCGGTTCCTCCGAATACCTTCGCGACCTTATTTGCCAGCCGTAAGGCCGGAGAAGGTGTTCTCATTACCGTTATTCCCTCGGATAAGGCCCCGAAAGAAGCAGCTCAAATCATGGCTAACAACTACAAGCAGCAGGGAATGAGAGTTCTCGGCAATCCGGTTCAGATCCCCGGACAAAATGCCTATCGCTTTACCTATGTCAGTACCAACAACAAGATGCATGCGATTGTGTTCATTTCCGGAAACGGCAAACACCTCGCCAATGTCTCTATTCTCGGCAGGCACGGAACGGGCGGTTTAGCCTTGCTGAAGGGTCTAACCTCCAAGGAAGACAAGCTCTTCCCGAAGTTCTAAGCCTCTAATACTTAATTTTGTAAGCCGGACAAAATTTGTTCGGCTTCTTTTTTAAGCGTGTCTAAAGAAAGATCCTTTTCATCGGGATTAAGCAGTATGGTTTCCTGCATAGATCGCATCCAAGTTATTTGACGCTTTGCAAGCTGTCGGGTTGCGGCGATTCCGGCTTCTTTGAATGCATCAAACGTCGTTAGACCGGAAAGATAATTCCATGCCTGGCGGTAGCCGACGGAACGCATACTCGGAAGATAGTCATGCATACCGGGCATTGCCATCAGCCTTTTTACTTCCTCTAAGAACCCGTTCTTAATCATCAGCTTAAAACGCTCTGCGATCCTGGCGTGAAGTACTGCTCGATCCGGCGGCAGCAATGCATAGGAACTTAGCCGGAGAAGCGGCTCTCCTTTCTGAGCCGTCAATTCCGAGATCGGTTTGCCCGTCATCTCAAAAACTTCCAAAGCCCTTGTGATGCGCTGGGTATCTGCCGGCGCCAACCGGTCTGCGGTTTTAGAATCGACCGCTCTTAATCTTTCATAAAGTGCCGGTAAGCCTTTTGCGCTTAATTCTTCGCCGATCTTTTCACGAACCGCAGGATCCGTTGCCGGCAGCGGAGACAGGCCTTCTCGAACGGCTTTGGCGTAGAGCATGGTTCCGCCCACAATCAGGGGAACCTTTCCGCGATTTCGTATTTCCTCAACAAGCCGTACGCAGTCCTGAGCAAAATCTGCCGCGGAGTAACATTCCGTCGGTTCAATGATGTTGATAAGATGATGCGGAACCGCTGCCATTTCTTCTTTTGTCGGCTTAGCCGTCCCGATGTCCATATGCCGATAGACCAGGGCAGAATCGATTGAAATAATTTCACTAGGGATTTCTTCGGCTAACCGAAGCGCCAATGCAGTCTTCCCGCTGGCCGTCGGCCCCAACAATAAAATGGCCTGTGACTCCGACATTATTACTTACCTCTCATGAAGAAGCTGTCTAATTCTTTAGCACTCAGCTGAACCCAGGTCGGACGTCCGTGATTGCATTCGTCCGCACGATCCGTCTGTTCCATTTGCCGCAGAATCGCGTCCATCTCCTCAATTGTCAGGATACGGTTCACACGAACAGCCGCATGACATGCCATTCTAGAGAGGACCTCGTTGCGTTTCTCTGTCATTGCCGTACTCTTTCCGTACTCACGGAAGTCATCAAGCACTTCCCGCACAATAGTCGGGCCGGCCTGGGAGATTTGATTGATCATTAACTGCGGAACACTTCGCAAGCTCAGCTGATTCGGTCCGACGGCGCTTAATTCCAGTCCGAGCTGCTCGAGTTCTTCACGTGCATCTTCAAAGGTCGCCATCTGCTCAGTCGTTACGGTAAAAACCAAAGGAATGAGCATATCCTGCATCGGCATCTTGCGCTCATCAAAACTCTTCTTGAGGCGTTCGTAAAGAATCCGTTCATGAGCAGCATGCATATCCACCAAAACCATACCGGCTGAGTTTTCGGCAATGATGAACGTTCCGCAGACTTGTCCGACCGCTCGTCCGAGCGGCTGAGGCCCCTTCGGAACTTCCGGCGCCGGTGTCGGTGCTGCATGCGTTGCAGACAGGGTCGCTTGATCCACTTTCATCGCCGCAATGGTCGTCGGGAATGAGTTCTGAAAACTCTTCGGACGCGGAGATGAGAAATCCAAATAAGCTTCTGTATTTGCCTTTGATGGCTTAGGCTGAGCGTATTTAAACGGAGGAGGATTCACCGATGGAGGTGCTGCCGGGGCCTCGGCCGGGGCTTGAGCAGATGCGTCCCGCGGAGAAGACGGGAGCGCCGTATCCATAATTTCGCCGCTGAATGGATCCACAATGGTCGTTCTAGCTAGGGCCTCCTCAACCGCATGGAAGATGAACTGATGAACCGCCTGCGAATCTCTCATGCGCACTTCGCTCTTGGTCGGATGTACGTTCACGTCAACCTTATGCGGATCCATCTGAAGGAAAAGACAATAACTAGGCTGGCTGGACCCGTGCAAAACATCTTGGTAAGCCATCCGAACACCGTGAGACAAAACCTTATCCCGAACGAATCGCCCGTTGACATAGAAATACTGACAGTCGGCGCGGCTGCGTGCGGCGGTCGGAAGACACACCCATCCGTAAAGACGCAGTGCCGGCGCCTTAGCATCCAATGCTCGGTGGGCGTCTCTAAAGTCGCGCGGCATCAGACGCGTTAAACGCTCTTCAATAGAAGAAGCTGGCAGATTGATGATCGGCTTTCCGTTCGCAACAAATAAAAAAGCGACCTCCGGATAGGCCAAAGCAATGCGTTCAATCACTGTTTGACAATGAGCTGCTTCCGTACCTTCGCTCTTTAAAAATTTACGTCGTGCCGGAGTCTTGTAGAAGAGATCCACAACTTCGATTCGTGTGCCTTTGTTTCCAGAAGCCGCAGAAATCTCTCCGTCGGCAATGCTGAACGCATCTTCACCGGCAACTCTGGAAATCACTTTCATGTCAGAGACGCTTGCGATCGAAGCAAGAGCTTCGCCTCGAAATCCGAGCGAGCTCACACTTTCCAGTTCATCCAAATTGGAAACCTTGCTCGTTGCGTGGCGCTTCACGGCCAAGGCAAGTTGATCTTTAGGAATACCGCAGCCGTTGTCCGAGACGACGATGCGTTTTATGCCGCCGCCTTCGATACGGATCTCAACAGAGTCGGCTCCGGCATCAATGGCGTTTTCGACCAGCTCCTTTACAACCGATGCTGGCCGTTCAACCACTTCACCGGCTGCGATTTGGCTAATTAACTGATCCGAGAGCTCCTGAATTTTTCTTTCAGGACGCCTTGTTTCCAATGTTGTGTCTTCCATGTGATTCGTCTTTCCGTTCGTCTTCTCACGATGAGCGCATGTCATCTAACCTTATAGCAGTCGAGACCGGACTGCAAGAGCTCCACCCGTCGAACCCTCAGACTACTTTGGGCGTTTTGGTTCTATGCTTCCTATTGCCTTTTCTAAAATCAAGGCCAACAGTCGAGGAAAATGATGGACTTTTTTACTGCATTCTTAGAAATGTTCCGCAACAGCGATCAATTTATCGCGCACATGTCTGCGGAATACGGCATCTATGTGTATTTATTTCTCTTTACGGTCTATTTTTTAGAAACCGGAATTGTCATTTGCGCCCTTCTGCCCGGCGACTCACTTATCTTTGTCTCCGGCGCCGCCAGCGCCGCGGGCATCCTCGACCCATTCGGTGCGTTCTTCGCTATCGCTCTTGGCGCCTGCTTCGGGAACACCGTTGCGTACGCCATCGGGTACTACCTCGGCAACAAGATCTATGACGGCTCTATTAAGTGGATTGATCAGCAGCAGATGACCAAGACTCAAGCCTTCTTTGCCAAACACGGAAAGCTCACGGTCGTTCTTGCTCGTTTCGTTCCGATCATTCGCTCTTTTGCCCCGCTGGTTGCCGGCGCTGCAAAAATGAACCGTTTGAACTTTGAGGCCAGCGGAACCGTAGGCGCTGTCCTTTGGGCCGGCATCATTCTCTCAGCCGGACATCTTTTCGGAAACATTCCGTTTATCAAGGACAATCTTTCTCTCATCCTTGTCGGCGGTATTGTCCTAGGTTTGGCTCCCTTTGTGATCGGTTATATCGTTAAGAAGTGGAGACAGCATCCGGATCCGAAAAACTGATCTTGACCTTCATGAATAAAACGCCGATGTACCTTCTGACACATCGGCGTTTTTCGTTTGCCAACTTAGTCCAAGCGAACAACCGTGCAGGGCTTTCCTGTGGACAGATTGTCAATATCGACATTGATTCGGACTTTGATTTCTTTTTCGTCTTTCTAAGAAGAAAGGTCGGCATTTTCGATCACATGGCAGTGATGCGCTTCGCAGTTCTTATCTATTGAGACGTGAGTCGGACCGCTTTGACCTAAACCGTGGGAATCAATGATGACGAAAAGCGGCTTGAGTTCAAAGATTTTTTCTAAGGTGTCTTTAGAAACGAAAGTTTCTTTCTTGAAGTATTCCGGAGATCCATAGCCGTTTGTCTCGTGAGTTACCGTGTGCAGGACAAGTGCTTTACCTTCGAGGGTGCCGAGTTCTGCCAACGTCTCGACATCTGGCATGCCGTCCTTGCAGGCTAAAACTACCGCTGAAATCTCATACTCAGGTTTCTCAGGTGCACAGGTGCAGCAGTCAAGATGCGTACCGATATGACCTGTGGAGGACATCTTGCCGATTTCTATAAGATGGTCGAAAACTTTCTTCTTTCCTACAGGATCGAGGTGAAGGTTAACCATTTCTTTTCCAAAGCAAAACAGAGAGACTTCTAATTTCCGACTTGTTTTTTCAGTGTCCTTTTCAACAATTCCGCTACAATTTCGATCCATTGACTACAGAAAAAGAAAATGGACTTTCTGACACTTACTTTGGAACTGTTCCGCAATGCGGATCACTTCATCATGTACATTGCACAAACCTACGGCTGGTGGGTCTATCTTGTGCTCTTCATGATCTTCTACAGCGAAACCGGCATCGTCATTTGTGCCTTTCTCCCGGGTGACTCTCTCCTATTCATCGCCGGTGCGGCTGCCGCAGCAGGTGCTTTGAATCCCTGGCTCCTCATCGTCATCATTTCGCTCGGTGCGATCCTCGGAAACACAACGAACTTCTATATCGGCAATTGGCTCGGCAATAAGATTTACGACGGCTCCATTAGCTGGATTGACCAAGATGCCCTGAGAAAAACGCATGACTTCTACGAGAAACACGGCGGCAAAACGATTGTGCTCGCCCGTTTCGTGCCGATCGTCCGTTCATTTGCCCCGTTGGTTGCCGGTGCTGCCAAGATGAATCCGCTGCGTTTTGAGCTGTACAGCGGCGGCGGTGCCATTGTGTGGGTCGGCGGCATCGTTCTTGCCGGCTACCTCTTCGGCAACATCCCGTTCATCAAGAACAATCTTTCTTTGATTCTGGTTGTCGGTATCCTTGCCGCTCTGGTTCCCTTCTCCTGCGCGCTTCTTGTTCAGCTTTGGAGAAAGTACGTTTTAAAACAGCATTAACCTGCTAGGACAGAAATCTGTTCAAAAAGCCGCCTCAGTTTTGATGGCGGCTTTTGTTTTGTCACGTTTAAAAGTTTTCCTATTTCTATTAAGTCCAAAATCAGGCAATCCTTTGGTCAAAAAACAAAGCCTGCCGATTTTGAAATCGACAGGCCCTGCTGCATCAGAGGAAAAGATTATTTCGTTCTTTCTTGAAGCGCTGCGATGGCAGGCAATGTCTTGCCTTCAAGGAACTCAAGGAAAGCACCGCCGCCGGTGGAGATATAGGAAACTTTCTCTGCCACGTTAAAGGCTTTGGCTGCAGCAATCGTATCGCCGCCGCCGACGATCGTGAAAGCACCGTTAGCAGTAGCTTCAGCAACTTTTTCAGCGAGGTCGCGGGTACCTTCTTTGAAGTTGTCCATTTCGAAAACGCCGACCGGACCGTTCCAGATGATCGTCTTAGCGTCTTTCAGGTATTCAGCGAGCATCTTGCTGGTCTTCGGACCGATATCGAGGATCATTTCGTCTGCTTCGATATCGTCAAGATCACAGATTCTGAAGCCGGCGTCATAACCGATATGATGTGCCACGACAACGTCAACCGGAAGAGGAAGATGACCGCCTTTCTCTTTCATGATCTTCATGACTTCTTTGCATTCACCGACAAGTGCAGGTTCGGCCAAAGAAGTACCGATGTGATGACCCTGAGCCAGAAGGAAAGTATTGGCAATACCGCCGCCGACAATCAAAGTGTCAACCAGCGGAGCCAGATGCTTCAAAATAGTCAGCTTGGTGGAAACTTTAGAGCCGCCGACGATAGCAACCAGCGGACGCTTGGCTTCGGCAACCGCCTTAGTCAAAGCCTTAATTTCTTTGGCCAGCAGAGGACCGGCACAGGCGACTTCAGCTTCGCGGGCCAAACCGTCAGTAGTAGCCTGAGCACGGTGAGCCGTTCCGAAAGCGTCGTTAACGTAGATATCGCAAAGCTTTGCCATCTTCTTAACGAGTTCGGGATCGTTCTTCTTCTCACCGACGTTGCCGCGGCAGTTTTCAAGAATTACGACTTCACCGGGCTTAACGTCCACGCCGTCGAGCCATTCTTTTTCAAAACGGATCGGCATGCCGAGCATCTTGCCGAAAGTTTCGGCAACTTTTGCCAAGCTGTCCTGTTCAGTGAGTTCGCCTTCCTTAGGACGTCCAAGGTGGGAGCAAACCATCACACCGGCACCGCCTTTCAGAGCCATCTTCACGGCAGGCATGGATTCTTTCAAGCGATGATCGTCAGTAACGTTGCCTTCTGCATCTCGTGGGACATTCATGTCGGCACGAATAAAAACACGCTTTCCTTCAAGCGCGCCTTCGTTGACCAATTCTTCAAGTGTTTTGACTTTCATGGATCTTTCCTGTTAAACCAAACCCCGACGAAGCGGGGTTTGATCAAGTGTTTTAAGAATTACTTCGCGTTGTACATCGCAACAGCGGTATCGAGCATTCTGCAGGAGAAGCCCCACTCGTTGTCATACCAAGCAACAGCCTTCACCAGCGTACCGTCGATAACCTTAGTCAGAGTGGCATCGAAGATGGAGGAGAAGGAAGTGTGGTTGAAGTCGGAGGAAACCAGCGGCAGCTCGTTGTAGCCGAGAATGCCTTTGAGTTCGGGGCTTTCGGAAGCTTCAAGGATGATCTTGTTAACTTCTTCAACGGTTGTCGGGCGCTTAGCGTTGAAAGTAAGGTCAGCAACGGAAACGTTCAGTGTCGGAACACGCATGGCGTAACCGTCAAGCTTGCCTTTCAGCTCGGGGATAACAACGCCGACAGCCTTAGCGGCACCGGTCTTAGTCGGGATGATGTTGTCGGCAGCGGCGCGGGCGCGGCGCAGATCTTTGTGCTTAACGTCGGTAAGAACCTGGTCGTTTGTGAAGGCGTGGATGGTGGTCATCATGCCGTCAACAATGCCGAGTTTGTCCATCAAAGGCTTAACGAACGGGCACATGCAGTTGGTGGTGCAGGAAGCGTTGGAAACGACAACGTCGCTTGCCTTAAGAACGTCCTGGTTCACGCCGTAAACAACGGTAGCGTCAACGTCTTTGCCGGGAGCGGAAATCAAAACTTTCTTGGCGCCGGCTTCGATGTGCTGCATTGCGCCTTCTTTATCGCGGAATGCACCGGTGCATTCGAGAACGATATCGATGTCCAGATCTTTCCAAGGAAGCTTCTTCGGATCACGTTCGGAGCACATGAAAATGCGGTCTCCGTTCACGACCAGATGACCGTCGTCCCAATAAACGTCACCGTTGAACTTGCCGTGTGTTGTGTCGAACTTGGTCAGATGAACGGTGGCTTCGGGTTTTGCAGTATCGTTAATGGCAACGATCTTGACGTCCGGCCATTTATTTTCTTCATAAAAAGCACGGAGGACGTTTCGACCGATGCGGCCGTAACCGGTAATAGCAACTCGAATGGTCATGTTTATTTTCCTTGAGAAAGAACTTGCTGAACAGTTTCAACAACGTTATCGACGGTGAAACCAAAAAGTTTAAAGAGTTCGGAAGCGGGGGCAGACTCGCCGAAATGATCCAGGCCGATAACAGTACCGGCGCCGCGGATGTACTTCCACCAGCCGTCGGTTCTGCCGGCTTCGATGGCGACAACAGGTCTGCCTTCGCCTAAGACGAAGTCGCGATATTCCTTGTCCTGACGATCAAAGACTGTCGTAGAGGGCATAGAAACGAGTCGTGTCTGGATGTTCATCGCCAAAAGCTGCTTGCGGGCCTCTGCTGCCAGGGCAACTTCGCTGCCGGTAGCAACCAAGGTCACTTCAACGGAAGAAGGACCGTTCGGAGCTTCAAGCATGATGTAGCCGCCCTTTTCCATGTCATCGACATTGATCTCGTCGCGTTCAACGAACGGAAGGTTCTGACGGCTGAAGATCAGGGAAGAAGGACCGTCCTGGCGGGAAATTGCGCAGGCCCAGGCTGTAAGTGTTTCGCAGGTATCGGCAGGACGCCAGACATCCATGTTCGGAATGATGCGCAGGCTTTCTGTCTGTTCGATCGGCTGATGTGTCGGACCGTCTTCACCGACACCGATGGAGTCGTGTGTAAAGACGAAGATAGAGCGCAGCTTCATCAGTGCGGCCATTCTCAGTGCATTGCGGCCGTAGTCTGCGAAGGTAAGGAAGGTAGCGCCGTACGGGATGAATCCGCCGTACAAAGCGATGCCGTTCAGGATGGCGCACATGCCGAATTCACGGACACCGTAGTTAATATGGCGTCCGAGATAAGTATCGGGTCTCATGGCCTGAACCCCTTCCCAGTTGGTCAGGTTGGAGCTTGTGAGGTCAGCAGAGCCGCCGAGCAGTTCGGGCAGATGCGGTGCGTAAGCGTTCAAAGCCATCTGGCTGGCCTTGCGGGTCGCGACTGTCTTGGCTTCGCCGGCTGCATTGACGATGGCTTCAAGAATCACATCATCCCAGTTTTCCGGCAGCTGGCCTTTCATGCGGCGTTCTAATTCAGCCGCTTTAGCCGGGAAGGCTTCTGCATAACGGCGATATTTTTCAAGCCATGCCTCTTCCATTTCGGCACCGGCCTGACGAGCGTCGAATGCTTCGTAAATTTCCTGAGGAATTTCAAAGGGAGCGTATTCCCAGCCCAGAGCTTTCTTAGCTTCAGCAAGCTCTTCGTCTCCCAGAGGAGAACCGTGCGCTTTGTTTGTGCCTGCGCGGTTGGGAGAACCGAATCCGATAACCGTCTTGCAGTCGATCAATGTCGGCTTGTCGGATTTCTTAGCTTCTTCAATAGCTTCGGAAACAGCCTCGATGTCGTGGCCGTCGATCGGACCGATCACGTTCCAGTTATAGGACTCGAAGCGCTCGCGAACGTTTTCGCCGAACCAGTTTTCGATCTTGCCGTCGATGGAAATACCGTTGTCATCGTACAGAGCGATGAGTTTGTTGAGTTTCCAAACACCGGCCAAAGAGCAGACTTCGTGAGAAATGCCTTCCATCAAGCAGCCGTCACCTAAGAATGCATAGGTGTAGTTGTTGATGATGTCATAGCCCTCTTCGTTGAATTCGGCCGCCAGCATTTTCTCAGCCAAAGCCATCCCGACAGCGTTGGCAATCCCTTGTCCAAGCGGACCGGTTGATGTTTCAACGCCTGACGTCACTCCGATTTCGGGGTGTCCCGGCGTCTTGCTGTGAAGTTGGCGAAAGTTCTTCAGATCATCAATTGTGAGGTCGTAGCCTGCCAGATGAAGCAATGCATACTGGAGCATAGATCCGTGACCGTTGGAAAGAAGAAAACGGTCGCGGCCGAGCCATTTAGGATCAGAAGGATTGTGACGAAGGTGTTTAGTCCAAAGGGCGACAGCAATGTCTGCCATACCCATCGGCATTCCGGGGTGACCGGAGTTTGCTTTTTGGACTGCATCCATGGCCAATGCGCGAACGGCGTTGGCCATTGTCTTACTGGAGACGGAAGAGGACATAGTCAATATGGTCTAAATAAGAAAAATCCCGAAATCCGGGCTTAATGATCAGCGTAATTCTACCAACTCTAAGCCCTTATCGAAATCAGCTGTTTAGCCGAAAAACCCTCCTTATTTTCCTTAATAATCCGCCAATTGCTTTATCATTTTGTATTCCTCTGAAAGCACTTTTAACAAAACATGCCCCGCTTTTACTATTTTTTCAATTCCGCTGACACTGAAGCACCGCTTGTTCTGCCGCCCGAAGCCGTACACCATGCGATGCGGGTTCTGCGCATGAGGCAGGGTGACGTGGTAGAAGTATTCAATGGAAAAGGCTGTGCTGTTAAAGGGACGATCCGTTTTGCAACAGATTTCGCAGAAGTAATTCCTCAGGAAGTCATCATGCAGCCTCGGGGGCTGAAGCTTGTCCTCATGCAGGCGCTCGTTGCCAACGAGAAAATGGATTGGATTATTGAAAAGGCTTGCGAACTCGGCTATGCCGAGATTGCCGTTTTCCCTTCAGATCGCGGCGAAGTGCGCCTTACCGGAGAAAAAGCTGTAAAACGAGTTGAGCGATGGAACAAAATTGCGGTTTCTGCCTGTCAGCAATGCGGGGAGAACTATCTTCCCAACATCCGCTTCTGTACAAGTCTTAAAGAAGCTGCAGCCTATGCTGAAGGTCTCAAGTTCGTTTTAAGTCCAGTCGGTAAAACTTACGATTCTTCAGAAGTACCCGCGGCGGTCACCTTTGCTATAGGACCTGAAGGCGGTTTGTCACCTAAAGAAATCGAGATATTGGTCGACGACGGCTTTTATAGCCGCAAGCTCGGCAGCCGGGTCCTAAGAACAGAAACGGCAGCTATTGCTGCCGCCTCCTTTGCTCAAACTTTGTGGGGCGACTTTCGTTAAGCCTTTAGATTAGGCCGAACCGCTTTCGGAAGAACCGGACGTCTGTTTCGGCTTGTAACTTTCGGTCATCGCACGGGCCAAGTTAGCGCCGTAGGTCGCAAAAACCGGACCGTCTCTGTAGTTCTCAGGGAACTTGCTCGGCGCACGAGCCTGAATCTTTGCAGCTTCCACTTGTCCGCTGGCTGCCAGACGAAGGTGGCTTCTCATAGAAAGCACCTTTCGGCTGTAGCCGCCGTCGTGCGAGTGTTTAGCCGCTCCGACGTAGTACTTCAGAGCACCTTTCAAAGAGCCTGTTTTGTTGAGGTATTCTTTAAGAATCTGGGTTCCCACTTCAATTCCCGCCTCAACCTCATGAACGGCTTTAAGACCGCCGTACTCTTTGAAGCGTTTGGCATGGACCTTAGCGTGAACCTGCATCAGACCTTTCGCTCCGACAGAACTGCCGGCTTTCGGATCAAAAGAAGACTCCGTGGCAATGACGGCCAGAATCAGCAAAGGATCCACGTCGTGATTTTTCCCGGAAATGAAGGCCTGCTCGACAATTTCAGCCGCATCTTCGCGATCTACCCGATAATGCTCTGCGATAAAGCGAGCCGCATTCGTTTCCATACGGTCAATGATTTGCTCTTCGGTCTCGAATGGCTTCGTCAAATCTTCGCGCTCAAAGTTGGAGTAACTCAAAGATTTGACTTTCAGCGGCGGCTCGGACTGGGGAGCCTTAGAATCGACAGCTGCCTTGGGGGTGGAAACTGCCATCGCGTTCTGAGTGCCGAGCGAACCGAGTCCAAGTAAAAAAGCCAATGCGAGCGTCAGAGACGCGGCTGCTTTTTTGCCCCGGAAAACTGGTTCTTCCTTACAAGCGCGTAGGACGGAAAAAGCGCCTCTATGTGTTTGTTTTTTAAACTGCTGGTTTTTAGTCATCCCGTAATGGTGCCTTTGACAGATTTGTTTGTCTATCGTTTACTAGGTGTTAATACGTGACTGACTGTTAAAAACTTCTCGCCAGTGCAAAAATGATTATGCACCGATTAAGTACTTAAATATGCGACAAATTTTTAAAACCCACCCCTGGGTTCCGCCTAAAGAATTACCCGAGACCCAGGATTTATTCCGCAAATACGGGGTTCCCGGCTCTATTCGGCCGGGTCATCTGCTCAAGGGCAAAGGCGAACCCTCCAAGCTCTACCTCATCACCAAAGGGGCCGCAGCTTACTATGTTGCAGATCGTTACAAAAGTCATCCGAGCGTTTTGAGTTTATTGATTCCCGGATGCTCAGCATGCGACCTTTCCGTCATCACCGGAGATCGGGTTAATGTCACGACTCGAGCGATCGGCCCGTGCGAGGTGCTAATTATGCAGCCGCATGTTTTAACCGATCTCATGAAAAACAATAGTGAGTTCGCTGCCAAAGAAGCCGCTCATGTGACGCGTAAGCAGGAATGCTCTATTGAAGCAATGGTTGCTAATTTCACGCTGGAGCCTGCCGAACGCCTAAGACGTTTTCTTAAAGTACTTCTAATCAGTTACGACGTTCCGATCTCGGATACCGAGTGGAACCGAATTCCATTGGATCTAACCAATGAGCAGTACGGAGCCGTGGTCAATCTGACCCGCGTCTCGGTGAGCCGAATCTTCTCCGACTGGATCAGTAAAGGTCTCTTGTATAAGAGCGGCCGAAACGTCTACGTCAAAGCCAAGCTCTTTGAAAACATCTATGACTGGTGGACGGATTAGTCCGGGCCAACTGTTTCTTCCGCCTTAGAGATTGAAAAGAGGAACGCAAACAGCACCATCAGAACCATGGCAATCACGGCACAAGCGCGTACGGCGGCGACAGCCGTGAAATGCTCAGAGGCAAAACCTAATATCAGCTGACCGACCGGCACGAGCCCGAGCATCACCGCCAAATACATCGCAGAGAAGCGCCCGCGGTAGATGTCCGGCGCCTTGCACTGCACCAAGTTATTCGCCGCAGCTAAGGCAAAAGTCAATGCGCCTCCCGCCACCAAGGCGCAAAGCCATTGAGAAGTCACCGTCTCCAGTGCGGGCAGCACGGCAAAAGCAATACATGTAATCCATCCGCCGGTCCAGACCGTTGTCACATGGTGAATAATGCGGCGATTTCTCTGCATAAGCACGGCGGCCGCAACTGCGCCGAACCCCAAACCTGAAGACATAGAGCCGAAGCTCATGAGTTCGCTGCCTTTAAGAGAAATCGCAGGCAGCAAAGCCACGGCAGGCATCACCAAAATAGAGAGGCACGCAACCTGAGGCAGGACCTCCCGCAGTATGGGATACGTCATAAAGAGCTGGCGAGACGTGACGCCCACGCTTTCCTCACGCTCTTCACTCGTCGTGCGATTCGGGATTTTGACGATCGCCATCACGGCAATCATCGGAATAAAGCAAACGGCATTCATAGCAAAGCACCAGGTTGCCGAGAAACCCTCGATGATGAGAACTGCCAGCATGGGCGCAATCGACCGCGCGACATTCATCACAAGCGACTGTCTTGCCACGGCTTGAGAGACTGTTTCTCCGGTTTCGACCAGCATGGAATGCATAGACGGGCCGTCTATGGAGGTCACGATACCGAAAATTAAAGCCAATACGGCCAAGTTGTACGGATTAAGATCTCCGCAATAAGAAAGAAACGCCGTGAGCGTTGCAATTGCGCAGCCAATTGTCTGTGTAATGAGGAGGATGTGATGACGATGGAATCGGTCGGCCATGGAGCCCGCAACCGGCGCCAGCGGCAAAGACGGCAGTGCAGAAAGCAAGGCAATCGCACTCAGCCAAAGCGGAGAATGCGTTTGAGTCCACACGACCCAGGACAACGCCATGCCGTGGACGAATCTTCCGAGAGTGGAAAAGCTGTACGCTCCCCAAAAGTATCTTCTCGCGGCTATCAGTGGTGTCATGGTGTCCTCATTTTCTTACGAGGTCATTGTAATTTGGTCTCCTAGAGAAGTGTTAACCGCAGTGATCCGAAGCGAGCGTTGTCTCTAGGCATTTATTCAGGTATTGAACTGGTCAAGGCTTCAACGTAAAGTATTCGATCTTAATAATCAGACTAAGAACGCTTGGAATAAGAACATCAGATGCCCGCAGAAAAGGTTGAAATCGTCACGGACAACGGCATTACAGTAAAGGCAATGGCCCCGGTCATTGTCTCGGCTAGCCGATCGACGGACATTCCGGCTTATTTCTCTAAGTGGTTCATTTCTCGTTTCAAAGGCAGACGAGGCTACGTGAAATGGTTCAATCCGTTCAATCAAAAACCGGTTTACGTTTCTTTTGAGAAAACGAAGGTCATCGTTTTCTGGAGCAAGAATCCGAAGCCTTTGATCCGGTACCTTCCGGAGCTCGATGCTGCCGGGGTTCATTACTATTTTCAGTTCACACTGAATGACTATCAGCAAGAAAATCTTGAGCCTAACATCCCATCTGTTGAGAGTCGAATTCAAACCTTCAAGAAGCTGGCCTCTTTGATCGGACCAGAAAGACTCATCTGGCGTTTTGATCCGGTGTTGTTCACAAAGACACTTACTCCAAGAGAAGTGGCCGCCAGGATTTTCAAGATCAGCAAAGAACTCAAAGGCTGCACCAACCGACTGGTGTTTAGTTTCATCGACATCAAGGCCTACAAAAAGGTTCAGCGACACTTGCTAAAGTATTCCGAGCATTTTGCTGCTCAATACGATTCAGCTTCTATTGAGGAGGCTGAACCCACGGCCGAACAAGTTGAAGAGTTTGCAGGATACCTTTCGAAGATTCGTTCTTATTGGCAGGAGCGCAGCTGGGACTTAGAAATCTGCGTCTGCGCTGAAAAATTTGATCTGTCGCATCATGGAATGTTGCCGAGCAAATGCATCGATGCAGAGCTCATGCTCAAGCTTTTCGGAAATGATCCGGCAGTAACTGACTACCTCACAAAAGCACCAACTGAAAAGTCGTTTGAGATCGATCAATTGAATTTGTTCAGTGCTCTTCCGACCGAAAAGAAAAAGATCATCACGATTAAAAAGGATCCGGGGCAGCGGCAGGAATGCGGATGTGTGGAAAGCAAAGATATCGGCATGTACAACACGTGTCTGCACGGGTGTGTCTATTGCTACGCAAATAGTTCTCCGGAATTAGCAATCAAAAATTTTGAGCGGAGAAAGAACCATCCGTTAGCCGAAAGCATCTTCATTCCGGATAGCCCGGAAGCCTAAGCGCAGAAAAGCCGCCCGAAGGCGGCTCTTTGCACTAATGCTTAGTACTGACTAAGGATTATTTTTTGCCGAGGTTGTGATCTTTAACGGCGCTTTCAGCAGCGATACGGCCGGAGTTAACTGCGAAGCCGATCGTAGAGCCTGCCATTAACAGGTCATAAGAATCACCGTACATACCGCCGACGTCAGATCCGGCTGCGTAGAGGTTAGGAATAGCCTTGTCTTTGTCTGTGACAACCTGCAGACGGTCGTTAACCTTGATGCCGCCCAGAGTTCCGAGAGAGGAAGCGACGCTCTTGATGGCATAGAACGGGCCTTGTTTGACGGGGAAGATGTACTGCGGGTCTTTTGCGAACAGAGCGTCATGACGCTGTTCGGCAGCCTTGTTGTACTGTTCAACGCTGGCTTTCAGGACAGCAGGATCCATACCTGTCTTCTTGGCGAGTTCGTCAAGTGTATTGGCTTTAACTGCCCAGCCTGCCTGTTCTGCAGCTGGCCATTCTTTTTCGAAGTTTGTCAGCTTAGCGCCGATCGGAACCATAACGCCGACACCCTGAACAATACCGTCGTGCTTCATAGAGTCGAGGTTCTTGTTGTCATAGACGACCCACATCTGACCGCCGATTCTTTCAAGCGCGTTACCGGCTGCTGGCCAGTCACCCATGATTGTTTCGTCGCAGAAGCGTTCGCCGTTCGGAGTCAGCCAAAGATGCGGCTGTTTGGCGGTAGCGGAAACATGGTTAGTTGTGGAAACAGCACGAGGACCCGGGCGATAGGATTGCTGAACTTCCAAGCCCTCTTTGCCGCCGCCGGCAGACCAAGCCATCTGGATACCGACACCGTTCTTACCGGTCTGAGCAATACCGTCTGTGTTCGGGAAGCGTGTGTACTTCTTCATCATTTCGGGATTGTCAGCAAAACCGCCGGTAGCAATAATCACGGCCTTTGCATGGATGTTGAGTGTATTGCCGTCTTTGTCTTTAGCAACGACACCGGCAACCTTGCCGTCCTTACCGAAGATCAGTTTTTCTGCAGGTGTGTTCAGGAGAACCTGCATGCCGTATTTATCTTTGCCTTTCTTCTGGAGAGCGTTGATCCAGCCGGCACCACGGCCCTGATAAATGTGCCATGTGTAGAGACCGCCGGGATAGTTCGTCGTGAGTTTTTCGAACTTAACGCCGTGCTTCTGCATCCATTCGACTGTATCGGCAGATTTGTCGACGAAGGCACGAACCAGGCGGGCATTGCTGCGCCAGTGACCATAGTTCATGATCTTCTTGAAGGCTTCGTCTTTGGTCAGAGGAATGTAGTAGTCGCGCTGCATCTTGGAGCCGACAGCGAAAATACCTTCGGAGAAATTACCTGTTCCGCCGACCATGCCTTTCTTTTCAAGGCCGATGACTTTAGCGCCCTGTTCGGCTGCGGCAAATGCTGCAGCGGTACCGGCGGCACCCTGGCCGACAACGACGACGTCTGTTGTGATGTCTTTTTCAGCTGCGTAAGGAAGAGAAGAGAATGCAGCAAGCACTGCAACAGCAATCAGCTTTTTCATGTTTGTTTTCTCCGTGAGTTTAAGTGTTGTTAGCCGCTGTTTGCGGCGGTGTGTTTTTTGTTATCAAGTCCGTCTGAATCGTGGTTTGAGACGGTCTTGCTGAGTGTTATTGTGCGGCAATAACACCTCGGCTGTCAGTAACTTCCGATACACAAAAAACTCCTGAAATGTATCCCGTGATACATTTTCAGGAGTTTTCCTAGGTTAAACCAGCGGATTATTTGCGTTTTTCGTACTTGTCTTCGGCTATGCAGTTTGTCTGAAGCCGACGGCTGTAAGTCGTCCTCCATTCATTGAACTTCGTTCCGCGAGGAAGGATTTCAAAGTCATCGGTAGGCTGAGTGACCTTCTCCGCATGAATTTGTTCCGGAGATAAAGCGGAATAAAACACTCTGATTTCAGGCTGTCCGTTGACTGCCCATTTTTCAAAGGTCAGATAGCCGCCAGGCGTATTTTCGTTCCGATCCCTTCCAGGCAGTTTCCAATTCAGATCAAAAATTTCGCCGAGATTGGCTAAATTCGTGTCGTGCCCAATTAGATAGGTGTACTTCGGACCGTTGTCGAGACTCTCGATAATCTTGTTCGCTAAAGCCGAGCCTTTATATCGGGCGACTTCCATATCCCGATTGAGCGCGGAAAATACGGCAACGCGAATCGGCATGAGACGCAGGATGCCGTTCCAATCTAATTGGTTCCAGGCAGCTTTCTGCTCCGGATTTTGGCCCCATTCCAAAGCAAAGATCTCGGTAATGCTCGAACAGTCGTACGGAGCACCCTTAAAGCCGACTTTATGCTTGCTGACTTTTGCTCGCATCGGCCCCTTGAATTCATGTCCCGTCAGTTTCGAAATCCCGGCCATTTCAGCCGCAAACTGCTTGTTGATACCGACAACTTTTTGAGTGAGCTTCTCTTCGAGTTCTTTGGGATAGTCAATTCGACAGACTTTCGCTTTCAGCGGAGAAAAAATTGCCGAACGCGCGGAGCTCGTGACTTTAACCTTATAGCCGCAGGTCGGATAAAGGCCCTCGTTTAAGGCCTCGGCTGTTTTGCGTGTTCTTTCGTCAACATCAGCAATAATCTGAACATCTTCAGGCTTCGGACAGACGCCGTAGGTGAAAGGAGAACGACTGCGGTTAAGCTCCCACGTGGCTTTGACAAGATAAAAGCCGCGAGGCGTGAGCAGCCCCGGGGCTACCGGCCACGCCGGCCACTTTTTATCGGCCCATCCGTGCAGTTTTTCCGGCGATTGAGTCGGAGAGCGTACGCCATGACGAGAAACCACTACGACGTTGAGGAGCTCTTCCGTATGAGGAATAGCAGAGAGAACTTCGGGCGGAGTTTCCGCATAGACTCCGGGAAGCAGAGCCGCAGCAGCCAATAAACACAAAGAACCGCAGATTTTGGTTTGCATTCGGATTCTCAAAGTTGAGTCTTGATTATCCGAATATATAGGTTGCCAAACCGAGGAAGATTAAAAAACCGCCTGAATCGGTAATAAATGTCAGGAGAACCGATCCGCCCATGGCCGGATCTCGGCCGAGTTTTTTAAGCGTAATCGGGACGAGGATAGCCACAATCGCACCCATGAGCATATTCAGCATCATGGCCAGGAACATCGTAAAGCCGAGCTTCATACCGTCCGGAGAGTCGTAGTAGAGTCCCCAAGTGAAGAGGCCGGCAATAATGCCCCAAATAAGACCATTGACCAAAGCCACCAAAACTTCTTTTTTGACCACGTCGCTTTGGTTGGCTTCCGTAATCTGACCGGTCGCCAAAGAACGAACCAGTAATGTCAGCGTCTGGTTGCCGGAGTTGCCGGCGATACCCGCGACAATCGGCATCAAGGCTGCCAGTGCAACAACCTTTTCAATCGTTCCGTCGAATGCGGAAATCACGCGGGAAGCAAAGAAGGCCGTAAAGAGGTTCACACCGAGCCAGACCCAGCGGGCTTTCGCAGATGACCAAACTGAATCGAAAATATCCTGGTCGTCATCCAAACCAACCGCGCCGTAAGCCTCTTCATCGCTTTCTTCACGGATCACGTCCACCACTTCATTCACGGTGAGACGTCCCACCAGGCGGCCTGCTTCGTCAACAACCGGAGCACTCACCAGGTCGTAACGTTCGAACGCTTGGGCTGCGTCACTGACATCTTCGAGCGGAGACAGCCGCAGGACTTCCGTCAGCATGACGTCTTTAACGGCGTCTTCCGGATAATGCGTCAAAATGCGGTCAACCGGCAAAGTGCCCATGAGGCGCTCTTCTCGGTCAATCACAAATACCTGGTCGGTATGATCAGGAAGCTTCTTTAAGCGGCGAAGGTAACGAAGCACGATATCGAGCGTGACTTCCTGACGGATCGACACGATTTCGAAGTCCATACGGGCACCGACCGTATCTTCCGGGTAGCTCATGGCCGCGCGCAGCTGAGCTCTTTCTTCGTGTGACAGACCTTCCTGAACTTCCGCCACGACGTCAGGCGGCAAGTCTTCGACCAAGTCAGCGATTTCGTCGGTGTCCAGGCTTTCGACAGCGTCCACCAACTCGTCGCGGTTCATGGCGTCAATCAAGGTTTCACGAACACCTTCATTAACTTCGACCAAAATTTCGCCGTCGCGTCCGGAGCGCACGCAGTCCCACACGATGAGACGTTCATCGAGCGGAAGGGCTTCCAGGATGTAGGCAATATCGGCAGGGTGCAGTTCTGACAGAGTATCGCGGAGCTCTTTTTTGATCTCTTCGCCGACCTTTAGATCCTTGCGATCGGCCGCATCCTCCCCTTCGTCGAGCAGCTGCTGCACAAGCGCTAGACCCCGGGCGGCTGCCTCAGGGTCTCTTACTGCGACGTCATAATCAGGGTCGTGAAGCTGGGAAGAAGGATTGTTTGCGCTCAAGGTTTCACCTGTCGGTTTGTGCCCTTATTTTGCGCTTTTATCCAGAGTTTCGCGAAGTTTTGCGTAAACGTCTTGGGTTCCCGGGCGATGGCCCATCCAAATTTCGTAGGAGTCGGCTGCCTGTTCGACCAGCATTCCGAGGCCGTCTGAAGCGTGTCTTGCGCCGCCCTGCTTAGCCAGTTCCATAAACGGTGTGGGCTTGGCTGCGTAGACCAAATCGTAGGCGAGCTCGCAGCCGTCGAATGCAAACGGAGAAACCAACGGAGCCTTGTTCTGAAGACTTGTCGGGGTGGCGTTGACAATCAGGTCATAAGACTCGGAACCGGTCTCGTCATAAAGAATGCTTTGAATACCGAATTCATCGCACAGTTCCTGAGCACGGGCAACAGAACGGTTAGCCACGGTCACGGACTTGGGCATACGTTCCATCAGGGCAGGGAGAATACCGCGAACACCGCCGCCGGCGCCGAGGATAAGAATCTTTTTGTGTTCTACAAAGAACTTCAGACGCTCTTCCAAATCACGGATGAAACCGGTACCGTCTGTGTTTTCGCCAAGGATCTTGTTGTTTTGGAAAGTGAGCGTATTCACAGCGCGTGACTGACGAGCCTGAGAGGAACACTTTGTAGAGCAGCGGAAAGCGTCTAACTTGAAAGGAATCGTGACATTAAGTCCGTGATATCCCTCGTCGATCATTTCGCCTATGGCGCTTTCAAATTCGCCGAGCGGGATTTCAACTTTATCGTAAGAAATCTCGTCGCCGAATTGCTGGGCAAACATTAAATGGATTTCCGGAGAGAGACTATGTCCGATGGGATTACCCACAACTCCTAATTTGGTAACCTGCTTCATATTGATGAATCCTTTCAAGATTTCTTTTCTAAATCTTACCTCATGTCTTTACGGTATAGAAGAGCGGTTTTCTATCCGTCAGGCCTGCCCTGCGTTTCCGGGCTCAGCCCCCTCAGCCTGAGGCGCTTCCGGGGGGACCGCTCCCGGAGCCTCAACTTCGGCTTCTATCTCTTCCTCTTCCAGATCCTCTTCGTGGCTTTCGTTCAGCACTTTAATGAGGCTGCACTCCATGACCAAGGATAGATAGTCGAGGTTCAAAACCTTCATCAGGACGCTCTGACCACGAGGAAGCTCCGGCAGTCCAGGGACGCGCTGAGCCATCGGCAGGCCTTCAATTCTGACGAGGTCGCCTTTTACCACTGTGGCCTTGAGCTCATTGATGCCTTCCTGCTCAATCCATCGCATCGACCAGTAGCGATCCATGCGGGACTGGAAGTCATTGAATGCCGAGTAATTGGAATCGAACGTAGAAATGATCGAGAAGAGCTCGGAGTCATTATTGCGGTACGGAGCTTTTTCGCCTTTGAGTGTCGCAATAATCTGGCGCTGGTTGACCATGTCGACATAACGGCGCAGCGGAGAAGTCGACCAGGCGTAGTACGGAACACCGATGCCGTCGTGCGGTCCGGGAACGCTCGTCATCTTGACGCGGCCCATTCTCTGAGAACGATAGATACCGGCAACATCTCTTTCTTCCAGCCAGCCGCCCCAGGTCGAATTCGCAAAAATCATCATTTCGGCCACGAGCAGATCCAAAGGATCCCCTCTGCGGCGCCCCTTCAGTTCAATTTCCGCATTCTCATCTTCTCCCTTCAGGCTGAAGTACCAATCGATACGTCCGACGGGTTCCGGTCTGCCGCGAACCTCTTCGCGAACTTTCAGAAGCTTCTTAGCAAACTTCCACAGCCAAATAAGCTCGGGACCGTAAGGCACCGGGAGGTTACCCTCTTGAATGGCTTCTTCCGTCACCTTGTCGGCGATCAGGTCGTAACGCAGATTTTTTTCGATTTTGATGCGTTCGAGGCGCGTATCCGTAGAGAGAACGGCAAGCGTCTCGTTGTCGACAACGGCGTAGAGCGAAACGACGGGACAGATCAGTCCTTCGTCCAAAGAGAAAGCTGCCACCCATTCTTTCGGCAGCATCGTCGTCTTAAGGCCCGGCGCGTAGACGGTTGACATTCTTTCCCGCGCGACTAAGTCGATATCGGACCCCGGCTGAATCCCCAGGCCCGGTGCGGAAATATGAATACCGACTCGTGTTTTTCCGTCTTCGAGCGGCGTTACCGACAAAGCATCATCAATTTCCGTGGTTTCCGAGTCGTCAATAGAGAAGGCAACCGCATCTGATAAAGGAAGCTCGTCATGTGCTTCACGATGAGGCTGAGAAAGGTTCTCCGGGAAATTCTTTCCTTTCGGAAAGTTAATCATGAAGAAGCTTTCGACATGCCAGCGCCAAGCGTTCGGGATCGCACCGACATCGAGCAGCAGACGCAGCGGCATACAGCTGAGTTTGTCGCTCGCTTCATTCAAAGCCTTCCACTCGATGGAGTTCTTATCGGGACGAACCAAAAGCTCAATGGCCTTATTGGCAATTTCTGCCGGCGCCTTGTGCTCCTCGATGAGCATCTGAACATAAGAGTCTTTCTGCTCTTCGAGTTTTTTCTTTCTTTCAATCGCGGCTAAGGCCAGCTTCAGTGTCTCCGCAGGCGCCTTGCGATATTTGCCGCGGCCTTTTCGGTAGAAATAAACAGGATTGGAATGCAGACGAAGAATCGTTGCTGCCTGCTGGATCGGTGTAACGCTGTCTCCGAAATATTCGGCTGCAATGGTTTTAAAGTCGAACTCGTCATCGGGCGCGAATTCCCAGAGAATTTCCAGATCGATCTCTTCGGCTTCCTGCTGGGCTCGAGCTAAGAATTCCGCCGGTGACGGGCTGTTGTACGTCACGAAGATATGAGAGCGCTTAACTTTTATTCTTTTTCCTGTCGGTAATTCAACTTGGCAGGCCGAATCGGTGCCGGACATCTCTGTTCCGACTTTAAAGGCTCCGTCTTCTTCAAAAAATAAATTCATTGCGTCCTTTCTTATTTTGACGTTATGACTGACTGGTATTACCTGTTCTCGGTAGAGTTTAAGCCTATCGTTCGCGGCTCAAACGCAAATTCTTAAACGCCTGTAGACAGTTACCCGCCTTGGGAACAGGCGCTGCTTCATTTCCGTTCAAAAAACGGCTATTCCGCTAAAAAACTCATGATCTCTTCGACATGAGGTGCGAAGTCCGTAATTCTATGGTCTCCGTCCGGAATCTTCACAATCTTTGTATCTTTTAGAAAATCCAGAGTCTGCGTTGGATCCAGGACCTTGTCTTTGAGACTGATGAGCGAAAGATAATCCTGAGGCTTCTTCAAATCCTTTACCAGCATCTTTTCAAGCTGGATCATGAATTCAGGACAAACATACATTTCACGGTCAAGGCCGCTCACCTTGTGCCAGCCCGGCTGGAAATCTACCTTTCCCCAGTTGCCCAAAGCAGGATTGAGCAATACAGCTTTTACCACCGGAAGATGCTCTTTTGCCCACGCGGCATAAAAGCCTCCGAGGGAAGAACCGATCACATCGACAGGGCCTCCTTCGAGGTCTTCTTTGATCTGCTTGGACAGAAACGCGGCGACCTCCTCAGGCGACATGTAGAGTTCCGGAGCGATAAAGGGCTTGCCGATCTTTTCATGCGCTTCTCTGAGAAGCTTGGGCTTCGCAGAGTTCGGGTGCGACAAGAAACCGTGCAGATAAAGAGTAGGACGCATGAGGTTAGGCTCCGAACTTAGATTTCAATCCGTCCAGCAGTTTCTTGTGGACGCCGCCGAAGCCGCCGTTGCTCATCACTAAGATCGTATCACCCTGTTCTGCCTGCCCTACGACGTCTTTCACAAGGGCTTCAAGATCCTTAAATTCTTCAGCCTTTTCGCCGAGCGGCGCCAAGGCGGCAGCCGTATCCCACTGCACGGCCGGTCCCTGATAACAGAACACTTTATCGGCCTGAACCAAACTTCCCGGGAGCTGGGCCTTCATCGTGCCGAGCTTCATCGTATTAGAGCGCGGCTCAAGAACTGCGAGCAGACGGCCTGTTTGATATTTGCTGCGAACGGCTTTGATCGTTTCTTCAATCGCCGTCGGATGATGAGCAAAATCGTCGATCACCTTGATGCCGGCAACCTCTCCTTTGACTTCCATGCGGCGTTTTACGCCTTCGAAGCGGAATAAAGCGTCGACCGCTCTTTCTGCACTGACGCCTGCATTCACGGCCGCTGCAACCCCAGCCGACGCATTCAGCAGATTGTGTTCGCCCGGCAACGACAGTTCAAAACGTCCGACCTCTTTGCCGCCGGCAAACAATCTTGCGCCTTCATGCTCAACCAAACGCCAATCGCAGACGGAAGATGTTCCGAAACTTTCAGCCGGTGTCCACAAGCCCATCTTCAGTACGCGATGGAGCGCCTCGGAAGCTTCGTTGAAAATCACTTTCCCGTGAGACGGAATCGTGCGCACCAAATGATGGAATTGGCGTTCAATCGCTTCTAAGTTCGGGAAAATATCGGCGTGATCGTATTCGAGGTTATTCAGAATGACCGTGCGGGGACGATAGTGCACAAACTTGCTGCGCTTATCAAAGAAAGCCGTGTCATATTCATCGGCTTCGATCACGAAAAACTCCGACTCGGTCAGGCGAGCCGAATGTCCGAAATTCTGAGGAACACCGCCGATCAGAAAACTCGGATTCAATCCGCAGTCTTCCAAAATCCAAGCCAGCATCGAGCTGGTTGTGGTTTTACCGTGCGTCCCGGCAACGGCAAGCACGTGACGGCCGTTCAGAATATTCTCTTGCAGCCATTGTGGTCCGGAGGTGTAAGGCAGTCCGCGGTTGAGAATTTCCTCGAGCAAAGGATTGCCTCGACTAATTGCATTGCCGATGACATATAAGTCAGCACCGTCATCCAGCTGCTCAGGGTCGTAGCCCTCTATTAAGTGAATTCCGGCTTGTTCGAGCTGATCCGACATCGGAGGATAAACGCCGGCGTCGCAGCCGCTGACCTCAATACCAAGACTTTTTGCAAGCTGGGCTATGCCGCCCATAAATGTGCCGCAAATACCGAGAATATGAATGTGCACGATAGAATCCTCGCTAAATCAATGTGTGGCATTGTGCCACGACTGATCGGAAGAATCCTACCGACGTAATTAGTATGAGAAGAAAAGACACCCGCGGACTGGCAGCAG
>ENA-ORSR01000149-ORSR01000149.1-human-gut-metagenome-genome-assembly--contig:-NODE-149-length-60449-cov-8.975445_pt1 | contig 60449 bp, 43 predicted proteins | sample MGYA00241901_ERZ509166 | MGnify/ENA primary metagenome ERZ509166 (study PRJEB26280, sample SAMEA2338860) | human gut metagenome | biome: human gut; feature: human-associated habitat; material: faeces... | reverse complement strand
TCCAGGCTGCCGTGTGTGCCGAAGTGAATCATCGCGTCGGCTCCGAAGCCGTATTGCGCCCAGAGGTAGGCGCCGATGTAGGGGTGGGGCGGAGCGGTTTTGGCGCCGTGTACGATGGCGAAAGCGTCGTCGCCGACCGCAGCCATGGGCTGCGGCAGCAGCACGACGTTGCCCAGATCGATGCGGGCTACGGCCAGGCACGGCTCGCCCTCCCGGACCGTACTCATATAGCGGCCCGGCGCTTCGCCGTACAGTTGCACGACGTCGGCATAGAGCTCTTCGGGCAGGGCGTCCTGCACCCAGGATTCGTATTCCGACTTTCCGACCAGTGCCGGACGGCCGTTTTTCAGGAAGTCGTCGAAAGCTCCTTCGGCATAGGTGCTCAATACGGCACCCTGCGTCATCAGCAGCTTTTCGAACTCTTTTTCGGTCGCAGGCAGGTTTTTCACCGTGTAGCCTTCGGCCTTGAGCCGTTTCAGAAGATTATAGAGCGACGGCACCGTTTCCAGTCCCTGGGCCGTCAGCGAGGATTGTCCGGCGCCTTTGAAGTAGTAGATCGCTACTTTCTTTTCAGCATTCGGCTTCCGTTTCAGCGAGATGAAGTTGCCGATGATCCGGGTGAAATTCTTCAGCCGTTCGGGAATGGCCTTGAAGAGGTAGATTCCCTCTTCGTCCAGTTCCTGATCGTTCAGCACGTAGGGGTAGATCGCGCCGTCCAGTTCGGGTACGACGATACTCTGGGACATGAATCCCCCGAACATCCCCATCGGGTCGCTTTCCCACTCCTCCTGCGTTTCCAGCATGGAGAGCGGCGAGAAGATCGGGATGTTCCGCTCCTTCAGCCACTCCACGGCTGCGTCGGCCTGGCCCATGACCATGCGCCCGTGCGCGAAGTGGATGACCGCGTCGGGGCCGATTTCCCGCAGGAACGTCAGACGCTGGCGGTACGACGAAACGGGATAGACGTTCATTCCTGCGTTTTGCAGCGATACGATCAGGCTGTCGATGTTGGCCCGGTTGCCGCTGAAGGGGTCGTTCAGACCGCCTACGATTGCGATTTTGGGGGCTTTCTCCCGATAAATTCCCTGTTCCCGGAGGTATTTCTCATAGTCCGCGACGGTTTTGAATGAGAGGTCTTCGTCCAAGTGGTAGAGCACGTCCGAAGCGCTCTCGACAGCTTCTTCAGCCGGTGTGACGAAGAGGCGCTTCGCGTCGATATGCTGGCGGACGTAGCGGGCCATATTCCGGTAATTCCGCTTGTTGCCGTTGCCGATGTAGGCCGAGATTCCGGCCTTGGTGAGGCTGTCGAGGCTACAGATGTCGTTTTCCGGATTGGTGGCGGCGTAAATGTAGATAGGGGTGCCTTCGTCGGCTGCCGCGAGGATCTGCGCTCGCTGCTCTTCAGTGATTTTCAGACCCATGCCGAATCCCAGCACCAGGTCGTAACGTCCGAGCCGGTCGAGCCGGTCGAGCGGTATTTCTTCGTATTCGATGAAGTTGTCTTCGTTGGATTTGACGAGGCTGGCCGTCTGATAGTTCTGGAAGTTCACCAGTCCGATCCGGGTCGTGGATGCCCATTTGCTCCACGCCGCCCAGCAGCACAGGACCACTGCGAGTACGGCGACGGCCGCGAGGATCCATTTCTTGTTTTTTGCCATTATTCGAAGTGTAAATTGTTAAGATTCTTGAGGATTGCCGGCGTCCGGATCCATACCGGACGGGCCGTATCTTGAAAACGGACTCTTTTTGCGTGGTTTGGCCGGCAGTCCCGTAGTTCCGGTGCTGCCAGCCAATCCGATCGCATCATTTCGTCTATTTCAGCAACTCGTACTCCAGTTGCGGACGTCCGCGCTCACCGTCGTCGCCCGAACCGAATTTGAGGAACCGGAGCTTGTAGTAGTTTTCCGCACAGTCCTTGATGACGAAGAAACGGTCTGCCTTGACACCCGGATTCTCCACGCCCGGCATCGCGGGGGTGCGCCAGTTGGTGCCGATCGTGTTCGCTTCCGTCTGGAACTCCGCAGATGCCACGTCCGCACGTTTGAAGTCGGCATACGACTTGGTGTCCGTCATGACGATCGCTGTTTCCGCGCCGCCCAGGTTGTTGATCGTGATTACATCCTGCGTGAACGAGATCACCGGTCCCGATGCCATCATGGTCGAAGAGGCGGCGTAGGCCCACATGATGTCCCATTTGCTCTTGGCGGGCTGGAGCACCTGTTCGCCGGTTTCGAGCGAGAGTCCGATGAAGCTGTAAATCGGGTCTTTCGTGATTTCGACGGTTTTTGGGGTCGTATCTTCCACCTTGCCGTACTCTACCTTGTAGCCGTTGCCGCTGCGGGTGACTTTCACTTTGTACCAGAGGCTCCGGTTTTCCGTACCGTCGGTATTGGTCTTGTTGTCGGCCGAGGCCACGAAAAATACCTTGTTGTTCGCATCCGTAGCCGATATTTCGCCGAATGCGGTCTTCGACAGGTCGCCCGTGACGTCGTCGATCCATTCCGCCTTGAAGTCTTCGGACATGCTGCCTGCGGCGATGTTGGGTGCGCTCTGCGCATCTTCGAGGGTTACGGCTGCGAAGTCCGTTTTCTCGGAAGCGGCCGCTACCGTTGCGTATGAAGAGTTGAGTACCACGCGGAACTCATCGCCGCAGTAGAAGCCCAGGTTCCAGCTCTTGCGGTCGATCTGCATCTGGCTGTTATTACTCAGATCGACATAGACCATGTTGGCGTAGTTCTGGTCACCGACTTTCCCTTCGAGCGTCATCGTGCCGCCCGTGGAGACGATCGGAGTGAACGAGAGGGTCATCTCCTTGGTCGTGCCGATCTTGTAGCCTTCGGTCAGCGAGAGGGAGAGAATCTGGAATTTCGCCGTTCCCTCGGGGTTTTTACCCGTCGCTTTGGCTACGGTGAAAGTGCCCGTGGACTGTCCGGCCGGAATATTGACCGTGATCTTGCCGTCGGTCATGGCCGGGGTCGTCGTGATGTCCGCGTCGGATACGTCCGAAGAGGTCATTTCCATCGTTACGTCCAAGCTCTCGGTCGTAGCGCGGCTGAGTTTCAGGCCGAGGCTGACGGTTTCGCCGTCCATGCCGGCTTCCGATACGGCGAATTCGACCGAAATGTCCTGCAACTTCAGGTTGTCGTCATCGTCGTTGCATGCCGAGAATCCGAAGGTCATCAGACAGGCTGACAGTAAGTAAAGTAATCTTTTCATAGAATGGTTTTAATTAGTTAATATTGAATTTGTTATTTTTTGAATTTTCCGTTCAGCATCAAGTTCAGTCCGATGAAGTAGCTGCGTCCGCAGCCGAGATAGCTGACCGAAGGGGTGTCGTTCGCGGATTCTACGATCGTGCGTATGTCGGTCAGGTTGAAGAGGTTTTTGACACCTACGTTCAGGCTCAGGAACGAGGTCAGCTTCTGCGTGACGGTGATGTCCCCGTAGTGGTAGGAGGGGAGTCCCCTCAGGTAAATTTCGCTCTCTTTCTTGTTGTCCGGGGTCGTGTATTCGTGGTAATAGTACTCCTTGCGCTGGCCGGTGTATTTGTAGAAGAAACTGATGTCCGTTCCCGACTTGGCGATATGGTAACTGATGGTCGTACTCACTTCGGGCGAATAGCGGAACTGGGGCAGGCTTTTATCGTCGGAGGCATATTTGTTGTAGCGTCCGATCAGCGAAGCATTGACGTTCACGCGTAATCCGCCCCATGCCAGCGAGGTTTCCAGTGCCCCGCCCAGGGTTTTGTAGCGGCCGATGTTGTAGTAGGTGTTGTAGTTGGGAATATCGACGTTCTGCGCCAGGCTGATCTTGTCCTTGAAGACGTTGTAGAAACCGCTCAACGTGGTGGTGAGCCGGATCCGCGCGTTATGCAGGATGCGGTAGGTGAACGATCCCGTGACATTGTTCGAATATTCGGCTTTCAGGTCCGGGTTGCCGTCGATGTCGTGGTTGTCGTTGTGGAACGAGAAGTAGAGCTCCTGCAGGGTCGGCGTACGGAAGCCGTAGGCATAGGAGAGGCGGATGTCCATATCGGGTGTCAGATCGAACTTCGTTAAAATCGAAGGTACGGCCACAGGAGCTTCGTAGTCGGCCATCAGGAAAGCCCGAACGCCGGGGCGTACGCTCATCCAGCTCCAGGGTTTGTATTCGGCCGAGATGAAGAATGCCAGATCGGAGATCGTGGGGGTGCCGTCGATGCGTCCGCCCTTGCCTTCGGTCCATTGGTATTCCAAACCGGGCTGAAGGCTGATCTTCGGGCCGATATTCCAGGTTGCCGTCGCCCGTGCGATCCAGGCTTTGTACTGGGTGACATCCTGACTGGCATCTTCGGCCGAGAGCCATTTCTCTCCGGTCGAGAGGTCTGTCCAGGTGGTCTGCGTGCGGCGCTTGTAGTCCTGGTAGGAGAGGGCGAGATTGACGCTCAACCGGTTGTCCAGTCTCCAGTCTGCCTGTAACTGATGGGTGTATCGTTTGGTCAGATAGTCCTTGTCGGAAACCTTCTCCGGTTCGATGGCGGTACCGTTCAGAGGACCGAAGATTTTCTCGTCGAGGAAATCCAGCCGGTACCAGACGTTCAGGTTGCGTCGCTGGAACCCTATCATACCGTTGGCCAGCGACTGGTCTTTGGGATGCCAGCGCTTTTCGCGTCCGGTCAGGTCGCCCTGCCAGCCGCCGTTGTCGTTGCGGGTGTAGCCGCCGTTGAAGTAGAGTCCGTTTTTAAGATTGAATCCGAGGTCGATGCTTTCGTTGTGAAGACCTTCGCCGTTGAAGAACTGGTATTCCTTGCCCATCGTTTCTTCCTGGATGCGGGCGCCCACGCGCCAGGTGCTTTCGCCGGAATAGCCCGGTCCCTTTTTGGTGATGATGTTGATGACTCCCGCAAGGGCGTCCGTGCCATAGACTACCGACATCGGACCTTCGACGATTTCGACCCGTTCGATCCGGTTTACGTCGAGTTGGCTGAGGCTCTGTTTGGTCGAGCCTCGGTCGATCATCGGAATACCGTCCATGAGGATTTTGACGTTGTTGCCGCTCATACCCATCAGCTCGAAGTCCGTTTCTCCGAGCGCCATGTCGTTCGAGAGGCGGATGCCGATTTCGGTGTTGAGCAGCGACTGTACATCCAGGGGTGCCTTTTGCCGGATCTGATCGCTGTTTACCGACCGTACCTTATATAAGGAGTTTTTCATGGATTGCGGCGAGAACTGTCCGGTGACGACCACCTCCTCCAACTGGTTGATATCTTCCTTGACTTCGATGTTCGGGAATACGTTTTCCCGACCGGTTTCGATGGTGACCGGAAACTCCTTGCGGTGGGCGGTTACGGATTGGACGACCATCGTATATTCGCCCGGGGGAGCCGCAAATTCGAAATTGCCGTCCCCGTCGGACATCCCGCCGAATACCGTATTTTTCAGCGAAACCGTGATGTATTCGGCCGGAGCGCCGTCTGTGGTGATGACATTGCCCGAGATTTTGACCTTTACCCGGTTTTGTCCCGCTGCGGGCAGGACGGACAATAATAATAGGATGACAGTGCAGATATTTTTAATCATGGGCTTTTGGTTTTATTCGTTTGCAAAAGTAGGGGGGATGAAACGGGCGGGCAATCACCCGTTTTAGGTATTTCGGAGGCGAGAGGTAGTCAAATGTGGTGAGCTTGCCCGTCTGTCGGATTCCTGAGCTGTTTCCCGGATCTTCCGTTCGGTTTGCGGAGCGGTCCCTTGATTTTTGTCCGGCCGGAGGTGGCGTTGGGGCGGTTGCGATAAAGTCCGGTCGTTTTTCGGGTTTGGCGGAGATTTTGTACAAGCAGTATCGAAAGAACTTAAAAAATTATCGATTATGTTTTTCTTGTGGTATTTATTGATAGGTTTGGTTGCCGGATGGCTCGCCAACCTGATCGTGAAAGGGCGGGGGTCCGGCCTGATCGTCAATTTAGTTGTCGGCATCGTCGGCGGGGTGCTCGGCGGCTGGATCTTCTCGCTGTTCGGACTTTTCGCCGTAGGAACCATCGGCAGTATCGTCACTTCGGTAGTCGGTGCTATCGTATTGTTGTGGATCGTAGCTGCCGTAGGCAATAAAAAAGAGAAAAAGATAGACTAAAAAATTATTCGTATGAATGAGAAATTGAATGCGGACAAAGAGCGTCTGAAGGCGGATCTGTCCGATACGGTACAGGATGTGAAAGAGCATGTGGCCGCGAAAGCCGGTCAGGTGAAAGAACAGGTCGTAGCGAAAGCCGGCCAGGTCAAGGAAAGCGCCCGCCAGCAGGCGCAGCAACTGAAAGGACAGGCCAAGGAGCAGGCAGGCAAAGTGCTTGACAAGACCAAGGAATTGGTCGATAAGGCATCCGAAAAGGTGAAAGAGTGGTAATAAAAAATAGAATGGAAAAGAGAGGCCGGCCAGCCATAGGGCCGGCCTTTTCGTTTGTGTGTCCGGACAAATGGATTATCTTTGCACCCCGACAGGCCGAAGTTCCGCTACAGAGGAACCGATGCCGATATTATTAATCACTTTAATTTTTACAGGATGAAAGAGATCCAAACAAAGCGTACTCCGCGCTTCAGGCGCTGGTGTCGCAAGGGTTACGCCGCTTTCGCGAGCCTTCGGCGCCAGGTTACCATCGGAGTCCTCTCTGTTTCGATGTCCACCATTCTCCTGTCCACGACGACGCCCGTGCAGGCGCAGACCGTCGATTCGCTTACGATCGCCAGAGAGCTGGAGATCGAAACGGTCGAGGTGACGGGGGTGAAAGCCACCCCCACGCGCAGTGCGATGTCGTCCACCTCCGTTTTCGATCGAAAGGCGGGTGCTTCGGCGCCGGTCCAGACCCTCGAGTCTGTGCTGCGTTTGAGCCCTGCGATCGATCTTCGGGAACGGAGCGGCAGGGGAACGCAGGCGGACATTATGATCCGGGGAGGTTCCTTCGACCAGACGATGGTCATGCTCAACGGTATTAACTTTACGGATGCCCGAACGGGTCATCAGTCGCATTCGCTGCCGATCGACATAGATTGCATCGCGGGAATCGATCTGATCGACGGCGTATCGGGCGTCGGTGCGTATGCAGGGGCCCTGAATATCCGCACGATGCCTCTCAAATCCCGCTATCTGCGCATCGAGGCGGCGGGCGGCGACGACGGCTATGCGTACGGCAATCTCTCGGGGGCCGTGACCAAGGGACGTTTTTCCCTTTTTGCCGCCGGGTCGTACCGTCGCAGCGACGGGTATATCCACAACACCGATTTCGAGAACTACAACGGTTACTTGCGGATGAACTACGACAGTGAAAAGGCCGGATTTTTCGATTTCCAGGCCGGTTATCAGAACCGGTCGTTCGGTTCGAACGGTTTCTATGCCGCGTACAATCCCGATCAGTTCGAGCATACTTCGACGGTGCTCTCTTCGCTGCGATGGGTGAAATCCGTCGGGCGTTTCACGCTCAATTCGTCGGTCAGCTACCGCAAGAATTTCGACCGTTACGACTGGACGCGCGGTACGCCGATGAATCATCACAATACGGACAATGCGGGAGCCGAGTTCTGGGCCGACTGTACGTGGAAGGGCGGTGTGACCTCCCTGGGAGGCGATTACACCTACAACCACATTTACAGCACCAATCTCGGCGAGCCGCTTCCGACTCCGCACGGCAAATATACCCATGCCAAGGACCGTCACGTGGGAAATCTCTGGCTGCGGCATGTCAAACAGTGGGAGCGTTTCGACGTTTCCGGTTCGGCCGGGGTGAGCTTCACGCCTTATGGGACTTCGGCCCTGTGGAGTCTTTCGGGAGGCTATCGTCCGGTGCGTGGGCTGCGGCTCGAGGTCGGTGCGGCCCAGTCGATGCGACTGCCTACCTTCACCGATCTTTATTACACATCCCCTGCACAGCTCAATAATCTGGATTTGAAGCCTGAACATGCGATTACCTATCGTTTCGCGGCGGATTACGCCCGCAGCGGGTGGAATGCTTCGCTGTTTACTTACTACCGGCAGGGGCGCGACATCATCGACTGGGTTTGGCGCGAGGAGCTGGGCAAGTGGCACTCCGAGCAGGAGAGCAAGCTCGACACCTATGGACTGGAGGTTTCGGGCGGTTATACGACGACCGGGTTTCTGCACCGGATTTCGGTTTCATACGGCTATATCCATACGAGCAAAGTCGATCGGGTCATCACTTCCAGTGCGCTGGATTATATGAAGCACAAAGCGGCGGCGACGGTCGAATTCCGTTTTCTGCGTAACTGTTCGCTCACGCTGACCGGTGCGGTATATGACCGCAACGGCAGCTATACCTATTATTTGCGTAATGCGGACGGTTCCCTGATGTTGGATCCCGACGGCAAGATGATGACCGAAGTGCGTGACTTCAAGCCTTATTTCCTGTTGGACGGCCGTCTGTCGTGGGAAAAGAAGGGGTGGAAGCTCTATTTTGACGTGATGAACATGACCGATACCCGTTATTTCGATTTCGGCGGGTTGGAGATGCCCGGCGTCTGGTTTTCGGGCGGTATCGTCGTGACGATCGGGTAATGTCCGGAAAAGTTTGTTTGCGGCGGGCCGGGATCGAATCCCGGCCCGTTTTATCGTTGCGAAAAGTGTCGTATTGTGAGATTCGGCCGTGGAATACGTGATAGTTTGTAACCGTATAGTCCGTTTCGATAAAAGATTTGTAACTTTCTTTGGAGGGATATTTATTTATTTCGTATATTTGTAGGTCTGTTTTACGGGCTAATTCTGAAGCGAATACAAATTCTTAACATACTCTAAAATACATGGAAAAACGTATTATTGAATGCGTGCCCAACTTTAGCGAGGGCCGTAACAAGGCTGTTATTCAGCAGATTACTTCCGCAATCGAGGCGGTTGACGGAGTCAAGTTGCTCGACGTCGATCCGGGTGAAGCGACCAACCGTACGGTGGTTACCTTCGTCGGAGAACCCGAAGCCGTGCTGGAAGCGGCTTTCCAGGGCGTCAAGAAAGCTGCCGAGGTTATCGATATGCGTAATCATAAGGGAGCGCATCCCCGTATGGGTGCCACGGACGTATGTCCGCTCATCCCGATCGCGGGTATTACGCTCGAGGAGTGCGCCGAGCTGGCCCGTCAGTTGGCCAAGCGCATCGCCGACGAGTTGCATGTGCCGACCTATTGCTACGAGGCGGCTGCCTTTACGCCGGAGCGCCGCAACCTGGCCGTATGTCGTGCCGGTGAGTACGAGGCGCTGCCCGAGAAGATGAATCACGAAGGCAAAGCTCCCGATTTCGGCGACCGTCCCTTCGACGAGGGCGTAGCACGCACGGGTGCCACCGCCGTAGGTGCACGCGACTTCCTGATCGCCGTGAACTACAACCTGAACACCACTTCGACGCGTCGCGCCAACGCCATCGCGTTCGACGTGCGCGAAAAGGGCCGTCCGGTACGCGAAGGCAATTCGCCCGTAGGCAAACCCTTGAAGGACGAGAACGGCAAGACCATCATGAAGCCCGGTACGCTGAAGGCTACCAAGGCGATCGGCTGGTTCATCGACGAGTACCAGATCGCCCAGGTTTCGATGAATATCACCAATATTTCCGTTACGCCGCTCCACGTGGCTTTCGACGAGGTTTGCCGCGCCGCCAACGCACGCGGTGTGCGTGTGACCGGTACCGAGATCGTCGGCCTGATTCCGAAGCGCACGTTGATCGAGGCGGGCCGCTATTTCCTGAAGAAGCAGGAGCGTTCGACCGGTATTTCCGAGGAGGAGATCATCCGTATCGCCATCAAGTCGATGGGTCTGGACGAGTTGAAGCCGTTCAAACCGGAAGAGAAGGTGATCGAATACCTGATCGAAGCGGACAATAAGAAGAAGAAACTGGTCGATCTGACCTGCACCGGCTTCGCAGAGGAGACCGCCAGCGAGTCCCCGGCTCCGGGCGGCGGTTCGATTTCCGCTTACATGGGTGCGCTGGGCGCTGCCCTGGGTACGATGGTCGCCAACCTGTCGTCGCACAAACCCGGCTGGGACGCACGTTGGGAGGAGTTCTCCGACTGGGCGGACAAAGGCCAGAAGCTGATGACCGAGTTGCTGCACCTGGTCGATGAGGATACCGAAGCGTTCAACCGGATCATGAACGTATTCTCGATGCCGAAGGGTACCGACGAGGAGAAAGCTGCCCGTAGCGCCGCATTGCAGGAGGCTACGCTCTACGCTACGCAGGTGCCTCTGCGTACGATGCAGACCTCGTTCAAGGTGTTCGAAATCGTGAAGGCGATGGCCGAACAGGGAAATCCCAATTCGGTAACCGACGCCGGCGTCGGAGCGCTGGCTGCCCGCAGCGCCGTGCTGGGTGCGTGTCTGAACGTGAAGATCAATGCCGCCGGTCTGAAAGACCGTGCCGTCGCCGATGACCTGATCGGCCAGGCCAACCGGATCGTCGCCGATGCGGAGAAAGCCGAGCGTGAGATTCTGGAAATCGTCGAGAGCAAGATTAAATAATTTAATACATATAAAACAATGACTGTAAAGGAATTTCAGGAGCAGATCAAGGCGGGTATCCCCGATGTGCTGCCCGCACCGAAACCGTACGATCCCACCATCAACCACGCGCCCAAGCGTAAGGAGATCCTCACCGAGGAGGAGCGCGTGCTGGCCATCCGCAATGCCCTGCGCTACTTCCCGGCCAAGCACCACGAAGTGTTGGCCCGCGAGTTCGCCGAGGAGTTGCACAAGTACGGTCGTATCTATATGTATCGTTTCCGTCCCGATTATGAGATGTATGCCCGTCCGATCGAGGAGTATCCCCACAAGTCGCGTCAGGCCGCTGCGATTATGGTGATGATCCAGAACAACCTGGACAAGGCTGTGGCGCAGCATCCCCACGAGCTGATTACCTACGGCGGTAACGGTGCCGTGTTCCAGAACTGGGCGCAGTATCTGCTTACGATGCAGTATCTGTCCCAGATGACCGACGATCAGACGCTGGTGATGTATTCGGGACACCCGATGGGCCTGTTCCCGTCGCATCCCGACGCTCCGCGCGTGATCGTAACCAACGGTATGGTGATTCCGAACTATTCGAAACCGGACGATTGGGAGCGTTTCAATGCGCTCGGCGTTTCGCAGTACGGTCAGATGACCGCCGGCTCCTATATGTATATTGGCCCGCAGGGTATCGTGCACGGCACGACGATCACGGTGCTCAACGCAGCCCGCAAACGTCTTACCGAGGGTAAGAAAGACATTCGCGGCATGCTCTTCGTGACGGCCGGTCTGGGCGGTATGTCGGGTGCGCAGCCGAAGGCGGGTAATATCTCCGGTGTGGTGAGCATCACGGCCGAGATCAACCCCAAAGCGGTGCATACGCGTCATTCGCAGGGCTGGGTCGATGAGGTGTACACCTCGCTCGACGAGTTGCTGGCCCGTGCGAAGAAGGCACAGGAGAACAAGGAGGCCGTGTCGCTGGCTTACCAGGGCAACGTGGTCGATCTTTGGGAGCGTCTGGCTGCCGAGAACGTCAATGTCGATCTGGGTTCCGACCAGACGTCGCTGCACAACCCCTGGGCAGGCGGTTACTATCCCGTCGGCTTGAGCTACGAAGAGTCCAACCGCATGATGGCAGAGGATCCCGAGGAGTTCAAGAAGCGTGTTCAGGAGTCGCTGCGCCGCCAGGTGGCTGCGATCAACAAGCTGACCGCCAAGGGTATGTATTTCTTCGATTACGGCAATGCCTTCCTGTTGGAGTCTTCGCGTGCCGGTGCCGACATCATGGGCGAGGGCGGTCGTTTCCGCTATCCTTCCTATGTGCAGGATATCATGGGGCCGATGTTCTTCGACTACGGCTTCGGTCCCTTCCGCTGGGTATGTACGTCGGGCAAACCCGAAGACCTGGCTACTACAGACCGTCTGGCTACCGAAGTGCTCGAAGAGATTCGCAAGACCGCTCCGAAGGAGATCGCCGGACAGCTCGACGACAATATCCACTGGATCAAGGAGGCTGGCAAGAACAAGCTGGTCGTAGGTTCGCAGGCACGTATCCTGTATGCCGACAGCGAGGGCCGCACCAAGATCGCGCTCGCGTTCAACGACGCTATCGCACGCGGCGAAATTTCCGCACCTGTCGTATTGGGTCGTGACCACCACGACGTGTCGGGTACCGATTCTCCGTACCGTGAAACCTCGAACATCTACGACGGTTCGAACCGTACGGCTGATATGGCTGTGCAGAACGTTATCGGCGACTCGTTCCGCGGCGCTACCTGGGTTTCGATCCACAACGGCGGCGGCGTAGGCTGGGGCGAGGTAATCAACGGCGGCTTCGGTATGGTGATCGACGGATCGGAGGATTCCGCGCGTCATATCAAGGAGATGCTTCTCTGGGACGTGAACAACGGTATCGCACGCCGCAGCTGGGCCCGCAACGAGGGCGCGATGTTCGCTATCAAACGCGAGATGGAGCGTACCCCGGGCCTGAAGGTGACCCTTCCCAACCTGGCGGACGACAAGCTGGTTCGCAAGGCTATCGACGAAGTGAAATAATAGATCGGTCTTCTCTCCGTTCGGTTGCTGCCGGACGGAGAGAATGCTTTCGATTGGCTGAAGCGGAGGGGATTCCCTGTACGCCGGACGTCGAGAGCACCGAAAAACAATTCGACTTATTTTTGAGTATTAACCTTTAATAAGAAATACAACGATGATTCATCATATCAGCGCGGAGCATCTTACGGTCGATCGTGTCCGCGAAATTCTGGAAAACAATATCAAAATCGACTTGAGCGAAGATGCGAAAAAACGCATCGTGCGTTGTCGCGAATACCTGGATAACAAGATGGAAACCCAGAAAGAGCCCATCTACGGTATTACGACCGGCTTCGGTTCGCTCTGCAATATTTCGATCGACAAGGACCAGCTCTCGCAGTTGCAGAAGAACCTGGTGATGTCGCATGCCTGCGGTACGGGCGAGCGCGTTCCTGCCGAGATCGTGAAGCTGATGCTGCTGCTCAAGATCCAGTCCCTTTCGTACGGCAATTCGGGCGTGCAGCTCGAAACCGTACAGCGTCTGGTCGATTTCTTCAACAACGACGTGCTGCCGGTCGTGTTCCAGCAGGGATCGCTGGGCGCTTCGGGCGACCTGGCTCCGCTGGCCAACATGTGCCTGCCGCTGCTGGGCCTCGGCGAAGTGGAGTACAAGGGTGCACGGCGTCCTTCGGACGAAGTCCTCAAGGAGTTCGGCTGGAAGCCTATTTCGCTGCAATCGAAGGAGGGCCTCGCCCTGCTGAACGGTACGCAGTTCATGTCGGCTTTCGGCGTATATTCGCTTATCAAGGCTCGTCGCTTGAGCGAGTGGGCCGACCTGATCGGCGCGATGTCGCTCGACGCATTCGACGGCCGCATCAACCCGTTCATCGACGAGGTGCATGAAATCCGTGCCCACAAGGGACAGCTTACTACGGCTCGCAATTTCCGTCGCCTGCTCGAAGGCAGCGAGATGATCGCCCGTCCGAAGAAGCACGTGCAGGATCCCTATTCGTTCCGTTGCATTCCCCAGGTACACGGTGCGTCGAAAGATACGATCGACTATGTAGGCGGTGTTCTCGAAACCGAGATCAACAGCCCTACGGATAACCCGACGATCTTCCCCGAGAAGGATATCATCGTTTCGGCCGGTAATTTCCACGGACAGCCGATCGCTCTGGCGATGGATTTCCTGGCTATTGCTGTTGCGGAGTTGGGCAACATCTCCGAGCGTCGTATTTACAAGCTGATTTCGGGTGCACGCGAGCTGCCCTCGTTCCTGGTGGCCAAGCCGGGTCTGAACAGCGGTTTCATGATTCCGCAGTACGCGGCCGCTTCGATCGTGAGCCAGAGCAAGGGTCTTTGCTGGCCCGCTTCGTGCGACTCGATTCCTTCGTCGCAGGGTCAGGAGGACCACGTCAGCATGGGTTCCAACGCTGCCACGAAGCTCTACCGTGTGGTGCTGAACACCGAGCGTGTGCTGGCTATCGAGCTGCTCAATGCGGCACAGGCCCTCGAGTTCCGCCGTCCGCTGCGTTCTTCGAAGCCCATCGAGGATCTGCTGGCAGCTTACCGTAAGCATGTGCCGTTCGTCGAGAACGATCAGGTGATGTACACGTTGATCGACGCTTCGGTGAAATTCCTTCAAACCGAGAAATTGTAATGTTACTCGTTAAGAACATAGCCAAGATCGTCGGCGTGGACGAGAGCGGCCGTCTTCGGGTCAAGGGGCGCGACATGAATGTACTCGGCGAGATCGACAACGCCTGGCTGCTGGCCGACGGCGATCGTATCGCTGCATACGGCACGATGGACAAGATGCCGGAGGTGGCTCCCGACACGGAAGTCGTCGATGCGGAGGGAGGCATGCTTTTCCCTTCGTTCTGCGATTCGCATACCCATCTGGTTTATGCCGGAAGCCGCGAACAGGAGTTCCTGGACAAGATCAACGGCTTGAGCTACGAAGAGATCGCCAAGCGGGGCGGCGGCATCTTGAATTCCGCCGACCGCTTGCACGAAACTTCCGAGGACGAGCTTTACGAGCAGGCGATGGAACGTATCCGCGAGATTATCGCAATGGGTACGGGCTGCGTCGAGATCAAGAGCGGCTACGGTCTTACGACCGAGGATGAACTCAAGATGCTGCGGGTGATCCGTCGCATCCGCGAAACTTCGCCGATCACCGTCCGTGCCACTTTCCTCGGAGCTCATGCCGTAGGCCGGGCCTATAAAGGCCGCCAGCAGGAGTATGTGGACCTGATCTGTCGGGAGATGATCCCTGCCGTCGGCAGGGAGAAGCTTGCCGAGTTCGTCGATGTCTTCTGCGACCAGGGGTTCTTCACCGTCGAAGAGACGGAGCAGATCCTGCGTGCGGGTGCCGAGTACGGTCTCGTGCCGAAGATCCATGCCAACGAGCTGGCCGTTTCGGGCGGTGTGCAGGTCGGTGTCCGCAACAAGGCGCTGTCCGTCGATCATCTGGAGCGCATGGGGGCCGAGGAGATTGAAGTGCTGCGTACGTCCGGTACGATGCCGACGATGCTGCCGGGTGCCGCTTTCTTCCTGGAGATGCCGTATCCTCCTGCACGGGCAATGATCGAGGGCGGTTTGAGCGTGGCTTTGGCTTCGGATTTCAACCCCGGTTCATCGCCTTCGGGCAGTATGAAGATGATCGTTTCGCTGGCCTGCATCAAGATGCGTATGACGCCGGCCGAAGCGATCAACGCCGCGACACTGAACGGTGCTTACGCCATGGGCTTGAGCAGCGAGTACGGTTCGATCACCGTAGGCAAGAAGGCGAACTTCTTCCTCACGACGAAGATTCCTTCGGTGGCATATCTGCCGTATGCCTATACCTCTCCGCTTATCCACCGGGTATTCCTCCGGGGGCAAGAGGTGAAGTAATTCGCCGATATATCGTTCGAAGCCGGGGCAGGGTATTCTGCTCCGGCTTTTTGTTCTTTTTACTTCATTCCTCGCTGATACCGGCCGGATTTCCGGTTGCACGGAAGAGGTCGCTATCTTGCGTATGGATGAATACGTTTCCGGACAATTTCGGTGTATTTTTTGCAGGAACAAAAATATGATACGCTGTTTGTCGATTGCGACCGTGCTTACGGGCATGGCAATAACTTTAAATGCACAGAATATGAAACCATTGACTCCCGAAGAAGAGCGGGTGATCGTTCGAAAAGGAACCGAAGCGCCCTTTTCCGGTAAATATTACCTCCACGACGAAGACGGCACCTACCGCTGCCGCCGGTGCGGTGCTCCGTTGTACCGTTCGCAGGATAAATTCGATGCCGGCTGCGGCTGGCCCAGCTTCGACGATGAAATTCCGGGTGCCGTGCGCCGCGAACCGGATGCCGACGGACGCCGTACGGAGATTCTCTGCGCCAAGTGCGGAGCCCATTTGGGCCACGTCTTTACGGGCGAAGGATTTACCGCTAAAAATACGCGCCATTGCGTGAATTCCCTCTCCCTCGATTTCGTGCCGGTAGCCGTTCCGACCGTGCCGGTCACGGACCCGGCAGCGGCTTCTGCCGAAAAGCCTGAAAATACCTCGTCAGCCGAGCCGCCGAAATCGGTGCAAACCGAACGGGCTATTTTCGCCGGCGGTTGTTTCTGGGGCGTGGAGTATATGCTGGGTAAGGTGGACGGAGTGAAGAGCATTCGTTCGGGCTATATCGGCGGCCATACCGAGAATCCTACCTACGAGCAGGGGTGCAGCCATAAAACGGGTCATGCCGAGGCCGTCGAAGTCGAGTTCGATCCTTCGAAAGTCTCTTACGAAACTCTTGCCAGGCTCTTTTTCGAGATACACGATCCGACCCAGCTCGACGGACAGGGACCCGACTTGGGCGATCAGTATCGGTCGGAGATTTTCTATACTACCCCTGAGCAGAAGGAGGTTGCCGAACGGCTGATCCGTATCCTGAAGGAGAAGGGATATAGCGTGGTGACCGACGTAACTCCGGCTTCCCACTTCTGGCCGGCTGAACAATACCACCAGAACTACTACAACCGTAAAGGTACGCAGCCGTACTGTCATCGTTACACCAAACGGTTTTGACGGACGGCGTTCGTGAATAGTCGGCAGGGGGAGCTGCGTCGGTCGGCGTTCGGGTACGGAGAAGGCACGAAGCGGGAATTGTTGTACTAATATCGAATGCAATATGGATAATTTGTTTGATTTGACGGGACGGGTTGCTGTCGTAACCGGTGCGTCGAGCGGTCTGGGGGCGGATGCAGCCCGGGCTTATGCCGGTCAGGGAGCTGACGTGGCACTGTTGGCTCGCAGGGTCGAGAAACTGAAGACCGTAGCCGACGAAATAGCCGCAACGGGGCGTAAAGTGCTTGTCGTGGGGTGCGACGTGACCGACGAGGAGCAGGTCCGCAAAGCGATCGGGCAGGTCGTGGCTCGCTTTGGAAAGATCGACATTCTGCTCAACAATGCGGGTGTCGCCGTGCCGGGTACTGTCGAGCAACTGACCACCGATGAATGGGACAAAGAGATGAATACCAACGTGCGGGGTGCTTATCTGGTCTGCAAATACGTCGTACCTCACATGCGCGAACGCCGTTACGGCAAGATCGTCAATATCTCTTCCGTGAACGCACTGATCGCGGACAAGAGTCCGTTGCTGGCCCGACATGTTTACAACGCATCGAAGGCGGCGGTTTTGGGATTGACGATCGGAATGGCCGCTTCGTACGGCGTCGATGGTATTACGGTGAATGCTGTTTGCCCCGGACTTTTCGAGAGCGAGATGACCGAAGATACGCTTTTCAAAAACGAGGAGTTCATGAGGATGTACAATTTCACCGATCCGATGAGCCGTCCCGGTCGCCGGGGCGAACTGAACGGTACGATCCTCTATTTTTCGTCCGACGCTTCGAGTTATGTCACCGGTCAGCACGTGGTCGTCGATGGCGGTGCCAGCATCGTCTGACGGAAGAGCCGCCGACGAGGGGCGGTCTGTTTTATGGCGGGCAGATTTTCGCCATGACCATATAAACGGAGAAGCGTGTCGAGAAGGGGGGGGTGAAAATGCGGTTTTTACCGGACGTTGCCCTGCGAGTAACGAGAAACACCCTGCCGATTCCGGCAGGGTGTTTCTCGTTTGGTCCTAATCGGTCGGGGGCGGGTCCGTCCGGCTGTTGTAACCTCGGCGAACCTATGCCTGTTCCCGAAGTTCGCTTATCCCGATATTGCCTTGTCGGTAGCGGGTGAAATCCCGAATCGGTTATGCTTTCGGAGATGAGTCTTGCGCCTCCTGTTTTTCTACATCGAACGGGTTGCTTTGCGTGACGGTCGTATGCCAGGGGATTCCGATCAGTGTCGATAGATCGACTTTGGCGGATTCGATGTAGCTGCTCAGGATCATATCGCGGGCGTCTGCGTTTTGGAACGGATAGAGTTCGAACGCCGGCAATACGGAAACGAAGTGTTCCATGATTTCTGCCTGGATGGATTCGTAACTCGGCCAGTTTTTGTTCGAGGAGAAACAGTAGATCTGAACCGGAAGGCCGTTGGCTACCGGCGGCAGTGTCCGCACCATCAGCAGCAGTTCTTTGCTGACGAAAGGATGGCGCCGCAGATACATCACCATGTAGGCCCGGAACAGACCGAGATTCGTGTCGATAGTTCCGTTCACCAGACCTTCGGGATTATCCGTATTGGCGACTTTTCCATCGGCTGCCTGCTTCTGTTTTTCGGTTATGAATTGTGCCAGTTCTTTGTCGAAGGCTTTCATTTTCTCCAGAAATTCCGGTGTGCACGGTTTGATGTAATCGAGTTTCAGGGTATATTCGCGCATGATGCGCCGTCCGCCCGAGTCGCTCATGCCCCGCCAGTTGATGAACGAACCCGAAACCAGCGAATAGGGTGGAACAGTCACGATCGTGTTGTCGAAGTTCTGAACCTTCACGACATCCAGGGATATGTCGGTAACGGTGCCGTTTATGTTGTTCTGCGGCATTTCGATCCAGTCGCCGATGCGCAGCATGTCGTCTTCGGAGATCATCACGCCTGCGACCAGTCCCAGAATAGTATCCTTGAACACCAGCATCAATACGGCTGTGAAAGCACCCAGTCCCGTAATCAGGTTGAGCGGCGATTTGTTGATCAGGATCGAAATGATAACGATCACGACGACGCAGTAGAAAACCACGCGGAATATCTGGATAAAGCCCTTCATCGGGCGGTTTTTCAGTTGCTTGTTCTTTTTAAGCTCATCTCCGACCGTGTTCAGTATGGCATTTACGGAGATAATCAGGGCGATGAAAAAATAGATCCAGGTGATCTTCTCGCTCAGGATGAACCAGGCGGAATCTTTGCTGAAAGCGAATGGCAGCAGGGCGGAAACCATCAGTGGCGGAATGATGGCCGTCAGCTTCCGAAATACGCCGTATTTGAACATCGATTCGAAGAATCCGACGCGTTTGCGTTTCAGAATCTTTTTCGCCAGATGCACCAATACGGCGTGGACGATTCCCGCGACGATGAATGCGATAATCACGATTACGATCAGAAACAGGAGTTCGTCCATTTTGTCGAGCATATGGGACGGAATGCCGATCCAGGCGAGGAATTTTTTGATTCCGAACAGGATGGTCAATGCAAAGTCGTTTGTATTCATAAACGGTTGGAAAAATCGAAGTTTGTCGTGTGTGGATTCGTCATTTCGAATCTTATCTTAATTATTATGCAATAATTATTCCTAACGAGGATCGGTCGGGCTATAAGTCGGAGTGTTCGGTTAAAAGATGAGAAATCTGCGGCTTAAAGATGTTTTGCTGCAGATAATAAAGGAGTATTTTGGTTTTTCTGATATTCATTGAAATTAAAAAGATCGCAGGGATTTTGAGTATTATAGTACGTGTATGTCTAATATTTGTTTTTTTCAAAAATAAATAGAATTTGATCGGATGATTTTTGTCTGTTTTGTTGTTTTTACTTTTCTATTTGTTGCTTTTTTCGGGGGGGGAAATTGAGCTTGGATTTCCATGACCTTTTTTATAATTTAAATTTCGAAAAGGAGAAATTGCTTCTAAAGGATCTCTTCGAAGGTTGTTTAATTTTAAATTATTATTGTTATGAACTTGTTTTTACGTTTTTTGTTCATGGGAGCGGTTTGCCTGCTTCCTTTGGTCGGTTGTAGCGACGATGATACCGAGGGAACGGGGCCAGAGCCGACGTCTGACTTTCAATTCGAGACTTTGGAGCTGACGCAAGGTTCGTTCAAGGTGAAGATAACTCCCGAAGACAAGAATATGACTTACTTTTTCGGAGTGCTCGAAAAGTCGGATTTCAGCCAGTTTGAAAATCTTGAGAGTTTGCAGGCAGCAAACATCGAAAATATAAAAGCCCTCGCGGAGGCTAATGGAGTCGGGGTCGAGGAGTTCTTGCTGGAGGCATTGCTTAAAGGAGAGCAGGAGTGGAAATATAATACGCTTGTTCCGGAGACCGATTATGTCTTTTACGCCTATGGATTATCGACCGAATTGGAGATTCTTACGACTGTCAATACTTATGAATTCAAGACATTGGTCGTCGAGCAAGTAGAGGTGAATTTCAAGATTACGGCTTCGGACGTGACGCCGACGTCGTTTACGCTGAATGTCGAGCCGGACCGAACGGATTGCGTATATTATTACGACATTCTTCTCCCTGCCGTATATATGGATTACTGTGGAGGTGATCCGGCAAATTTACCGGCTTTTGTCGAGAACTATCTTGCAGAGTGGAAAAAAACCGAGCAGTATGCGACTTACACGTTGCCGGAATTCATTGCTGAAGTGACTGTTAGCGGCAAAACTTCCGATTCCTCGTTTGAAAATCTTCTGCCGGAGGGAACTTATTATGCCTTCGCAGTCTGTGTGGCCAATGACGGAACCTGTATTTCGGAGGCTACGGTAGAAACTATTAGGACGAGCGAATCTCCTAAAAATTCTTATACGGTATCCTCCGAAGTCGTTACCGATGTCGCTTATTCGGCTGTAGTCACGGCAGAGCAGAGTGAGGCTTTTGCCGTTATGATGGAGCTTCAGGAGTATTTTGCCGACGCCAAATCGGATGCCGAAATCATTCAGACGATTTACGATGCTTATAACCAGAATATTACCAAATATCTTTATGCGGATGTTGCGAATGTTTCGTTCGGAGGCCTTATTCCCAACGACAAATATTATCTTTTGATCTTTGCATGCAATCCGGACGGATCGCCGAAACTCGACGACAAGATAAATCTCAAGAAAGTCGAGGTCAATACGTCGCCGGCAGCGATGTCCTCGGTCCAATACGAACTTAGCGTATCGAGCATAGCCAAGATCGATGCGATGGTTACGGTAAGGGCTGACGGTAATTATGAAAATGAAACATTCCTTTTCAATTATATCACGAAAGCCGAATACGACGCTATTTCGGGGGACAAGACTGCCGGTCTGAAGGCTCATATGGACGCATTTATCGATGCCAGAGTGAAAGATTGGAACGATTCTCATCCGAATTCGGGCGTGATGACGCGTAAAGAGTTCCTTTCTCGTGCTCTCATGAACGGCAAGGAGGATCTGTTTGTGCCGATAGAGATCGGCGGGCTTACTCCTGGTACTACGTATTATCTGTATGTTTTTGGACTCAAGGCCGACGGTACCTATACGACAGAGCCGGTTACGACCCAATTCACTACCGTTGCGGATCAGGTGACCCTGGCTTCCCTGGAGTTCATCGTAATGTCGTACGGCTATCCGGAGGAGAACCGGGATATGTATAGGGTTTGGACGTATGCGAATAATTCGAAAGAGCACTATTTTCAGTCGTTTGTCGGAGAGGACGAGTGGGCTGGCAAGACGGCTTCCGAAGTGAGGGAGCTGCTCAAAGCGTCCAAGTGGCCCAGTTCAAGCTCATACAAAGTGGACGCACAATTCGGACAGACTTGGTATGGCTATTCCGTCGCTTATGACGAGGCGGGAATTCCCACGAAAGTCTATAAACTTTGGCATACAAGCCCTGCGGATACCGGAGACGGTTTCAATAATATAACAGGAGGAACAATAACAGTGGACATCGAGGAGTTGTCCGAATAGTGATGTTTTTATGAGAACTAAAATCTTATTTTTGATGATGCTTGTTGCAGCCGGTCTTATGACCGGTTGCGGCAAGGATTCCGAGGAGACTCCTACAAAACCGGAAGATCCGGATGATCCGATTCCTCCCGTGACGACGACTTACGAAATAGGGGATTATTACGAGAACGGCTTTGTAAAAGGAATCGTGATATATATTGATTCGGAGGGTAAGAGTGGAACTGTGGTTTCGCTTGATGAAACTGAAGCCGTATGGTCTTACAAATACGAAGAACCAATGGCTTCTTTCCCACAGACGGGGCGATATAATACGGATTGTGTATATAATATGGAAGGATGGCGGGAGAATTATCCCGGGTTCCTGTGGTGCAGTGAAAAGGATGTTATGGGAGTTAAAAACTGGTATGTGCCGGATCAGAGAGAGTTAGGGCTTTTGTACGAGGCTTATTCCGGAGTGAGAGGAGGAGGCAGCCTGTCTGACGACAAAATAAGGAAGAACAAGCAGCAGTTTAACGACACTCTCAAGGAGAAGGGCGGTGTCCCGTTGTCCGATGCAGTCTATTGGACTTCCGCCGAATGCTCGGCGCGGATGGCTTATGCGTTCGATATGGCATCCGGAGCCATGATCGAGATTCCTCAGGAACTGGATAAGGGGATGAAATACAAATTCCGGGCTATGGCTGATTTTAAATTTTAAATATTTTGGTATGAAAAAAATTATGTTATTTTTCGTCGCCTGTATTTCCTGTATTACTGTGGCATGCGATAGTGACGACGACGGTACGAAAGGAGATGATAATAAATTTCCGGCACCGGAAGTGACATTCAGCGCGATTACCGGTGTCTCTTTTACTGCCGGGTGGAATGCCTTGGAAACAGCGGATTCATACAGATATGAGGTTTCGTATGAGGAAGACGGCCAAGTCGTTGCTGTAGCTGCACAGAACACCGAGACGACGACTTTTTCTTTGGACGGGCTTCTGCCTGCTACGGATTATTCGGTCCGAGTGGTTGCAAAGGCCGAAGGAAAGACCATTTCGGATTGGTTTTCCGGAACTGTAAGGACTTTAGGAGGTGAAAGCGTAACATTTACCGTTACACCTTATGAGCGCTATATTGAGAATGCGTTTATTTATCCTTACGCCGAAGTGAAACCTTCCGATTCCGAGGTATATTATTGGGTAAGTGCTATTCCTTCCAATAGCGAACGAGATCCGAAGGAGTGGATGCAGGAGGATATCGATTATTATATGGAGTTGGGCAAAACTTGGGACGATCTTGTGGCGGATAAATTGATTTTGAAAGGTGATGCCGAAAGTGTTCCTTTTGCTTTTACCGGTTACGATCATTATTATTTTATTGTTGCGCCGGTTGGAAAAAATCTTTCCGAAATAGTCGTCAGTGGCGAGGTTTCTCGTAGTTATAGATTTTGGTACGAGGCTCGGGAAGTGCAGATGCTGCATGAATCGACTTACGAACAGTTTGCCGGAGAGTGGCTGTTGCAGACATCCGGTACTGTAAAGGAGGAGAATGGATCACTCGATGTACAGGAAGTGGGTGAAGAATTTCCGGTTACCATTTCTCCTGCTGATGATAAGAAATCGTTTTATCTCAAGGGATGGGGCGGGGATCGAAACAAATTCCGGGATTTTGCGATAAAAATGGATTTCGAACCGGCGGAAGACAATTATCATAAGATAGGTATATCTTTTCCTCAGGACATAGAGACGGAGGGGGATATTGTATGGAAGTATGTTTCCTGGTACAATTTTGTCGGAACTGTCGGTGACGAAAAAGTGTATACTTATTTGCCTTATGATGATAAAATGTATGAGAATATGCCTTCGTGGTCGAAAGGATTCATCGGTTTTATGGGAAATCTCAATAAGACTGTGATTAAGATTTGTCCGCTGTATTATATGGATGGGAACAATGAAGGTGCTTATATAATGTCTATGTGGCCGTATGGAATCAGTTCTACGGGAGATGTCGAGCAAGACAAACTGCTTAATAACAAATATGAAGATCCGGTTGGTCCTTATTATTTGATAAGAAAGGATGTGGCGGACGGTCTTGTGTTGCAACTGCCCGATACCGAAGAACCGGATGCCGACGTTGCCGGGCTGTTGAATGCACTGCAGAGTGTGCGGCAGGCGAATACTCCTCGTGAGGTGTTCAGTGTGAAACGTTGATAATGTCCGATAACTTTTCGGGATTTGAATTTGAGAGAGCGGTATCCGAATTAAGATATCGCTCTCTTTTTTGTTTTTATAAGATTTGTCGGTTTGTTGCCTTGTCAAGGGGGGGCCATACCTGATTTTTGCCTGCAAAGCGATCCGAATTGTTATTCGAAGTGCTTGGACGATCGGAGTATTGTTGCTTTAGTCTCAAACATAATTTTCACAGTTTTTAACGAGTCGCGGAATAAGTCATTAGAATTAATACAAGTCTTTTGTCCTATGATATAGGTTTTTGAAACTGTTTCAAACTCATATCGAATTTTATCATTGGGTACGAAAATATATTTGCCATTGGAATTTTATAGCTATCATGAAATCTTCTTGGTGCTTTTTTCGGGACTTGAATGCTCTTCACTTGTCGTTTTGCAATACCTGATTCTTTCTTCGAAGACCTTTGAAACCGGCAGATATATAATTATCGTATTGATTTTTGATTGTGTGCTTTGAATGTTTCAGTTAAGGAATGGCATTCGGAACATTTTGTTCCAGATAACGATCCGATCCCGTTTGAGCGATAACGTGTTTCCCTGCCTTATCCAGCTCTCGATATGTGCGAAGCGACGCAGATTTATGGTATCGAGGGATAAGTTGAGCGCTTTGCAACTCCTATTTGCTCCCCTTTTTGCTGCGTCCCGTTGTTTCGGATCGATAAACCGATGGATACGCATCTCTTTTCTTTCTCCATTTACTGTGAGTCGTAATGTGATAGGAACTTCACCATTACGATTTGTCTTTGTTTTACACAGGTAGAATAAAACGCTGAAAGAGGTCTTTCCATAATATATCTTTTTAGTTACGAACTTACTCTAAAAGTCTATGGCTGGTAAGATTCAAAGTACAGTAGCTGAATGCTTCGAGCACAAAATAGGGGGGGGCTCTTCCTCTGATTATTAGCTGCTTTTGGAGAGCATTTCGAACCTTTTTTAGGATACAGAAAAAGAAAAAAGCCTTGTAAATATACTTTACAAGGCTTTGCAATCATTTGCTTCGATATTTTGCGGTATGGACGGGACTCGAACCCGCGACCCCCTGCGTGACAGGCAGGTATTCTAACCAGCTGAACTACCACACCGTTTGCTGATTGCGAATGCAAAGGTAGTACAAAAATCTGTATCTCCAAACTTTTTTCTCACTTTTTGAAGAAAGAAAATTGCACGCTTCCGTAACTTCTTGATTGCCAAAAGTGAGGGTCGGACGAAAAATTTATGTTTTTCGAATGTTCGAAAACGAGAAACCCATCCGGTTTGAGTAAATCGCGTTCCAGTACCAGCCGGATGACCTCTTCGCTGCCCTCCAGATCGTAGGGCGCGTCCGAAAAGATCAGGTCGAACTGCTTCGCACAGCTTTTCAGGTAGAGGAATACATTGGCTTTGACGGCGAACAGATTGTCGATTCCCAGGTCGGCGGCCGTTTTTTTGATGAAGTTATAGTGTACGGGATTGATTTCGACCGAAGTGACGCTGTGCACGCCCCGCGAAGCGAATTCGTAGCTGATCGACCCCGTCCCGGCGAATAGGTCCAACACGTCGCACTCCTCGAAATCGACCAGGTTTCCCAGTACATTGAACAGGTTCTCCTTGGCGAAGTCGGTCGTCGGGCGTGCCCGCAGATTCTTGGGCGGGTTGATTGCCCGTCCCCGATATTTTCCGCTGACTATTCGCATATGGCGACGTGTTTGAAATATTCACGCAACAGGCGTCCGTCCTGTTTGGTCGGGTTTCCTTCCAGCCGGATCTCGCAGTTTTCGATCTGCAGCTCCTGCGTCAGCTCCCGGACGTAGAAGAGCAGATCTTCCCCCGTGGGGGCGATGAATGTCTCCGCCAGCCGCAGGGTTTGCCGTTCCCATACTTTCAGGTAGGCCAGCTCTTCATAACGGAATATCCAGAGGCAGGATGCCGTGAATTCCCCGGTACGTAGCAACGGGGAGGTCCAGCGTATCTTCTCCTTCAGCCGGGCACGGACTTTCTCTACGGAGGCTTTGTCGGCAGCCATCAAAGCGATGACGGGCTGTTGCGGATCGGAGGTGAGAATACACTCCTTCTCCGTCGGTTCCATTCCGTTTATACGCATCAGGGCGGGAGCGGCCTTCGCGTCGAACACTTCCCGGGGAACCAGCATGGTTTTGCCCGTCAATACCTCTATTTCGACCGTTTTTTTCTCTTTGGCCGGTATGTCGAGCTTCTCTTCAGAAAAAGAGTGTCCATCCAGCCTGAGCCGGATGGACACATTCTTGATTTCGGGCTTGTTATTCGTCGCCCCAGTTACCTGCTTCATTGTTACCTTTCTCCATGGAGCCGAACTTGATGCCTCCGTAGTTGCTGAAGTTATTCTCCTGATCGTCCACCAGGTTGATTACCTCCTGACGGAAGCGTACCGTGTCGAGGAACATTTTATAAGGTATGCGGCACTCTACGACGGGGATGACCACTTTCGATTCGGTGGTCACAAGACCTGCTTCCAATTCGAATTCCGTCTGGTTGTTCGTGCCGGGCACGTAACGCAGGTTGCGAACCTGTTCTGCGGTGAGCTTTTTCGGCGTGAAGATCGTGTCGATCACGTGTACCCATACCTTTTCGCTGTTCTTGCGGCCGCTCTTTTTCAACTGGGCCATTGCCACCGAGTCATCCTCATCGACGATCTTGCGCTCGAACTCCAGCGAGTCGGTCAGCACAAAATTGATCAGCGTGTCGAAATCGCCGGTGAACCGGTTGTACTTCGTTTTGAAGCTGCGCTCCGCAGTACGGATGTCCTTGATGCGGTCGATGACGCGTGCTTCGCGGGCCGCCTTCTCCTTGGCGAAGATAATCGGAGTCGAAATCTGTTTGTAGATAACGTATATCAGGCATACGATAACTACGGCAAGTACGATTTGGATGATTCTTTTTGTCATTTTTAAGTTATTTCTAGTAAGTTTGTATCAAAATCCGTCGGCAATACCGCCGTCCTTTACCGATCCGAAGATGCTAAAGACTCATATTGCGACCCAAATTTACGCTAAAATTTGTTTTAATACAACATCTGGTCAAAAAAAAATCATCGAATCGCTTTCCGAGTATCTGTCCGAAAGCGATCCTGCGGCCATTTTCGTACTGAACGGTTACGCGGGTACCGGAAAGACGACGTTGATCGCCGCTCTGGTCGGGGCGCTCAAGGATTGCGGCATCAAACCCGTGTTGCTGGCTCCGACGGGACGGGCGGCCAAGGTGCTGTCCCGTTATTCGGGAGAACCGGCCCTGACCATTCACAAGCGGATCTACCGCCAGCGCACCAATGCCGACTACGAGTCGAAATTCTCGCTCAACATCAACCAGGAGCGGGGGGCCGTGTTCATCGTGGACGAGGCTTCGATGCTGGCAAACGGTTCTTCGGACGGGGCGATCTTCGGCAGCGGAGCATTGCTCGACGATCTGGTGAGTTACGTGCGCGGCGGCAGGGACTGCCGGTTGATCCTCGTGGGCGACGATGCGCAGCTTCCTCCGATCGGGGCGGATTACTCCCCGGCACTCGATCCGAAAGCCCTGTCCGTCTATGGAGAGGTGATTTACACGTCGCTGGATGAAGTGGTGCGTCAGGAGGCCGAATCGGGTATTCTGTTCAATGCTACCCTGGTACGCTGCATGTTGGAGAACGGTATCTGTGAAGTACCGCGTTTTCGAATGGATTTTCCCGATATCGAGGCGGTCGAAGGCGGTGAGTTCATGGAGAAGTTACAGGATTGCTACGACCGTTACGGACGCGACGAAACCATCGTCATCACCCGTTCCAACAAACGGGCGAACCGCTACAACGACGGTATTCGCCGTTACGTGCTGGGCGCCGAGGAGGAGATCGAGAGCGGCGATCTGCTGATGGTCGTCAAGAACAACTACCATTTTACGGAACGCACCGAAGATTGCCCTATGAATTTCCTGGCCAACGGCGATATAGCCGAACTGCGTCGCCTGAGGCGTTTCGAGGATTTTTACGGCTTCCGCTTCGCTACGGCCGTGCTTTCGTTCGCGGACTACAACGACGCCGAGCTGGAGTGCAAGATCCTGCTCGATACCATTGCCTCGGAGTCCCCGTCGCTGACCCGTGAGGAGAGCAACCGGCTCTTTTGCGAGGTGGAAAAGGATTATCTCGACATCAAGAGCAAGCTCAAGCGATTCAAAGAAATTCGTGAGAATCCGCACTTTAATGCCGTTCAGGTGAAGTTCGCCTACGCCGTCACCTGCCACAAGGCGCAGGGTGGTCAGTGGCGGGCGGTTTTCATCGACCGCTGTCTGTTCGGCGACGAGCCGATGACGCGCGACATGCTGCGCTGGCTCTATACGGCGCTGACCCGTGCGACCGACAAACTCTATCTGGTGAATTTCGATGAACGGTTTTACGAATGACCTTCGTTCGGAGGTTGCGAGCGGGGCTTTGCATCCGCAGCATTTCCGGATGCGTGCGATCGCCAAGTATCTGCGAGGTCGGGTGGTGGGCGGCTGTCGTTTGTGGAGGCATTGTTCCCGCGATTCTGCATGGGCCGGATCGGATTGCCGGTGATGCCGGGCGAAGAGGGAGTTTCTTGCACAGCGCCCCAAAATAGGAGTTGAAACAGAATCATTTGGAAATAAATAATACGATAAATTAAAAATTATGACAAGCGAACTGCATCCTCTCGAACCTTTTCTGCCTGTCGGGGCACGTCTGCTGATGCTCGGAAGTTTCCCGCCTCAGCGGGTGCGGTGGTCGATGGACTTTTTTTTACCCGAACTTGCAGAACGATATGTGGCGTATCGTCGGACTGGTATTTTTCGGGGACAAGGGGTATTTTCTGACACCCGACGCGAAACGTTTCGACAAGGAACGGATCGTGCGTTTCTGCGAGGAGAAAGGATTGGCTCTTTACGATACGGCCGAAGAGATAATCCGATTGAAAAACAATGCTTCCGACAATTTTCTTCAAGTAGTGCGCGAGGTCGATTTGGCGCAGTTGTTGGCTCTGATTCCGGAATGCCGGGCAATCGTGACGACGGGACAGAAGGCTACCGATGTAATCGTGCGCCTTGCCGGTTGTGCCGAGCCGCCTGTGGGAGAGAGTGTGGAGTTCGCCTATGCGGACCGTACGCTTCGGCTTTATCGTATGCCCTCTTCGTCGCGGGCCTATCCGAAACCGGTGGAGTGGAAGGCGGACTATTACCGGCGGATGTTCGCTGCGTGCGGGATGCTCTGATCGAATTGCCGGTTGGATGAAATCGTACTGCGGCGATCTGTTCCGCTGTGAGTTTTTTCGGGGAAAACATTGGTTTCCCCGAATTTTTCTTTAACTTTATAGAGTTAAATCTATAATTTATGACCGTTATGAGAAAATTAACTCTGCTTTTGCTCTGCTTGGCGTTGGGGATCGGCGTGTGTGACGCAAAAAAGAAAAATCGAGGGGTGTATTTTCGGACAGATGCCGAAATCGTGCTGGACAAACCTTATTTCGGGTTGAATGTGAGTAATATGATTCAGGTCGTACTCGAAGCCGACCGAAATCCCGCTTCGGTCCGGGTCGAAACCGAAAATGTGCCTGCCGAGGCGGTTTCCGTGCGGGTGCGGCGCGGTGAACTCGTGCTCGCGTGCGACCCCGGAGCCTTGTCGTCCAAGAGAAAGAACGATATGTCCAAGCGGGTCGTAGTGTATGTGGGCGCCGCTCCGCTGGAGTCATTTTCGTTGTCGGGGATGTCCTCCGTTTTTTCCGAGACCGGGATCGATAAACCGTCGGTTACGGTCGAATGTATGGGAATGAGCGAGTTCGAATCCGATATTCGTTGCAGAAGCCTGACGATGTCTGTTTCGGGTATGTCGATTTACAAAGGGCAGGTGGTATGCGAGGATACAGCGACGGTGGAGGCATCTGGAATGAGCCAGGCGGTCGCGGATTTTATGTGCCGGGATTTGGATTGTACGCTGACCGGTATGTCCGTTTATAATGGAAATGTGAATTGCAGGCAGAAAGCCGAGGTCGCAGTGGATGGTTCGAGCGAATGTACCTTTTCGGGAACAGCTCGGAACCTGATGCTGGAAGTGTCGGGCATGAGTCAGTTCAAAGGGAGAAAGTTTTTGGCTTCGGGACTTGCCGACTGTGACATTTCCGGTATGAGTACCGCCTCGGTCGCAGCGGCGGGATCGCTGAAATATTGTGTGAGCGGTATGAGCGAATTCAACTATTCGGGCGAACCTGTGGTTATCTCGACATCGGTCGATAACGCCACGGTTCGACACCGTTGATCGACTGCGGGGCCGATTCCGGTAAGGGTGTACTATATTGTCGTACACCCATTTATTGCAGATTATATGAATTATGAATGAATGCAATATTCTTTCAATATTCGTTATTTTGAAGTCCTTTTGCTCCGGATTTTTCGTATATTTGCAGGACGTGGAGCAATCCTGTGGACCGGCATGAGCGAAGTCGTCCGCCGCCGGATTTTTAGGGTTTACTCCGATGTTTCCGACTTTATCTTGAAAGGTAATGGCAATAGAAAAAAAATATGTTGAAACTCCGCTGATGAAGCAATATTATGCGGTCAAAGCGGTGCATCCCGATGCGATTCTCCTGTTTCGTGTCGGCGATTTTTACGAAACTTTCGGCGATGATGCGATCAAGGCCAGCGGAATTCTGGGCATCACCCTGACGCGACGTGCCAACGGAGCCGCGACATTCGTCGAGCTGGCAGGGTTTCCCTATCATGCGATCGACACCTACCTACCCAAGCTGGTCCGAGCGGGCGAACGCGTGGCGATCTGCGAACAGCTCGAGGATCCCAAACAGGTCAAAGGGCTGGTCAAGCGGGGCGTCATCGAGCTGGTTACGCCGGGCGTGGTGCTGGGAGATAATATTTTGGCCAACAAGGAAAATACCTATCTGGCGGCGGTCTATTTCGGCCGGAAAAATACCGGCGTGGCTTTTCTCGATATTTCAACCGGCGAATTTTATGCCGCCGAGGGCAGCGATGCTTACATCGACAAACTCATTTCCAACCTGGCGCCGAAGGAAATCATCTACCAGCGCGGATACGAAGACCGCTTCTCCGATGCGTTCGGCAGCCGGCACTATACCTATCGGCTCGATGAGTGGGTCTTTTCGGAGTCGGTCAACCGGGACAAGCTCTGCAAGCAGTTCGGCACTCAGTCGCTCAAGGGCTTTGGTATCGAACAGTTCAGCAGCGGCATTTCGGCGGCAGGGGCCATTCTCTACTACCTCGAATTTACCGAACATAAGAATACGGCCCATATTTCGTCCATTTCGCGTATCGACCAGGAGGATTACGTTTGGGTCGATAAATTCACGATCCGCAACCTGGAGCTCTTCTCTTCGAACGGTTCGCGCGAGAAGTGCGCGTTCGCAGACGTGGTCGATCGCACCCTCACGCCGATGGGCGGGCGTCTGCTCAAGCGGTGGATCGCCTTGCCGATCAAGGAGATTGATCGCATCAACGAACGTCTGGATGTCGTGCAGCGGTTTTACGACGAGCCCGATTTGGCCGAAAGCGTCGCCGAGCAGATTTCGCAGGTCGGCGACCTGGAGCGCATCGCTTCGCGCATAGCGGCGGCTCGGGTAACCCCCCGCGAAATCGTACAGCTTAAAAATTCGCTTTCGGCGATCGAACTCCTCAAAGCCTTGTTGGAATCGACCGACGACGAGCGTCTTCACGCGTTGGCCGGACAGATCGATCTGCTGGCGGAGGTTCGGGAGCGTATTGCCCGCGAGGTTTACCCCGACCCGCAGAACAATCAGATTCAGCGGGGCGGCATTATCGCCGACGGCGTGGACGCCGAACTGGACGATCTGCGCCGCATCGCTCTGCATGGCAAGGATTTTCTGAACCGTATTCAGCAGCGGGAGAGCGAGGCGACGGGAATTCCGTTGAAAATAAGCTACAACAATGTCTTCGGTTATTATATCGAAGTCCGCAACACGCACAAGGACAAGGTTCCCGAGTCGTGGATCCGCAAGCAGACGCTGGCCAACGCCGAGCGGTATATCACCGAAGAGCTGAAAGAGTACGAAGAAAAAATTCTCGGTGCCGAGGAGAAGATGCTGTTGATCGAGCAGCGGATTTACGCCGAGTTGATCGGGTTCATTACGCATTCCCTGGGAGCTTTGCAGCGGGATGCCGCCGTCGTGGCGCGTATCGACTGCCTGCAATCTTTCGCCCGTATCGCTCGGGAGCGCAACTACGTCCGTCCGACGCTCGACGACGGCACGCGCATCGAAATCCGCCAGGGACGGCATCCGGTGATCGAAACCCTGATGCCGGTGGGAGAGGAGTATATCCCCAACGACTTGCTGCTGGACGATAAGGAGCAGCAGATCGTGATGATTACGGGTCCCAACATGTCGGGTAAGTCGGCTTTGCTGCGGCAGACGGCCCTCATTATCCTGATGGCCCAGATGGGGTCGTTCGTCCCGGCGAAAGCGGCTCATATCGGCGTGGTGGACAAGATTTTCACCCGAGTCGGGGCTTCCGACAACATTTCGCAGGGCGAATCGACCTTCATGGTCGAGATGCTCGAGTCGGCCAGCATCCTGAACAATGTTTCCGACCGCAGCATCGTCCTGTTGGACGAAATCGGACGCGGTACGAGCACCTACGACGGTATTTCGATCGCCTGGGCGATGGTCGAATACCTGCACAACCATCCGACGGCCCGTGCCAAGACGCTTTTCGCGACCCACTACCACGAACTCAACGAGATGGAGCAGATGTGCCCGCGCGTGAAGAACTACCATGTGAGCGTCAAGGAGGTGGATAAGACGATCGTCTTCCTGCGCAAGCTGGAGCGGGGCGGAACGGAGCATTCGTTCGGTATTCACGTTGCCCGGATGGCCGGAATGCCGGCCTCGGTCGTAGCCCGCGCCGAAGAGATCCTGAAGAATCTGGAGCTGGTATATGGCAACAACGAGATCGTGCCCAGCAAGAGTCCTCGACGCCGCGACCGAAAAGCGCTCCCCGGAGTTCGCGAGGCGGCGGAAGCGGGGGATCAGACGCGGGGTATGCAGCTTTCGATGTTCCAACTCGACGATCCAGTGCTGGTGCAGATCCGAGATCAGATCAAGGGGTTGGACATCAATGCTCTCACTCCGATCGAGGCGCTTAATAAATTAAATGAAATCAAAAAGATAACTGGATTATGATAAAGCGATACTTTATAGTTGTACTGCTTCTTTCCCTGTTTCCGGCCGGGGTGTCGGCACAACGCCGTGCAGCCGCTAAAAAAGATTGGAAAACGAAATACGATTATGTGGGTGCAGTGCATGACGGACGTATTCTCGTACACCGGGGCGGAGAGGGTAGCAATCCCCGTATGGGCCGTTTTTATACGGACGGCTGTTTCGGTTATACGGACACCTGCGGTACGGTGGTCTTCCCGCTCATCTATGACTATGCCGATAGTTTTTCCAATGGGTTTGCCGTGGTCGGCAAAGGGGAAAAGAACGATCGTCGTTTCGGGCTTATCGATCGTCAGGGGCGTGAAGTCGTGCCCTGTATCTATGCGGATGTCGCGGGTTTTTCGTCAGGCCTTGCCCGGGTACAGGAGGGGACGGATTCCGTCCGCCGCTATGGGTATGTCGATACGCTGGGACAGGTCGTAATTCCATTGAAATACGATTATGCCCGGGATTTTTCCGAAGGAATGGCAGTCGTAGCCAAAGGCGAATGGAGCGGTAAGTCCGGCTATGGAAAAAGGGATTTTGAATTTACCGGGAAATACGGATTCATCGATCGTCGGGGTAACGAAGTGATTGCTCCGATATACGACGGTGCGGCCGATTTTTCCGAAGTGCTGGCCGCTGTCGGACAGATGGGGAAATATTATGTACGCTGGGGATTTGTCGATGCCGCAGGGACGTTGGTCATCCCATGCAAGTATTACGAGGTTTCTTCGTTCCGAAATGGCCGTGCGGTCGTCTGCATTGTTTCCGGCGGTGCTTTGAAGTACGGCAGTATCGACCGGAATGGACGGGAAATCCTACCTTGTATTTACGATTGGGTGCAGCCCACGCCGTTCGGAACGACCTGGGTCGGAGAAGGGGAGGATTTCGCTTCCCGGGCCTGTACCCTGCTCGATGTTTCCGGCAAACCGTTGATCGACTATAAGGTCTATCAGGTGAACCCGAGCGGAAAATTCGGGCATGCTTCCGCAGGTGTTCCCGATTCTACCGGGTTGCTTCGATTCGGAGTATTGGACGGTCGCGGACGTGTTATCGTACCGTTCGAATACGATGACATAACGATCTTTTCGGAGTGGGATTCGGCCGCTACCGCTTACGTGGAGCGAGGAATCGCCGAAGTGAAGGGGAAAAAGTATCCGTTTGCCTTGCGCCGGGGGGAATAAATGGAAGAGAGTATCTGACAAGTCCGATTCTAACGTTTTCACCCCTGCCGGAAGACATTCTTGGCAGGGGTGATTTTCAAATTCGGGGAGTTGTCGGACGGTTCCTTTTTGTCGTAATGGACTGCGTGTCGAGGCGAGTTACACAGACTGCCTGTTGCGAAAATCGATTTTCGGGGAATGGATTCGCGTGCTCCTATTTGGCGTTGATCTGCGACTGGATGCTGCGGATCAACATGCTTACGGCAACGGAATTGAAACCTCCCTCCGGGATGATTACGTCGGCGTATTTCTTCGACGGCTCGACGAACTCCTCGTGCATGGGCTTGACTGTCGTGGTATATTGCGAGATGACCGACTGCATGGTGCGCCCCCGCTCGCATACGTCGCGCAGGATGCGGCGGGCGAGGCGGATGTCGGCGTCCGTATCGACATATACCTTGATGTCCATCAGGTCCCGGAGTTCCTTGTTCTCGAAGATCAGAATACCATCGACGATGATTACCTTCGAAGGTTTGACCAGCACGGTTTCGGCCGTTCGGTTGTGATCGACGAACGAATAGACCGGATGTTCGATCGGAACGTTGTTTTTCAGCGTGCGGATGTGTTCGACGAGCATATCTGTATCGAACGATTGAGGGTGGTCGTAATTGAGTTTCGTGCGCTCTTCGTACGTCAGTTCGGGATGGGCTTTGTAGTAGTAGTCGTGGCAGAGCGTGACTACCTCTTCCTCCTTGAAAGCCTCCTGCAATCGTTTTACCAGCGTGCTTTTACCCGATCCTGTGCCGCCTGCGACACCGATGACTGTCACATTCATAATTCCCGATTTGTGGTTCTTTTTTATTCTCCGTTTTCTGCGTGCGATAACCGCCTGACCGGTTTTTCTCCGAAAACGGTGTGATTTTTTCCCGTATTTGCACCCGCACGAAGTCGGTAGGTATTTCCGATTTCATCTGTCCGATGAAGCGTCCCGGAATCTGTTTTTTCTTTTTCCCCGCCGTCGGATTTCGGATAAATTACGTCAAAAAAACGGTATGTTTCGTTTTCTCATTTCCCGTTTGCCGTATGGCCGAACTCCGAGTGTGCTGCCAACTTCGTCCTTTCCGATGAACGCATCGGGTCAGCTTTCCGTCGCAATCGAACGAAAGGGTAGCTCCCGCCTGCCAAACGGATATGGAAAAGGATTGCTCCCCTGCGGGGTGCAATCCTTTGTAATTTTCGATTATGCGTCGATATTGGCGTAGTGAGCGTGTTTTTCGATGAACTCGCGTCGCGGGGGAACCTCGTCGCCCATCAGCATCGAGAATACGCGGTCGGCTTCGGCAGCGTTGTCGATGGTTACTTTGCGCAGAATCCGGGTGTCCGGGTTCATCGTGGTTTCCCACAACTGATGGGAGTTCATTTCACCGAGACCTTTGTAGCGCTGGACGTGTACGCCCTTGCCCATTTCGGCCGTGATCTCGTCACGCTCCTTCTCCGTCCAGCAATAGCGCTCCTGCTGGCCCTTTTTCACGAGGAACAGGGGCGGGGTGGCGATATAGACGTGCCCGTTTTCGATCAGCTCTTTCATCTTGCGGAAGAAGAAGGTAAGCATCAGCGTGGCGATGTGGCTGCCATCGACATCGGCATCGGTCATGATGATGATCTTGTCGTAGCGGAGTTTTTCGAGGTTGAGCGCCTTGCTGTCCTCCTCCGTGCCGATCGTCACGCCGAGTGCCGTGAACATGTTCTTGATCTCCTCGTTCTCCCACATGCGATGCTCCTGGGCTTTTTCGATATTCAGGATCTTACCGCGCAGCGGCATGATCGCCTGGAAGTTCCGGTCGCGGCCCTGCTTGGCCGTACCGCCTGCCGAGTCGCCCTCGACGAAGAAGATTTCGGCGATCGAACGGTCGCGGCTCGAACAGTCCGCCAACTTGCCCGGAAGGCCCGCACCCGAAAGCACGGTCTTGCGCTGCACCATTTCGCGGGCATGGCGCGCCGCGTGCCGGGCCGTTGCAGCCAGGATGACTTTCTGTACGATGGCTTTGGCGTCGCGCGGATTCTCCTCCAGGTAGTGACTCAAGGCCGTCGACATCGCCTGATCGACCGCTGCCGACACCTCGTCGTTGCCCAGTTTGGTCTTGGTCTGCCCTTCGAACTGCGGTTCTGCGACCTTGACCGAAACTACGGCCGTCAGACCCTCGCGGAAGTCGTCGCCGTTGATATCGAACTTGAGTTTGGCGAGCATGCCTGAATCCTCGGCGTATTTCTTGAGCGTGCGGGTCAGGGCGCGGCGGAAACCCGTCAGGTGCGTACCGCCCTCGATCGTGTTGATATTATTGACGTAGGAGTGTACGTTCTCCGAGAAGGAGTCGTTGTACTGCATGGCCACCTCGACCGGCACGCCGTTCTTTTCGGTGTCGATGTAGATGATCGATTCGGTGATGGCCTGACCGCGCGTGGCGTCCAGGTATTCGACGAACTCCTTGAGGCCCTCTTCCGAATAGAAATGGTCGCCGACGTATTCGCCGTTCTCGTCCCGCTGGCGTTTGTCCAGCAGGTTCAGGTGGATGCCTTTGTTCAGGAATGCCAACTCACGCAGGCGGTTGGCCAGGATGTCGTACTTGTATTCCGTCGTGAGCGTGAAGATACTGCCGTCGGGTTTGAAGGTGATCGTGGTTCCGCGATCATCGCAGGTGCCGATCACTTCGACCGGCGAAGTCGGAGCGCCTTTGCTGTACGATTGGCGGAATATTTTGCCGTCGCGGTGGATTTCGGCGATGAGCAGCGTCGAGAGTGCGTTCACGCACGAAACACCCACGCCGTGCAGACCGCCCGAAACCTTGTAGCTGCCCTTGTCGAACTTGCCGCCCGCATGGAGCACGGTGAGCACGACTTCGAGTGCGGACTTGCCCTCTTTTTCGTGGAAGTCGGTCGGGATGCCTCGGCCGTTATCCTTGACTGTGATCGAGTTGTCTTCGTTGATCGTAACGTCGATGTCGGTACAGTGTCCTGCCAACGCCTCGTCGATCGAGTTATCCACCACCTCGTAAACCAGGTGGTGCAAACCTTTTTCTCCGATGTCGCCGATATACATGGCCGGACGCTTCCGGACCGCTTCCAGACCTTCGAGGACCTGGATGTTGGAGGCGGAATACTCCTCTTCCTGCTTCTTTATCTCTTTTCCTTCAGTACTCATATTGACCTTAAATATATCGTACAAATATACGGAAAAGTTTCGTAAGATGCAATAATCAAGCACCCCTTTGCCATTGATTTTTGCCGCAGCCGGATTTGCGGGGTGCTTATTCGGGCGAAATATCGGATACCGGAAGCGTAGCCGGATCAGTGGATAAGAGCTTTGATAACATCCCGATCGACGTCGGAGAGATCGATCGGCTTGTGGGTCGGTTGCGTGTATCGCAATCCGCTGATGGTGGCGACTCCCTGTCGGCCGTTTCGGGTGACATAGATGAAATAACCGTACCGGAATAAATCTTCGACCGAAAGTACCGGGGACTGAAACATGATTTCGAACAGCTTTTTACCCGTATGGTCTATGGCTATAAACTTTCCTTCGTCTGTTTCCACGATCCCGATTCTGTTTTCACTTATGATGGGTGTGTGGCATCGGGCGTATTTCCCGAAAGGGACGATTGGACGTCCGGTCGCATTTTCATATCCGACCAACCGTCGGCCGTTTTTCCTGATTTCTTTGCGGTATAATATCGGCCGGGGAATTTCGAATGTTTTGAGAACGGCCTGTATGCTGCCCCGGGAAAAATTTACGTCGCAAATGAAATCTACTGTTTTCAGACTGTCGGCGATTGCAGTTTTCAGTCTTTTTTTAGCGGCATCCGAAGCATCGATGATTCCGCTTTTATGAGCTACTATCAAGGGCTGTATGGTAATGGGGTTTCCGGATGGATCCGGGAGGATACGCATCCAACAGGTCCACAGCCCGTCCGTGAATTGTGCGAATTGCATGTAGTCGAAGTGCAGAAACAGCGGATCGCCCAGCATCGGAGAGGGGCAGGGAAAGGAAGGATATGTCCAATTCGTATAGGTCAATCGCCCCTCCTCGAAAACGAATATGGGTTTCGTTCCGTCCTGGTAGAATATGCCTGATATAGGAAGTGTGCCTGAATAGAAGGTGGCCGGATAATAACCGGTATGGTCGCGGACGAAAATGCCGCTGAAATCTATTTCGGAGTAGTCTGATTTGCGTATCGTGTGATCCAGGTAGAGTTTGTCGTCGATCAGTCGCCAGTAGGAATGGTGTTCGTGATCACCGTCTATGTAGATAACGAATCCCTCTGCGGTAGGCTGATGAATAAGTGCCTGGAATTTTTTTTCGAATACCCGGTCGTTGCGGGCCAACTCGTCCAGCGGAGTGTCGTCCAACCAATGTAAGTCCAGTCTGAGCGTATCTGTGCCGATGATAAGACTGTCGGCTTTTGCCGTGGTTATTGGGGCCACTGCCGCCAATAACAGGAACAACCGGAAAAGAGTACGGAGTCTCATAACCCAAACCTGTTTTTATTCGGAATTATCTGTACCTGGCAACGATGAAACTTAGGTCGCAGGGTTTCCGTTTGTGCGGGCATTCGTTAAATATCCTGCAGCATCGTTTGTACCGGAACCTCCTTGATCTTGCCTTTCGAGAAGAGGATCGTGCGGGACGGATATTCTTCGATGAGGGCCGTGTTGTGCGTGGACATGACTACGGCGCAACCTTGACGAGCGATTTCCTGGAACAGCCGAATGATGCCTTCGGCCGTCAGCGGATCGAGGTTGCCGGTAGGTTCGTCGGCCAAAAGCAGGCGGGGACGGTTCAGCAGGGCGCGGGCGATGACCAGACGCTGCTGTTCGCCGCCGGAAAGCTCGAACGGCATCTTGTAGCCTTTGGCTTCCAGCGATACGACCTTGAGTACCTCGTCGATCCGCTTGCGGATTTCTGATTCGTTTTTCCATCCCGTTGCCTTCATTACATAGTATAGGTTCATGAAGACGTTCCGGTCGGTGAGCAGTTGGTAGTCCTGGAAGACGATGCCGATTCTACGTCGCAGCATCGGAATCTCCCGTCGTTTGAGTTTTCGCAAGTCGAAGCCTGCGACGTATCCTTCGCCTTCAATGAGTTGAAGCTCGGCATATAAAGTTTTGAGTAAGGAGCTTTTACCGCTTCCCACACGCCCGATCAGATAGACGAATTCACCGGCGTTGATGTCGAAATTCAGATCGGACAAGATCAGTTCTCCCTGTTGCAGCAACTTTTTTTCGGAGCGGCTGCCGAAAGGATCGTCCGTGTGGTATATCGTTACGCCGCGCAGCCGGATTACGTTTTGTTCGCCCATGAGTCGAGTTGGTTGAAAGGTTCGTGGTGTCCGTGTGTGCCGATCGGCCGATGCAGGACGAATGTTCTTCGTTTCGTGCCGTCGCACTCCGATTCGGACGGGAGCAAAGGTAATGAAAATGAAGGCAGAATAAAACAAACTCTTCTGTTTTTTACACCGATCATATCCTACCTTCCACAAAGGTAATGAAAATGTCCGAAAAATAGTCTGTTTCGGTCATCGTGCCGGACAATAATCCGTATTTTTTTTGGAACTCCCGGTAATGAATAGTATTTTTGTTATTAATTATGGTATAAATTGACAATAAGGGGATAATGGGAAGTGAATCCATGTTGCAGGAGATATTGTGGGATACGAAGATCGGGTGGTGGAAAGTAGATATGGCCCGACGGGTTCTTTTGTTGTCCGATTATCTCTGTAAGACGATAGGAACTGAGGAGTCCGAGATCGGTTACGACCGTTTTCTGCAGTCGGTCGGAGAGCCGTTCCGGGCTTCGCTCAAAAGCCTGATGTCCACGGATGCGAGCCTGTTCTCCGCCGAGCAGATTTTTTCGCTGTGTGGTCCCCGGGGTGAGGTGTGGTTCCGCTGGAAGGTCCTGCGCCGGGAAACGGCAGCCGACAAGGGGCTGGTTGTTTCGGGATATGCCCAGGAAATCAGCGAAAGGGAGGCTTTGCCGGTCGATCTTTGCTCGATCGAGCGGATGAATACGCTTCTTTATCGGTTGAACAATATTTCGCATACGCTGCTTTCTTTCCTTCATATCGGTTCCATCGACGAGGCGATCAACAAGGTTCTGACCGATGTCCTCAAGATATTTCGTGGCAGCCGGACCTATATCGCGGAGTTCGACTGGGATAACCGCAGGCATATTTGTACGTACGAAGTGACGGACAAGGGCGTGGAGAGCGGCCGGGATCGGTTCGATCGACTTTCGATGGACGAAACCCCCTGGTGGGTCGAGCAGCTCGAAAAAAGGAGTCCTATTGCTCTTTCCTGTTTGGACGACCTTCCTTCCCGGGCAAGGAACGAGCATGATATTCTGGCTGCACAAAATATCGGTTCGCTGTTTGTGCTGCCGATGACATTTCGTGATAAACTTTGGGGGTATGCGGGAATCGATGTGATCGGGGAGCACCGCGATTGGCAGAACGAGGATTACCAATGGTTCGCATCACTGGTCAATATCATCAATATCTGTATCGAATTGCAGCGTTCGAAGCGGGAGGCGCAAATCGAACGCGATTATTTGCAAAACCTCTACCGGTACATGCCGCTGGGGTATGTCCGTTTCCGGATGATTTACGACAAGACGGGGACGCCGGTCGATTACAAGGTGCTCGATTCGAATTATGCTGCGGAAAAGATTATCGGAAAATCCCAAGCTGACTATGTGGGGCGGCTGGCGAGCGAGCTGGAGATCGAAGATATGCCCGAGTACCTGAAAGTTTTCGCCAAAGTATTGCAGGTGGAGCTGCATGTCGAAAAGGAGGTCCGTTTGTTGGCTTCCGGCCGGTATGTTCATGTCGTTATGTATTCGACCACTCCCGAGGAGGTGATTTGCCTGCTTTCGGATATGACCGAAATGTATGAAACGCACGAGGCGCTCGACCGCAGTGAAAAGCTATTGCGTAATATTTATGACAATATTCCCGTCGGTATCGAACTGTACGACAGGAACGGCTTGCTCGTCGATCTGAATAACAAGGATCTGGAGATTTTCGGGATTCGGGACAAGGAGGATGTGCTCGGGGTCGATTTTTTCAAGAATCCCATTCTCGACGAGGAGGTCTGGCGCCGGGTGCGGAACCGGGAGGAGTTCTCGTTCAAGGCGTATTATCCCTTCGATCGTTTGAACGGTTATTATGTTACCTCCAAGCAGGGCCGCCTCGAAATATACAGTTCGGTGTGTATGCTTTACGATGCGCAGGGGCGGTTGAGCAATTTCTTCCTGATCAATATCGACAATACGGAAATCAATCGGGCGCATAGTCGTATCGCGGAGTTCGAAAGCTCGTTTTCGCTGGTCAGTCGTTTCGGCAAGGTCGGATACTGTCGCTTCGACCTGGTTTCGAAAGAGGGGTATGGCGTGCCGCAGTGGTATTATAACCTGGGCGAGAAGGAGGATACGCCGCTCGATCAGATCCTCGGTGTGTATAAACATGTCAATTCCTCCGACCGGGCTGAAGTTCTGGAGTCCATCCGACAGGTGAAAGCCGGCGAGATCGACAGTTTCAGCCATGATCTTCGGATCGATGCGGACGGACGACAGAAGTGGACCCGTATCAATGTGATGCGCAATCCCCTGAATAACGATCCTTCGAAGATCGAAATGGTGTGTGTCAATTACGACATTACCGAGTTGAAGGAAACGGAGAAGAATTTGATCGAAGCGAAGAACAAAGCCGAAGTGAGCGATCGTCTGAAATCGGCTTTTCTGGCTAATATGAGCCATGAAATCCGCACGCCACTGAATGCCATCGTCGGCTTTTCGAATCTGATCGCTGAAACCGAAGATCCCGACGAACGACGGGAGTATGTAGCCATTGTTCAGGAAAATAACGAATTGTTGTTGAAGCTGATTTCCGACATTCTCGATTTGTCGAAGATCGAAGCCGGAACGCTCGAATTCAACGATGTGGAATTCGATGTGAATCAGATGTGTCAGGAGATTGTACGGTCGTTGAGCCTCAAGGTCCTGGATAAACCGGTGGAGTTGCGTTTCGGCGATCATCTGCCCGAATGTCGGTTGGTAGGCGACAAGACCCGGATTACGCAGGTGTTGATTAATTTTATTAATAATGCGTTGAAATTCACTCGTGAAGGGTCTGTGACATTAGGCTACCGGTGCGATGACGGGATGATGCTTACCTTTTATGTCGAAGACACCGGTACCGGGATTCCCGAGCAGGAGCAGGAGTCTGTCTTCGAGCGTTTCGTGAAACTCAACAGTTTTGTCCAGGGGACCGGGTTGGGACTGGCCATCAGCAAGAGTATCGTCGAACAGATGGGCGGTCGTATCGGCCTGAACTCCGAACCGGGAAAGGGTTCTTGTTTTTGGTTTACGCATCCTTACATCCGGACCCGGTCTGTGTCGGCGGTTGCTTCCGATGCGGAGATGCGGCAACCAGGCGTTTCGGAGGGGAAAATGCCCGTCGTTCTCGTTGCCGAAGATACCGACAGCAATTTTCTGCTGGTGTCGCTGATTCTTAAGAAAGGGTATGAAGTGCTTCGGGCCCATAACGGAGCGGAAGCGGTGCGCATGTGCCGGGAGTTCGCTCCGGATGTGGTGTTGATGGATATGAAGATGCCCGTTATGGATGGTTTGGAAGCTACGCGGCAGATTCGGGAGGCGGGAAGTTCCGTTCCCATCATTGCCGTCACAGCATATGCATACGACAGCGACCGTGCGAAAGCGCTCGATGTCGGGTGCGATGATTATATTGCCAAACCATTAACGGGGGATGTTCTGAAAAAGAAGCTGCGTAAGCATCTGAAACGGTAGCGGTTCCGCAGGCATGGTACGTGAAAATATTCTTGTATGCAATGCCGATCGGGTGAATTTTTATGTTGGATGCGCACAAGGCAGAGGTGGGGCCTTTGGAAAATAAGCAGACGAATTTTCGGTGTTATATCGATACGTGCAGGTAATGTCTGCATTAGGTGGTGGAACATCATTGACAGTAGCAATGGCTTTTTTATGTATTTTTTTTGGGAGTATTAGTTTGCTTTTTTTTATTTTGCGTTTAAGGCAAAAAAAAGCAGAGTTCAAAGATGAAACGGAAAAGTTTTATCCGAATTTTTTGCATCTGTTTGTGGCTATTTTTTTATGCTTGTGCTATATATTGTATGATTGTTAGGCCCTTTGCTTAATACCAATATATAATTCGTTGGTTAATATAATCGAAGAATGGTTTTTTTCTTTTTTCTTATTGGAAGTCTTAGTTTACTTTGGTTCATTACGGGTCTGAAGATGAACAAAACAGATCCTAATAATGAAATAGAAAAGATTTATCCCAGTTATTGGCATTTAATTACAGCTATCATTCTGATTGGTTGTGCTATATTCCAACTTTATATGGTATATGGCGATTGATTGGTTCCGTATAAAACTTTCAATAGTGACGAGGACATTTTGGTAAAGTTCCGATAAATTTGGCTTTCTGCCCGGTTTTTCGTATCTTTGTACTCACTTCAATGAAATTCTATCCCTACGAAGGGGGTGACCGGTTTTGACAGCAGGCAGAGTTTGATTGTAAGCACGTCGAGCATTGTGTGGTGGCTCGTAAATATCAACACTCGAACTACAAATGGCAATAATAGCTATGCACTCGCTGCCTAATTTTCAAGGAAAATTGGCTTAATCGTTGGATCCAAGGCGGTTCGACGACGAGTATCCCGGAAGGCCGTTCCGCTCTTTAACGGTTTTCCATACGGGGTATCGATCATTTAGAGATAGTACGGCGGAGGGTTCCGGCTGTCGTGCGAAAATTCAGGAACTGGGATCCGGGTTAGGTTGCCGCCTGCCAGACCCGGATAGAAGGACGAAACGGCGGATAAGCGTGTAGAAAGCTTTCGGGTTCCTTGTTTGGACGCGGGTTCGACTCCCGCCACCTCCACATTCGGCGACGTTCCGGTTTTCCAGAACGTCGCTTTTTGTATGCGGGGCATCTTACTTTGCAAAGCTTCATCCCGCTTTTCAGACTTCAGCAGCACTCGGTCGGAGGGGGAATACTATTTTTATCGGTATTTCGAGGAATTCTTTGATCGGGCGGGGTATCCCGCAGTTCCGGATACAGAGATCCATGAGTCTGTCGTAAATCGGATGCGTCGTGTTCCGATCTTTTGCGGGTTCTTTGTAATCCGGAGCAGTACTCCGATACGGATAAATTCGTATCTTTAACTCGGTTTCAGATACTCCGCCTCGGCAAAATGCAAATAAAAATTTGCTTTTGCACTCGGCTTATTCGTAATCTTTGACTTCGTCTTAGATACTTCGCCTCGGCAAAATGCAAATAAAATTTGCTTTTGCACTCGGCTTATTCGTATCTTTGTATATTATCGTATTGCATTTGCCACAATTAACCTTAAAAATCAACGTATATGTCTTTTTTCAAAGAATTTCGGGAATTTGCCCTCAAGGGCAACGTAATGGACATGGCTGTCGGCGTAATCATCGGCGGTGCGTTCGGAAAAATCGTTTCATCGCTAGTCAACGACATCCTGATGCCGCCCATCGGCGCCCTCATCGGCAATACGGACTTCTCGTCGCTGCGGCTCGACATCAGCAAGGTGCGCGACCTCTCCTCGAAAGCGACACACGTAGTGACCGACGCAATCGGGTCGGGTACGGCGGAGAGTGTTCCTGCGGAACCGATCTGGTGGAATTACGGCGCATTCATCCAACAGTGCGTGGATTTCGCTATCCTGGCCTTCTGCGTCTTTCTGATGGTCAAGATGATGAACAAGCTGATGAAGAAAAAACAGGAAGCCGCGCCGGCACCGGTGCCGGAACCGTCCAAGGAGGAGTTGTTGCTTACGGAGATTCGGGACCTGCTCCGGGAACAAAAAAAATAATCCGTCCGAAAGCGGATCCCATGCGCAAAGTCCGACTCCGATCAAGAGTCGGACTTTCTGTTGCGCGTATAAATCTGAGTGACATACACCGTGAACGACATCCCTTACGCGGGATACTCCACAACGCACATGTATGCCGACGGCGAGGTCGCGTACTGCGCCGACCCGTCTGCCGCCACTCCGTCCCCGGGCACGTACAGCAAAAGCAGCGTGAGCGACCCCGACCTCATCGCCACCATGTGGTTCAGCTACGGTGCCCCGGGATTCGACGCATCCATGTTCCCCGACTCCTGGTACGACGGCAGCGGCTGGAGCGCGGAGAAGTACGTCGTCGCAAGCCACGTGCTCCTGTCCTATGCCTACCAGGACTCCAAGGCCGATGCCGTGTTCGGCACCAGCGGCGACTTCGAAGACTGGGCCCGCGGCGAGCTTCTGGGCACCACTTGGAAGTCCATAAAGGCAAGCAAGGGAAAGGTTTCGACCGGCTTCGAGGCGTTCTGCATCCACACCGGCCCTGGCACCCAGGTGCTCATGAGCTTCACCTGGGACAAGGGAGGCCTGAAGGTCGCCAAGGTTGACTCTCAGGCAGGGGCCGAGCCCCAGGGCGATGCGACGCTTAGCGGCGCCAAGTACGACATCGTCAACTCCTCCGGCAAGTACGCCCTCGTCGACGGCCGTTACTACGCAAGCGGCGAGGTGGTGAAGACCATCACCGGGCATTGGGACGGCGACGCCGGCGCATATATCGCCAAGACTGCCTCCAACGCACTTCCTTGCGGCACGTACACCGTGGTCGAGTCCGAGGCACCCGAGGGCTACCTCGTGTCCGACTGGTCCGTTAAAGCCGAAATCAATTCTAACGGACAGGTCGTCGACCTTACCGGCAGCCCCTGCGACGACGACGTGATCCGCGGCGGCGTGCAGGTGACCAAGTCCGACGTCGAGCTCCAGGCGTCCGAGGCCCTGGGCGGTAGCTCCCATGACGCGCTTGCCACCGGCTCCACCCTCTCCGGCATCGAGTTCACCATCGCCAACGCATCCGAGCACAAGGTCCTCGTTGGCGACAAGTGGTTCGAGCCCGGCGACGTCATCGAGACCATCGCGACCGCATGGAACGACGAAGTGGGGGCATACACCGCCCAGACCGCTGCCGACGAGCTTCCCTACGGCACCTACACCATCCAGGAGACCAAGACCAACGACTCCTACCTGCTCACCGACGGCACGCCCCGCACCTTCCAGGTAAGGGCAGAGGGCGTGCTGGTCGCAGGCGACAGGTACGAGAGGCCCCTGGAGTTCTTCGACCAGGTGGTCCGCAACGACCTGGAGATCGTGAAGATGGCCGAGGACACCAACGCGTCCCTGCAGGTGGCATTCAAGGTGACCAACGTCTCCACCGGCGAGTCCCACGTCCTCGTGACCGACAAGAACGGCAACGTCTCCACGGCCTCCTCCTGGAACAGGCACAGCGACAACACCAACGGCAACGACGGCCTGCTCTCCTCGGAGAGCATCAAGGCGTCTGACATGGACTCCAAGGCGGGCATCTGGTTCTCCCTTGGCGAGGACGGCTCCAACGCGGCCGTCGATGACGGCCTCTCCGCACTCCCTTACGGCAAGTACGTCCTCGAGGAGCTCCGCAGCGACTCCAACGAGGGCTACGACCTGGTGACCAAGACCTTCGTGATCGAGCGCGACTCCACCGCGGCCAAGCCCGTGTGGATGAGCCTCGACGACAAGGAGGGCCCGAAGATCCAGACCGAGGAGACCGACAAGGCCGACGGCGACCACGTGGCACAGGCTTCCGCCGAGACCACCCTGGTCGACACCGTCTGGTACGAGAACCTCAAGACCGACGGCACCCAGTACACCCTGACCGGCACCTTGATGGTCAAGTCCACCGGCGAGCCGCTGCTCGACGCTGATAGCAACCCCGTCACCGCAACAACCACCTTCAAGCCAAGGACCGCTTCCGGCGAGGTCGAGCTCGAGTTCACCTTCGACGGCAGCCTGCTCGCGGGCGAGGACATCGTCGCCTTCGAATCCATGGTCTCCGACGGCGTCGAGGTCGCAGTGCACGCCGACATCAGCGACGAGGACCAGACCGTCCACTTCGTCGACATCCACACCACCGCCACCGACCAGGGCGACGGTGACAAGCTGGTGACCGGCACCGAGATCACCGTGGTCGACGAGGTTGCCTACGAGGGCCTCGTCCCCGGCACCGAGTACACGCTTGAGGCGACCCTGGTCGATGCGGAGACCGGGGAGCCCGTCATGGTCAAGGACGGCCTGGTGGAAAAGCAGGTGACCGGCAGCGCCACCTTCACCCCCGAGGAGGCTGACGGCGTCCAGGCAGTGGAGATCGCCTTCGACGGCACCGGCCTTGGCGGCAAGAGCCTCGTGGTCTACGAGAAGCTCTTCTCCGCGGATGTCCAGCTCGCCTCCCACGAGGATCCTTCCGACGAGAGCCAGACCGTGACCGTCGTCGAGATCGGCACCACCCTCGTCGATGCCAGTGACGGCGACCACGTCATCGTCTCCGGCAAGGTGAAGCTGACCGACACCATCGAGTACAAGGGCCTTGTCCCTGGCGAGACTTACACCGCCCACGGCACGCTGATGGTCAAGTCCACCGGCTTGGCGCTGGAGGACGCCGACGGCAAACCGGTGACCGCAACGGCGGAGTTCACCCCCGACAAGCCAAGCGGAACCGTTGACGTCACCTTCGAGTTCGATGCCTCCAAGATCGAGGAAGGCGTTGAGCTGGTGGCATTCGAGGAATGCCTCGATGTCAACGGCAACGTGATCGCGGTCCATCAGGACATCGAGGACGATGGCCAGACCGTCGTGGTAGACAACCCGGACACCCCGAAGGTCCCTGACGAGCCCGGCAAGGGCTACGACAAAACCGGCTTCGACACCACCATGCTCTTCGCGGCCGTGGTCATCCTAATCGCAGCGGGCGCCGCTTGCGGCATCTACGCGATTCGCAAGCGCAAGCAGGCCTCCATCGAATCGGACGAGGACGCTGACAGCGAAACCGACGAGTCCTAATCGCTCGTCCTGAAGCCAATTGGAGGCGGCCTTTTGGTCGCCTCCTTTCATCTGATAGGAGAAATATGAAAGCTGCGACGAAAGCAAGAGCCGCCTTCGCGGCGTGCCTCGTCTTGACCCTCTCCGGCCTGGCGCTAGCGCTCTCACTCCTGGAGTTCTCTGAAACCGCGGGCCGCGTCGACCCTTCGCCCGTGGCCAGCATCGAGCAAGAGGAGGACGATCCTTTCCCTGCTGTGGACTGGGGCTATTGGAAGAGCCAGAATCCCGACGTCATCGGCTGGATTACCGTCCCCGGAACCGGCATAGACCTGCCAATCTGCCAGGCGCCTGCGTCTGACCCGACCTACTACCTGAGCCATGATGTTTACCGAAAATGGAATTTCTACGGTTGTCCTTACCTGGATGCGGATTGTGCCGAGAAGGGGTTCGACAGCCCCCTTGCCATGGTGTTCGGTCACCACATGAGCGACGGCAGCATGTTCGCGGAGATGGCCAAATACTCGAACGAAGGGTTCTTCGACGGACACCGACAAATCCTCATCCAGACACCTGAGGGGAAATACGTGCTGACCGTCGTCGCTGCAGACGTCATCGACTCTTACCGCGAGTACAAGGTACTCGGATTCGAAACCCAAGAAGAGCTGGATGGCTGGTGGGCTGCAACATGGGAGAAATCCGACGTCGCGAGGCCATGCGAGCTAACCGGTCTTGAGAGCATCAAGGCATTCGTCACGTGCAGCTACGGCCCTTGGAACGGTCACGAGAGGACGATCGTCTACGCGGTCGAGGACGAGATAGGAGGGACCCTGTGATCGCGATTCCAGACTGGGTGTTCTTCATCCTCGGCATGTTCCTCATGGCCAACGCTATCGCCGGATGGTGCTGCGCAAGAATCAACGACCTCGAACCGTAATTCGCATGTTTTACACAGCCTATAACGGACCGGAATCCAATTCTTCGGCCAGCTAGTAAAATAGGCTCAATAACATGAGAGGAGCGGTCATGTCCGACGACCAAAAACGCGATGAAATCATTAAGGCTGCAACAGACATCGAGTTCAGGCCTAGCACTGAGATTGCCAGGCAGGATCTTTCTCAGGCAACGAGGCTTCCGTTCGACAAGCTTGCGGTTGCCGGCGTCGCGCTAGGCTCTCTTCCCGAAGCCGTTCGGACCGTCACGACGCATATGCCTGGCGGAGAAGTGCTGCTCAGGGCCACCGACAAGTTCGGAAACACGATCCCCTCGAACCTGCTCCAACGCTTCAATGACGGCAGCGGAATGATGGGGTCAACCCGAATTAACGGCGAGTTCGGTCAGGTTCGACTTCACGAAGTCGCTTCTGGCGCAGGCAATGCGGTGACCACCGTCCCATACGATCCAACGATGCTGTTTGTCGCAGCGGCTCTCGCCCAGGTTAACGAAAAGTTGGACGCCATCCAGGAGACCCAGGAAGAGATGTTCGAGTTCCTGCGTCGTGAAAAGCGATCGAAGCAGGAAGGCGACCTCAATACGCTCACTGACGTGATGAACAATTACAAGTTCAATTGGGATAACGAGACTTACAGAAGCAACAAGCACGTACTGGTCCAAAGCATTGCACGGCGCGCCCAAGAGAACATCGTGTTCTATCGCAACGAGGCAATGGAATCGTTCGAGAAAAAGGGGTTCGTAACCCTGGGAAAGGACACGAAGGTCAAAGCTGAAAAGATGACCGCGAGCATGCAGGACTACCAGCTGGCCTTGTATTTGTACTCCTTTGCAAGTTTCCTCGAAGTGATGCTATTGGGAAATTTCAGTGCAGACTACCTTGATAGCGTCTCTTCCAAAGTCAAGGAGCTTACCCTTGAATACAGGGAGTTTCAAAAATGAGTATAAGTGTCATCACATACAAACCACTCGCTACAACCCTTCGACAATAGTCGCTGTCGTCACGAGCAAGCCGCTTGCGACTACCCACGCGAAGTTAAACAATAATTGCAAACTGAAGCTGCAAATCCGCCCGACAAGGCTCTTTTATAAAACCCATTGTTTAGACGACCAGCAATCTCATCAGGCTTTCACCTTGAATAGTTTCCCAGCCAATCTGCGTGACTGCCTCCGACAGCTGTCTATCATGCGTAACCAACAGTAACGCGCCAGAGAAACCGCTCAGCATTTCCTGCAGCGCCTCAATAGAGCCCACATCAAGATGATTCGTAGGCTCGTCGAGTACGAGGAAGTTGGGATTCGTAACAAGCTGTTCAGCAAGCATGAGTTTGCGGAGTTCGCCAGGACTCAAATCGTCGCCATCGAGCAGTCTGTCAGGGTCGGAGTTCAACCGCGCCACGATGGAGAGGATGCGACCTTTCGTCTCCTGGTCCTGGTCTCGGAGATGCCTCAGGGCTCGCTCGCGTTCCTCTGGCCCGACGTCCTGGGGAACGTACGCAACTTTGACATTATCAGGAACAGATTCGATGATGCTTCGTACCACCAGGCTCTTTCCCGTTCCGTTCGCACCGGTCAGCACCACGTGATCCGTTGGTGAGATCCAGAGCTCCGGCACATCTATCGAGAACTCGCCAGCAGACAGTCGCGATGCCTCCAAGTGCGCCACGCAACTTGAGCGTGCAGTGACGCCGAACTCGCCGATACGATGGTCGTATCTTTTCGAGACGGTTTTCTTGGAAAGCTCTGCCTCGGCCTTTGCGAGCCGTCCGCTCATTTTGGACGAGAGCCTCCCTGCAACGCCGTCCTTGCCAGAGACTATGGCGCGTCCGATCTTCTCGCGAGCGTCGCTGTCTTTTTTGCTCAAACCGCGCTTGCTTCGCTTGCCCTTCTGACGTGCCGCCTCTTCGCTCCTGCGCTGGGCTTCTGCCTTCAGGCGCTTCGCTTCACGAGAGGCTTGCTCGCGATCCCTCATCGCAGAGGCGCGTTCGCTCGCCGCTTGGTCGCTTGCCTTTGAGTACCCGCCGGGGCGCATGGTCCAACGCGCGCCCTCGCACATGAGGCTCTGGCCCACAAGGCTATCGAGCAGGTCTCTATCGTGCGAGATGAGGATGCCGATGCCGCTGAAGGAGGCCAGCGCCTCCTTCACGATGTCGCGCGTGGCGGCATCGAGGTCGTTGGTCGGCTCGTCCATGATGAGGATATCTGGTTGTGCATAGAGGGCGCATGCGATTTGGATCCGCTTCTGTTGACCGCCCGAGAGCGTGTCGTAGCGCCAGAACCAGTCGTCTTCGATGCGGAGCAGTGCCCTTGCCCGTTGCGCCTCCTTGCCCCAATCCGATGCGAGATCGAAGAGATCGTCCGGTTCCTGCGTCGAGTCTTGCTGGCAATACGACGCGAACAGACTCGGGCTCACTGTCCCGGAATCGGGTGTAATAGCGCGGGCGGCGATACGGGCGAGCGTGCTCTTCCCGCATCCGTTGTCGCCGATGATGCCCGTCCATCCCGATGGGAACGTGGCGCTGACGTCTTCGATGGCAGGCGATGCCGTACCGGGGTAGGTATAGCTGATGTGAGTGAGATTCAGTTGCATGGCGAGCTCCTTTGAGAGGAGGTCGCGCAGGGTCAGGCACGCAATGTATGGATTCGGAACGAGAAGACACTGAAGCGATGCGGCACCCTGAAGCGCGACCGGATGTACAGAATGGTCGTATGGGGTACCCGAAACGGGCATCGCTAGTTCTTCATCTAACCTGACCTAACTCGAAGCGGCGCTTGCCAAAGGCCCCGCTGGATGATTGATATCTAGGATTATAGCATGGTTGTGTTTCACAAGCTTAATGTTTTCTAATGGGGATGCCGACAAAAATCCATACCGAAATGGCAACGGAAAGGACGTTAGATGTACTCATACGAGGAGAAGATGAGAGCGGTTGAGCTCTACTTGAAGTACGGCCTGAGTGCGGCGGCGGTCATTAATGAACTCGAGCAACACATAAAAAAGAACAAACTCCCTGCAAAAGATCAGCGAGTTGTTCTCTCTCATAACAACTATATTATGGTCGTTGTAAGACTTAGTGCAACTATTAGGCACTTCAGATTACAATCAAAGTACAGGGAGTTGTATACCCAATGCTACAACGTTCTCGAAGCCGCAACGAAATCAACGCTCGAAGCTGGAGTCCTCGGCGGCATAGCATTCGCAGGGAAGGCACTCGGAAAGGCGGTCGAGAAGACTCCTATTGGCGATAGAACACAAATCGATGAGACGCTTATCGGTGCAAGCGAGGCTGTCGCAAATAAGCGCGATGAGCTTTCCGTCAAGCAAACGGGGCTTCTCATCGCCGCAAAGGAAAATGTCACGCTGCCTTTCAGCGACGGAATCGACAGGATCTCCTATCTGTACAACCAGGAGTTCGAATTGCTGATGGATGCCGAGGCAATGTATCTCCTTCCCGCTTAGTTATATTTCTTGCAACAAGCATCAAGAAAGGGCTCACCACCGTGGGCCCTTTCCCTCTACATGAACCTGAACACTGCCTTGATAAGCCACCTGCAGAATTTGCCGACGGCTCCGAAGATCATCCTAATCGCCTTCATAGTCCATCCAACCTTCCTCTTCGCTCTCAACCTCAATCTGCTGCAAGGGTTGCAGCTCCCTTGCCCATGCCAGTGCCTCCCACGAGGCTCCTGCGAGATTCGCTACAGCCTCGTCATCCATCGTGTCATTCGACGCTCTAAGCGCATCCACTACGCCTTGGAGCTGGCTTGCCAAGGACGGTCCGCCTCCATCCGAGAGGAGCAGCGCCGATGCGCAGTCGAGCCGCATGACGTCCACCAGGCCATCACCCATGCGGACAAGCATGCGCTCTCCGTCAACGAGCACCTGCTCAACGTCTCTCAGCTCGCCTTCCTCAGCAAGGAGGAAGCGCCAGCCCATGGCCCTTCGGCCGACTGGGACAACGTCGTCCTCGAGGTCCTCCTTGAAGCGCGGGTCCGTCTCGTAGAAATGCGCTTGCAACCACAGGCCCTTCTCCAGCTGGTCGAAGCGGACCTCGTAGTTTGCCAGCATGCAGCCGTCGCCGAACGGCTGGGAGGGCGTGTAGGAGTCCGTGTCGAACACATCAAGCCGCCCGTCTCGGTACTTGATCTGAACCTTCATCGTTCGCGTCCTTCCCGTCGTCTCTCGTTGTCTCGCTGCCTTGCGGCAGAGGAACCCTGAGCGGCCCTCTGGGAGCCGTTTTGCCTGCTTCTGGGTTCGTATTGCCATCGTGCGGCGTCAGCGCTTCTGGAGGCGTTTCTGGCCGTCTCACTGGGAACCAGGCCGTGCTCGGCTGCGTAATCCCTGGCGGCGTTCAGCTCCTCGATGCGCTCGGCGCACTTGGCTGCAGCCTTGGGCTCCGTTTCGCGCTCCATACGCCTTTGCAAGGTCTCGATTCGCCTGCCGTAGTCGGAACTAGATCCGATGGAATACCTTGCGTTCGTCTCGACGGTCTTTGCCAGGTTTCCGAGCTCTGCCAAGTCGTTGATCTCAACCGCATCGGTCGCCTGTGACAGGATCGCCCTGGATGACGCCGCGTCCGGATGGTAGGAACCGATGCGCTCGAAGCGCTCCGTCAACGCGATCTTTCCGAACGTCATGCCGAGGCGCTCCCCGGATACCTTCCTGGATGGCTGGTCGGCAAGGGAGAAGATCCAGTCCTCGCGTGGCGCGTGCGCCGAGTTTTCGGCGACCTCGACCTCCATGAGCTCCAGGATGCGCATGAACTCGCCTTCGTTGCGTGACAGCACCTTCGCCACGGACACCCTGTTCCTGATGTCGCTGACCCACGAGTACGCGCCGGCGTCGAGGATTCCGCGCTCGGCTTTGTTGATGTACGAGGCCCACCGTGTTCGAGGTCGGGGAGGGGTTTTGGGGTCGCTCTGCCCCACCCTGCCCTTCGGCATCTCGTTGTCGAAGGCCGTCAGCCCCCTGGCCTTCGCCACCTCCTGGAGGCTGCGGTTCATGTCCAGTGCATTCGGGATGTGCAGCCGGTTTCCCGTCTCGAGGTTCGTGTTGTTCACCACGATGTGGGCATGCGGAATCCTTTGCCTGTTGTCGTCGTGGTAGATGACGGCCACCTGATAGTCGGAGAAATGCTTCCTCACCCAGGCACGAGTTAGCTCACGTAATCCCTCGAGGTCGATGTTGTCGCCAGGGTCTGGCGAGATGACGTAGTGACGGAAGGTGATGGCGCGCTTCCCTTTCCACGGCTCGTCGTTTCCGTAGTCGTGACGAAGCGCGTCCATCTCAAGAGCCCACTCCACTTCGTCTTTGAGGGCTTCGTCCAAGCCCCTGTCCTCGACCTCGTCCCAGGACAGGTTGAAGAAGTCTCGGAGAAGCGCCCTTCCGCCCTTCTCCAGGTAGTCCTTTATGCGGCCGCATCCTGTGTGCCCGTTGATCGCCTTGAGCACCGCCATGGCTACCGCCAGAACCTCTCGGACTCGTGGACCGCCTGGACCATGTCCTTGATCTCTTCGACGGAGCCTTGGACGAGCTCGAGCTCGGTGGCTGCCTTGGTTAGCTGCTCCTTTGCGACCTGCGGGTCGATGCCGCCCTTGTTCCTCACGAACATGGCGATGGTGTTCAGGGCCCTGACCGCCTGGTTGTAGTGGCGTCCCCATCGGATGAGCTCACGGTTGATGCGGCCCATGGTCTTCGCGTCGATGACGACGACGCGGCTGCCTGCGTCTATTGCGGCAAGCTCGTCGGGGTCCGATATGGGAAGCCTGAGGAGGGCGCGGATTGCCTCGGAGTTCGCTAGCTCCAGGGCCTCCGCTCTCTTGTCCAGGAGCTGCCTGTCCTCCTCTGTCATGCGGCAGCTCACGGTGCGCGTGTATTCGCCCATCGTTGTCTCCTTGCGTCGTTTAGGGGCCACGGGGGATCCCCCGTGAAGGGAGCGGCAACGGTGGAAGTCGTATTGCCGCTTCCGGTTGTCGGAGGTCGGGGAGGGTTTCCCGGATGCTGCTTTCATCCGGGGTGGAAGCGCCCCGACCCATCTCCGACACGAGTCATTGCGTTGTAATACGCAATGAGTTACTCGCTACGATTCGAATATGACGGGTTCTACCGAGCCCCATGGGCATCGGTGAACCCTGAGACCGCATTCGCGGCCTGGCGGGCCAGCTCCGCGATGCGGTCTATTGCCTCGGAGTCCGCCGCACTAGGGTTCTTGGGAAGGTTCGCGACGAAGCGGCGGAGCGCCTTCTCGGCGCTTACAAGCCGCTTGTCGGCGACGGGCTCGGAGGCTGTCATCGAGGCGACCAGCTCGGTTGTCGCCGCCTTTGTTCTCGGCGACTCCGCCCATTTGTCGAACGCCGATCTCTGCGTCGCCTCTCCCGACCTTTCAAGCGCATCGATGGCCTTGGCGGACAGCTCGCCCGAGTCCGCGACCTCGCGCCACTCAGGGATGAGCTTTGCGACCTTGTCGGCCAAGGCCTCCTCGCGTTTGATGGTCTTGCCGCTGACCTTGCGGCCGGTCATCTCCTCCACGATGCGCGCCTTGACGTCCTCGGTGCGCATGCCCGCGACGGTCGGGTCGGTGGCGCGCATCTGCTCGACCTGGATGCCCAGGGCCTTTGTCGCAGCGGCGCGCTCGGTGACGGTCAGCGCCCTCGTGAAGAAGTTCGCGGTATGGAGCAGGACGAGGGCCTGCTCGTCCGAGATGTCGGCGATGACCCTGCAGGGCAGCTTGGAATAGGAGGGGGCCCGTTGGGCAAGCAGCCTGAATGCGGCCATCCTTCGATGGCCCGAGATCATCTGGAATCCCCCGCCCTGCAGCCTGCGCACCAGGGGAAGGTCCGTCAGGCCGTCTCTCTCGATTGACTCCGCGAGCCTCGCAATCCCCTCCTCGTCCATCGAGTACGCGACGTTGCCGGGATGCCCGCTGATGTCGTCGAGGGAAATCTCCTTCACGGGGAACCTGTTTGCGGTTTGGGCGCTGGCATCGAGAAGCCCGCTGATGCTGAACCCGTTGGCTACTTCCATGGCGCTCATGCCATCGCCTCCCACAACTCGTCCGCAAGGGCCTCGTAGTCCTTCGCCGGCCTGCTGCCGGGCTCGAACACGGACACGGGCTTCCACTGCCAACTTCCCTCGCAGACCTTCGAGGAGGCGTGGATGACGTTGGCTAGCTGCTGGTCTGGGAAGAACCTTTCCAGCACCGCCTCGCCGGTTTTCTCGGCATTGGTCATGCGGCCGGGCACGCAGGTGCGCAGGATCCTGAAGGTTGGCACCGGCATGCGGAGCGCGTCAGCGATCGCCTGGATGGCGTTTACCGTCAGTGCGGTTCCGCGCATGACGGTTGAGTCGAGCTTCACGGGGATGACCACCATGCCGGAGTCGGCTGCGGCAAGGTAGGCGTTGAAGGCCAGCCTCTTCATGGTCGGGCTACAGTCGATGATGGCCACGTCGTAGTCCCCCGCGCAGTCGTCCAGCGCGAAGCGGAGCCTCTGCTCTCGCAGCATCAGCTCGTTCTGGTCGGTCAGCTCGATGATGGACGGGACGACGGAAAGGTTGGGAATCTCGGTCTCGTAGGCGACTTCGGAGACGGGGGTGTTCTCGTAGAGAAGCTGGATGGACGTCCTGCCGTCCGCGGCCGCGCGATCGTAGAGGCCGAAGTAGTCTGTGGCGGATGCCTGGGGATCCAGGTCGATGAGCAGGACCCTCAGGCCTCGCGCCGCGTAGATAGCGGCGAGGTTAACGGCCGTGGTCGTCTTGCCCACCCCGCCCTTGTAGTTGCTCACTGCAAGGGTGCGCATGGGAAGCTCCTTCGCGTCTTGCAGCCCCGAGGTTGTGGAAGTGAGGGGCTGCGTATTCGGTTGGCTGGATGGAGTTCGTGTAACCAGAATCTTCATCCTGTATTACCGATTGTATCACAGACCGATACGTTTTTGTATCGGTATACTTAGCCAACGGCTAAGGTTTGTCAGTCGCAAATGAGGTTCAATTCGTGTATGACTATGCCTAGAGAAAAACCGGCGCATCCCGTTTTAAGGAAGGTAGCATGGCCATGAAGGACTACTCGAAGCTCAACAAGCAGTTCGTCGTAATCGACATGTATGACGACCCCGAGGATTACGAGGTCCAAGCCGGTGTCGCGATTCCTGCAGAGCATGCCGAGGCTTTCATCGCGGAAGTAGAGAGGATTGCCGTGGAGAAGTTCGGCGGGGCCACCTTCTCCGAGCTGCTCGATTGCGACGAGAACGACGAGTCGATGGACGCATCCTCGAAGAAGAACTTCTCCGACCAGCTAGGCCGCGTCATCGCGGCCGCAGAGCGAATCATGAGGGAAGGCCGATAAAGCACGGAAGAGCCCCTCGGGCAAACCCGAGGGGCTCCCGGCCCTCCAGCGGGGGCCGGGATGGAGGTCGATTACTCGACCCCGCAGCTGAAGGCGTTGATGTGGTGCCTCAGGAGGGCCCTGTCAGCGCTCACGACAAGCATGTCGATGATATCGAAGCGGACCTGGATGTCGCCGTCGGGGCAGTTGCCTGCGAGCCAGGAAGCCGCCGCGATCTCGAGGTCGCCGCGCTTGACCTTGCCGCCCTCGAAACCGCCCTCGCCGTACTCGGTGGCGGTGACGTCGATGAAGACCAGGGAGTCCTCGTCGCTGGCGATCAGGTCGATTGTGGTTCCCTCGGGGGAAGTCCAACCGGTCTCGAGAAGCTCGAAGCCCTTGCGCTCGATGAAGCGGGTGGCTGCCTTGACTGCCTTCTCCTGAAGTTCGAAATTGCTCATGATGACCTCCGTTTGTTCGCGGCCGGCCCCTTTGGCCTGCCTTGTGATCCGGAAGCCGCGCAGGTTCTGGCCGAGGGCAAGGAGGCAAGCGAAAACCCGGCAGGGCCCGAGTTTTGCGCAGCAAAAGTTTTTCGCGCCTTGCCTGACGAGCCTGGTTCTGAGCGAGCGTGGAGGAGCCAAGGAAGGCGAAGGAGGACGTCCCGGCATGGGAGGTCTGAGCAATGGATTTAGGGTTGGCTGGATGGTGCACTCGTCTTGAGTGCCGGTTAGAGCCGAGAACGGTTAGACATCCAGGGATTGATGGCTTGATTGCCTAATGAGGAATTGGTTCATTGATTCACCGCCGAGCACGAGGGCGACGAGGGAATGGCAAGGTTGCTTGCGACCATATTCGCGGCTGGCGGCCAGCAATCAGCCCTTGACGACAACAGTCCGCTTTATCATCGACATGTCGTAAGCGCATGGGCATCGTGGTGCCCGCGCCTTCACTGCGTGGGTCGTAATCGACCGTCCTGGCGCTAGTGGATGCGCGGCCACGATCAACGCCGAGCTCTTCCGTGCGCCGGTCTTCCCTCATGATTCGCTCTCAAGCCCGCCGAGCGCTAATCCGACGCGGGAGGTGGGCTTGCTTCCCTCTGCTGTCCAATGCCTGGGACATGCAAACCGCCTGCAACTATTTACGATACAAATGGGCTGTTATTAGCTGGCTGCTAAGGACTTTTTCTGGTCGGTGATATACTTTCATTTGTATTGCATTCCGCAAACGAAACGTAAGGAATAGCGATGAGCTACAAGGAACTGATCAAGAGCGGCGCCGATGCAACCGACATCCAGCAGTACCTGGTTGATGGCGAGATGACTGCCATCACCATCCGCGTTCCGAAGAATCTTCGGGATAGCGCTAAGGAAGCCGCGGAGCTCCGTGGCATGAGCTTCAGCACGTTGATCCGTAAGTGCATGATTGACGAGTTGAGCAGGAAGGAACAGTGATATGGCCGATCAGGTCAAATCAAAACAGCGCGTAGCTGATCACGGCGAGGTCTTCACCAACGAACGCGAGGTGAACGCAATGCTTGATTTGGTCAAACAGGAAACCGAGCGTATCGATTCTCGTTTTCTTGAGCCCGCATGCGGAGACGGAAACTTTCTCGCCGAAGTGCTTAAACGCAAGCTCGCAGTTGTGAAAACTCGCTATGGAAGAAGCATTCGCGACTACGAGAAGTACTGCTTCATCGCAATCGGAAGCATCTACGGAGTCGAATTGCTCGCAGACAACGCGGCAGACTGCCGCAACCGTCTCTACGACATATTCGAAACTGAGTACATGAAGGTTTGCAAGAAAAAGCCGGACGAGCGGTTTCTTCGGTCAATTCGCTATGTGATCGAGCATAACATTCTCTGCGGCGACGCCCTGACCCTCCTTCAGGAAAATGGAGAGCCGATAATCTTCCCCGAGTGGTCCATGGTAATGGGATCGAAAGTAAAACGCCGTGATTTTCGCCTGGACGAAATGATGGAGGGAAACGTAGACCACGGCCAAACGATGAGTTTGTTTGGAGCAAGCGGTTCCGCGACCACCGAGTGGGAGTTTGACGAAGAAACACAAGCATATATCCCACTCCCAATAAAGGAACATCCTCTCATGAGTTTGTACGAGGTGATGAACAATGACTAGCCTGTTCGAGAAGACATACAACCCGGATGTTCTTAGCTGTATTGCCAATTTAAGCAACGATGAAGTGTTTACTCCCCCAGAAGTAGCAAACCAAATGCTTGATTTGCTTCCAGAAGAAGTATGGTCGGACCCTTCAATTACGATTCTTGACCCTGCTTGCAAATCAGGTGTTTTTTTGAGGGAAGCAGCCAAGCGTTTGATTGAAGGACTGTCTGACGAATTCCCGAATCTTGAGGAAAGGCTTGAACATATTTTTAAGCATCAGTTGTACGGAATCGCTATCACTGAACTTACCAGCCTTCTATCTAGAAGAAGCGTGTACTGCTCAAAGTATCCAATGAGTCGCTACTCGGTAGTTGAATTTAATAACCCAGAGGGAAACATCGACTACAAGCGCCTCGAACATAGCTGGGTCGATGGCCGTTGCTCACGATGCGGAGCAGCCGAATCCGAATACGAGCGTGGCTCAGAATTAGAAACCTATGCATATGAATTTATGAGGCTTCGGTAGTTTGTGTGACAAGGGGCTAGCCTAGGCAGCAACGCTCTTCGCTCCCTTCACGCCCTTCTTCCTCGCCTTCACCGGGCGACCCGGGAGCTGGGGCTGGCAGTCGCCGCACCTGAGCATGAGCAGGGCCACGAGGTTGTCGGTGTTGCGGAAGCCGTAGCCCATCCTCACCGTCACCTTGATCTTGTTGTTGATGGCCTCTACGCGCCCGTTGCTGATGCCGAGCTCGACTGCGGCGATGATGTCGTCGCGCCGGCGGCGCACCTTCTTCTCCACGGCGACGACCTTGGCGATCTTGCAGTAGGCGGCCCTGTGCATCCAGTCGTCGAGCAGCTCGGCGGCCTCGGGCGGCAGCTCGCCTTTGGCAGGCCTGCCGCGCTTGCCCTCGGGCCTGGGCCTGGCGGCCCTGGCGGCGGCCCTGGCGGCG